>Ga0187891_1001674_pt1 | contig 18419 bp, 15 predicted proteins | sample June2016WEW_21_4_FD_132990 | JGI IMG/M metagenome (GOLD analysis project Ga0187891, IMG submission 132990) | Peatland microbial communities from SPRUCE experiment site at the Marcell Experimental Forest, Minnesota, USA - June2016WEW_21_40 | ecosystem: Environmental > Terrestrial > Soil >... | reverse complement strand
GACTGTTCGCCCTCTGGCAGCTGGGGGCGCGGCGTGGCTCCGTGATGGGAGCTGTATGAGTCGAGAGGCTCACGTACAGTTCTGAGAGGGCCTCGGGGTGAAACTCCCCGGGGCTACTCACCCGACTACGCTATTTTGCTTCTTTTAGTGACCTATGGCCTGCGGGCGCATGAGGTCGCAAGGCTGACCTTGGATGATGTTGATTGGAAGAGCGAACGACTTAAGGTCCTGGCGCGCAAGGCAGGACACGCCACGGTCTATCCTCTGGCGGGAGTTGTCGCAGAAGCAATCATCGACTATCAAATTCCTCGTTAACTTCGTATGGATACGGACCATATTTGTCCTTCTTGTGATTCAGCAAGACACTTGGGATGTTGTCACTGGAGGGCGTCTCAGGAAACGTGGAGAATGGCTTCAGGGCATTGCTGCGGAAAACATGCAGGTTCCCGTCACGGTGAAGGACCATGTTGACTTTAGAAGCTAACGCTAAGTCAGGATTGTTATCGATTCCGTAAACGTATTTTCCGGCCCATGCGTTCGGAGCCTCTTCCGTAGACCAAGAGCTGAGTGCCTGCTTTACGCGCGGCATCTGGCCCTTCTTGTCGGGTAGATGATGCGTTATGAATCGCATGGCCTCGATTAAGAAGGTGCCTGATCCACAGGCAGGATCGCACATATACGGGAGACGGGGATCGACTGGATCAGTCGCGAGCCTCGTCACGAGATCATCAACACATAAACCGTATAGCAGAAAATAGACGATGTTCTTGTGTGTAAAAAAAGTGCCCCTGTCCTGCTTGAAGCCCTCTGCGATGATGCCCTCGAAAAAATCGCCGAGAATATCGCCTGTTTTTGCATGGACGTTTTCAATTACTGAGATTCCCTGTGCTTGATTGACTACATAGGCGACTTTATTGGCATCGATGTAATCTTCCTCGATTCCATATTTTTGCCTGTCCAGCGCCGAATAACCCAAAAGGCTAGTGGAGTCTTTTACAAGGTCCTTGATTCTTTCAAAAATCTGCTGGGGCGTTTCATTGGTTGCCTTCTTCGACTTCGGATCCACATGTTGTTGTACTTGGAACCTGTAAGGTTTGCCCGGCTTCGTTGTGAGCTCGTCATAGATCTTGGCGAGAAACAGACGACTGAGATTCTTGAAGATGTAATTGTATTCGGTAGATCCGCCCCAAAGCTTGTTGTGCAGGTCACGCTGGAGGCGCTGGAACGCCGACGAGAAGGGAGACTTCAGGTTGCTGGAGGTTTGCAGGGACGCCGAACAGCAGCTCCTTGCGGCCTTCTTCGACGGCTGGATAGCCAACATGCGGTTGAAGAACCTTGTCTATTCGCACTTCCGCAAGGCGCTCGTTGAACACGATAGGGGATCGACGTGGTACTCCGTACCTAAAGATCTGGCTTGATCGAGTCAGGGATCCCAGCATCGGAGGAAATTCATATGGACGCTCAGGAAAATTGCACTGCGGCCTTCCGCAAAGACACGGTTGGCAAGGTTTTCATCGTAACGCAGGGAATGCGCAGGTGCCTCATCTGCAACCAAGTATTCACTCGGCAAGCATCCGCTCGACACGCTAACGTGGTGTGCTGGCCGGAGAAGCGACCATAGCGGGTTGACTTTTGTCACCAGCTCGGAAAATACTTCCCACAAGCCCGTTTCTGGACCATAGTCTGCGTGATCTCGACTCGCTCTAAATGTTTGCCCATTAGAGGGGAGCTTGGACAACAAGCTCAAAATCGCCGCTCTGGCCGATGGCGGGAAGACGCCCCTCGCACAACCCGGAAAGCAAAGGGAGTGGATCACAAGTAAATGGAACAGTCTGCGGCTTGCCCGAACTCAAAGCTTGTTGCAATGCGATCTCGTATTTCAATACCTCCGATAAATGTTCAACCCCCTTCACATTCTCGAGAAGAAAAGCTCCTAGCCGGCTTGCTTCCTCTGCAGCAAATAATTGCGGGAGCGAAGACGCCCAAAAATCTTCCAAAACGCCACGCGCTCGCACACGTCCGACGTTTGATACCAAGAGACGCCATGTGAGGGGAAGCGTCGAAACAGCCATACCCCCGCGAGCCATTGACGCTAGATGGCGCAAGAGATAAACGCCGGAGTCTGAAACAAGTTGAGCAGCAACTGACGTATCGGGGGTGCGGCCGATGACCAGGCCGCCGAGTGACTCTTCCCACATAGCCGGAGATGGAAGATTGTGGGACAACCCTGCTGTAGGAGGAGAAGAGGGGATGGCTGTTGGCAGCGGCGTGAGCGATTTGCCATCCGATCGATCGTTCCATAATGCGTGCATTTGATGGAGCAGCTGCAGAAGATCGTAAACACTGATTTTCTTGGCCCTCACGTGATCAGGACTAATTTCGAGGACGATGGCTTTGAGATTGGGCAGCCGCGAGATAATTTGTGGGGCCAGATCCATCAAGGCCTTGGGGGGAACATCGGAATGCCCGTCGATCCAATGGTTCCGAAGTTGTTCGCCGCCACCAAGATGGACTTCCCATATGCGTTCGAGCGGCAGTTCCGCGACAGCATCCAATACAGCCTGGCGGCCGTTGCAGGCGTTAGTCCACAGGTTGTGCAGGTCCAGGAGAATACCGCAGTCCGCTGCCTCAGCAACCGAGCGAAAAAAGAGCCCGTCCGACATTTCACCCGCCAGTGGGCGTAGATAGTTCACACCGGTCTCAAAGGCCACGGGACACTGAAGATGAGAGCGAAGACTACGAATATTATTAGCTGCAGCTACGACACTCTGCGGAGTTTGAATCGGAGGCAACAGAAAGCCGGTAAAGAAATCCGTGCCACAATCGGAGACACGATTGAAGCTGAGGTGATCGCTGACCCACGCCGATGCGAGTGCGTCGACGGTATGCCGAAGCGCACTGGACTGCTCCTCATCGAAGGGCGCCGTCTGCGCGAAGGGCAAAGTTACACTGTGAATCAGCTTGGGTTGCCGAAACTGGGAAAGGCGTTCGAGAGCACGTTCCGGAAGGTAGCAGAGAGACTCGCTCTCCGCAGACCTAAGCCAGAACATCTGCGGCTCGATTTCGACCACGTCAATTAGCTCTTCGCCGGCCTCGAACAGCTCATCCAGACCAGGAAAATAGGTCACGCCAACCCCGAGTACCGGCAAGTCATGGGGTACGATCACGCGATCCTCAGTGGAAACCGAATGCTCACTGACACTGGCAGACCAATGGCGAAATTGGCCTGCCCAGTGAGCTCAGTCGGAACCGCCGACCGCGAAGGGAACGGCAGTCAGATTCAGATTCTCGTCTACGGCAAAATTCTCTTCGACAACAAAACGAATATCGATTCCTGAATGGCAGCCGAGACAACCAAATCTGCCGAGAACATTTCGTGTTATCGTCTGCATCTGCTCCAAGTTACCGTATACCTTCGCCGGAACAGCCACCCGCACTACGGTTCCTGTCGGCATAGCCTATCCCCCCAGAGCCTAATTTCGAGATAAGCCTAGATCCAGGAGAAGAAGAAAGCGAGCGGGATATCTCGTAACTTGGGATGTGGCAACCGCAAGGTGTCGTAGTCGGTGCTCTTTATTTTCTTCTGATCTTTTGATCTCACCTTCACATTCGCTTACCCTGCGCTCCGTAGTGTCTGATGTCGTGTCCTGCGAAGGTCAACCGCCTCAGACGGGTTGACAAGCAGCAATTCAGTCCAGATAATCCGATGCGCGAGTCCACTACCTTGCAGAAGTCGCCCCGCTCAGCCGTTCTAGGTCGATCATGTCAGCGGCATCTTCCGTCCGCACTGCGCGGTCAAGGCGCGTACGTGTGGGATTCGGAGGGCAAACAACATCTGGATTTCTCCGGTTCTGCCGCGGTGAATTTCATCGGTCACGGCGTTGCGGAAATCTCAGCCGCGATCGCCGAACAGATGGCCAACATCGAATTCGTCCATAGCAGCCAGTTCACCACGCCAGTGGCTGAAGAATACGCTCATGAGCTGCTGGGCTTTGCCGGAGCCAAGTTTCGTGGCGGCCGCGTCTATTTCACTTCAGGCGGTTCCGAGTCAATCGAAACTGCGCTTAAGCTGGCGCGGCAGTACCAAGTGGAAATTGGACAAGGGAAACGCTACAAGATCCTGAGCCGGAATCAGAGCTACCACGGATCGACCCTGGGGGCGCTTGCGGTGTCGGGAAACCTCAGAAGACGCGAGATCTACCTGCCGATGGTTAGAGAGTTTGTCCATGTGGGCGCACCTTACTGCTATCGCTGTGCCTACGGATGCAAGGATTGCGCCCGGTTGTATGCGGCGGAGGTCGAGCGAGCAATTGAGATCTCCGAGGGAGAGACGGCGGCATTCATTTTTGAGCCCGTCAGCGGAGCGACACTTGGCGCCGCGGTGCCTCCGGAAGGGTATGTGCGGCAGGTGGCTGAAGTCTGCAAACGTCATGGAGTTCTTTTGATTGCGGACGAGGTCATGACCGGAATGGGCCGTACCGGGTCGAATTTTGCGGTCGAGCATTCGGGAGTAATACCAGACATTCTGGTAACGGCGAAAGGACTCTCCAGCGGCTATGCTCCGCTGGGCGCGGTGATCGCGAGTGCCGAAGTCGCAAATGCGATTGCATCAGGGTCGGGCTCCTTCATCCATGGTTTCACTTACAATGCGCATCCTGTTTCACTGGCAGCAGGACGTGCCGTGCTGCGACACTTGCAAAAGAGAAACCTTGTGCAAGCGGCAAATTCTGCGCAAGAAGAGACCCCTGCGGCAAAGCTATGCCGAGCTCTTGATACGTTACGCGATTCGAGCGTAATCGGGGATGTCCGCGGTATTGGTTTGCTGTGGGGCGTCGAGTTCGTCGCTGACAAGTCCAGCAAGCTTCCTTTCGCCCCGGAGTTGAAGTTCGCGGAACGCGTGAGAGACGCGGCGGCTAGCCGCGGGGTGCTCGTCTACCCAGTACAGGGCTGCGTGGACGGACTTTCTGGAGATCACGTGCTAATCGCGCCGCCGGCAGTCATTACGGAGGAACAAATCTTGTCGGCGATCCAGCAGTTCCAAACGGCGGTGGAGGAAGCAGCTGCCACCAACTGAGATTCCTCGACCGCAAGATTCCTGAAAGACCAATCGATGTCCGCGAGGTCACAACGCCAGTACAGAAAGTGAGCTGCCATCACTTTGCCAAACGATTGTATTTCTTCAGAATGTCTCGTAACTGATCGTGTGGCAAGGCAACCGCGGTGTGGCCATCTACTCCTGTCATCGTCTTCGCGGCAATCATCGCGTTCACTACAGCTTCCTCTGTTGCCTGCACAGTGGCCAGAAAAATAGAATTAATCTGGTCATTGGGCAGCATGGTCAGTTGGCGAATACCCTTAAATGCGGATGCTCCAGGATTCGCTGTGGAGAAGGCAATAAAGATGTCTCCTGATCCGTTGCCTGAATAGGTGCCATCCCGCGCCACACCGAGGGGCACTCGCCTGGCGAGCCGCTTGAGTTGGGTCGGAATCAGCGGAGCATCCGTTGCCACGACGACGATAATCGACCCCACATCGTCATCCCAAACTGGTTTACCCGGAATCTCACGGCCGACTGGCACGCCCGCAATCCGCAATTGATCGCGCTGTCCATAGTTGCACTGAACCAAAACACCAACGGTATATCCGCCGTACTTGGCATCAAGGACGCGAGAGGAAGTGCCGATCCCGCCTTTGAATTCGTTGCAGATCATGCCAGTGCCGCCGCCTACGTTTCCTTCCTCCACGGCGCCTCCATGAGCCGTATCGAGCGCATGGAATACATCTTCTGGCTTGACGTGGAATCCATTGACATCATTCAAGTAGCCGTCCCAGGTCTCAGCTACCACCGGCAAGGACCACGAATAGCCATCCTCACTGGGAGGACCATGCTTTACCCGCCAGGCAATAACAGAATCGCGGACCACACCTACGCTGTGTGTATTCGTGATCATGACGGGGCCCTCCAAGAATCCAGACTCTTCAACCCAAGTAGTGCCTGTCATCTCGCCATTGCCATTTTCGGTGAACCATCCTGCGAAGACTGGATCCGTTGAATCCTTGCCACGAGGGAATACCGCAGTCACTCCCGTGCGAACCGGTCCTACTCCCACTTTCAGTGCTCCGTCCCCAGATATGAGGGTCGTGTGCCCCACCTCCACGGCTCTAATGTCCGTGATTGCATTCAGCGGTCCGGTCGTGCCGTCAAATGGAATTCCTAAGTCGCGGGCACGAGCGTTATTCTGAGCGTGCATCATTCCCATCGCGCAGAAGAACACGGGGATGACAATGTTGAGGGTGTGCCTGAGAATTCTCAAGTGCCGGAAAACTTCACGCATTTCGGTCACAATATCTCCTCTTCAAATCAATCCTAAACTGCTTAATCGTTTTGTAATCGAGCTCTCAAGAACCGTAGAAGTCTCGAAACCGGCCCAACACGCGATCGTTGGCGAACTGTGTGAATAACGTACTCAAGACCAACGCCGTTGTCGAACCGTCATTTGCGTGGGGGGCGCAAGCATTAGCCCAATAATTGACTAAGGGTTTGTGAGTGTTCACGCAGGATTGGCAGGAGTCCTCCCTTCATCTCAGCAATCGAAACTCGGGCGGCATGAACACCGATGTTCATTCCCGCCACCATGCGCCCCTTACGGTCCTTGACGGGTACTGCAATCGAGCGATGGCCAAGCTCCAGTTCCTCATTGTTAAGAGCGAAACCTTCGATCCTGACTCGATTGATGACATTGCCCAACACTGCCTTGTCAACAATTGTCTTGGACGTAATCCGTCTTAGCTCGGCTCTTTTGAAATACGCGGACAATTCTTGCTCTGACAAGCCGGAGAGAAGAACACGGCCCATTGAAGTGCAATAAGCTGGAAAGCGACTCCCCACCGAGAGTCCAATCGACATGACCCGCTTCGCCGTGGCACGAGCAACATAGACAACCTGATCGCCTTCGAGCACGCCGACCGAGCTCGATTCGTGTACAAGCTCGATCACATGCTCCAAAATCGGCTGTGCCAGGGTTGCAAGCGAGCTCGACGATAAATATGAAAACCCCAGCCTCATCACGCGCGATTTGAGCCGGTAAACTCGTCCATCGGACTCCGCATACCCGAGCAGCTCCAGCGTCATCAGGATGCGCCGCACTGCGGCTCGCGATAGCCCCGTTCGCCGGGAAATCTCCGCAGAGGAGACCCCGCCAGTGTGGCCCTCGAAGACCTCGATGGCGGTTAAGCCCCGCGCCAACGATAAGAGAAAGTTAGGATTGCCTTGAAAGCGCGCAAAATCCCCCACCTCTAGATCAGACTGAAGTATTCGTGCGCTTCGATCAGTCAACGTCCTTGATTTTGCAATCATTCCGCTAATCCGAATTGACCAGAGGCAGCTTCTCTACCCCAAGGCGGTTCCGGCCCATATCGCCTGGTTTCGCCTCCTGATCCCTGGAAGTTCGGCGGAACAAGATTTCCTAAACTCATTTCCATTCCGCACGAAGCTGTTAGTCCCATTCGCGCATGCTTGGTGACCCTGATCCCACCGGTACAGAAACCAATTTACAGGAAGACCGGCAGCATGCTTGACAAGTAAGGCAGTTTCAACTTAATTTTGTCATCGCACATCTTTGCGATTATCGCACGGGAGATAGGAATATGGCGAATGTGCAGAAATTCATCCTTCTCGCAGCAACCATTACGCTGCTGCTCTCGGCGCAGAGCCGCGGGCAAACTGCCACGAGTTCCCTGCGTGGAACTGTTTCCGATTCGCAGCATGCGATCGTCGTGGGAGCTGGTGTGACTCTGTCCAACCCGAGCACGGGCTTTTCGCAGTCCATGAAGACAGACAATTACGGTGTTTACCAGTTCTTGCAGATCCCGCCAGGTACCTATACCCTCACCGTTAGCCAAGCTGGGTTTGCCACCATCAAACATGACGGCCTGCAACTGCTCGTAAACGTTCCAGCCACCTCTGATGTCACCTTGCCAGTTAAGGGGGAGACGGCAGTTATAGAGGTAACCGGCAACACGGTGCAGGTGAATAGTGAGGACGCTTCGCTTGGCAATGCCTTTGGTGCTTCCCAGATCGCATCGTTACCATTCGAAGGACGGGACCCAACACAAATTTTGAGTCTGCAGCCAGGTGTGACATTCGTTGGAACGAATGTCGACCAGAATCAGGACAGCCGCGGCGGAGCTGTGAACGGAGCGCGCAGTGACCAGACCAATATCACACTCGACGGCATCGATGACAACGATCAGGTCAAAGGCTATGCCTTCCAGGGTGCGCTGCGCTCGACCTTGGATTCTTTGCAGGAATTCCGCGTGACCACCAGTAATGCGAATGCCAATGAGGGGCGGTCGTCAGGAGCTCAAGTAGATCTGATCACCAAGGGCGGGACTAATAATTTTCATGGCTCAGTTTACGAATATAACCGGACCAACGTCGGAGAAGCCAATGACTGGTTCAACAAGCAAGCTCAATTGCAATCGGGGCTGCCCAATGTGCCCGGTCAGCTGATTCGCAATACTTTCGGAGCGACTGTAGGCGGTCCGATACACAAGGACCGGATGTTCTTTTTCCTCGCATACGAGGGTCAGCGGACAAGAGAAAATGCGCAAACGACGCGGGTTGTGCCCAGCCTGAATCTCAGGCAAGGAATCATGAGTTACGACTGCACAGGGGATCCTGCGTGCCCCGCAAGTGGCGTTGAAACATTGACCGCCCAGAACTTGGCTCAAATGGACCCCAACTGCACAGGTAATGGAACCTGTCCTCTGGGGAACGGTGCCGATCCGGCCATAATGACGCTTTTTCAACAGTATCCTTCTCCAAATACTACAGATGTTGGAGACGGTTTGAATTTTCAGGGCTATACGTTTCCCGCTTCCACCCCGCGCGCGCTCAATACGTATATCGCGAAATTCGATTTCAACATCACGCAGAATCATCACGTATTCGTACGCGGTGGAATGGTCGGTGACAATACCGGTGCCGGACCCCAGTTTCCTGGCCAGCCTCAGAGTCTGGTGGCACTCAACAACAGCAAAGGTCTGATTGCCTCTTATACCGCTACTTTTCGTCCCACTCTTATCAACAATCTGCGCTACGGTTTTATTCGCCAGGGAGTCGACAGTATCGGGCAAATAACCCAGCCGTATGTCGACTTCGGCAACGGACCAGATCCTCTTGCCGCGCAAACCTACAGCACGCGAAGCAGCGTGCCCGTGCACAATCTGATTGACGACTTCACCTGGGTGAAGGGTAAGCACACTCTGCAGTTTGGCGGAAACCTGCGAATCATTACCAATAACCGCAGCTCAAACAATAACTCTTTTCCGTATGCCAGGATCTACGATCTTTGGATCGCTCCTTTCGGCCGAATTGCCGGCTCCGGTTTGAGCCTGGACCCCGGTGCGTTCGGCTTTCCAGCCGTCAACTCCAACTTCCAAACCGGTTACGATTATCCCGTGATGGCATTGACCGGATTGCTCGATTCGTCCTACTCAAACTACAACATAACCAAGCAAGGGACAGCGCAGCCCGTAGGGACGCCTGCTGTTCGCCACTTTCTGGCGCATGAATTTGAAACCTATGTGCAAGACTCCTGGCGCGCTACGCCGCAGTTAACTCTTACGTATGGCGTGCGCTATACGCTGCTGCAGCCGCCCTATGAAACCAGCGGCACTCAAGTTGCGCCCAGTATCAGTCTCGAAAACTTTTTCAATCAGCGCGCCGCTGCGATGGAGGCTGGAGAGACCTACAATCCTCTTGTACAGTTCGACCTCTCAGGGCAGGCTAACAATCGGGCACCCTATTGGAATTGGGATTACGGCAACGTAGCGCCAAGGTTCGCACTTGCATGGTCGCCGAAGGCTGATGGCGGGCTCTTGCAGCGCATCTTCGGAGGCCCAGGAAAGAGTTCTATCCGCGGGGGTTATGGAATTTACTATGACCACTTCGGCGAGGGGGTTGTTGACAGCTTCGACCAGCAGGGTTCATTTGGCCTGACCACTTCCCTTCAGAATCCGGTCGGGCAGTTCAGCGTGGACACCTCACCTCGATTCACCAGTCTTAACAGCATCCCACCGCAATTGATTCAGCCAGCCCCTTCGGGAGGGTTCCCGCAAACGCCGGCTGTGGGCCTTCCCAACGGCGCCACAATTTATTGGGGCCTGGACGACAAGATGAAGACGCCTTACTCGCATGTGTTTGATTTCACGATAAGTCGCGAGCTTCCCAAAAGCTTTGTTTTTGAAGTGGCGTATACCGGCCGATTGGGCCGTCGACTCCTGCAGGAGGAAGATTTGGCAATGCCCCTGGATATCCGCGATCCTGCGTCGGGCATGGACTATTTCAAGGCTGCCACTCTCTTGACTAAAGCCGGAGAACAGGGCGTTTCAGTTCAGAACATCGCCAAAATACCTTTTTGGGAGAATGTGTTCGCCGGCGCCGCGGGCCTTCCGCTGGACGCAGCGGATGAAGTGGGTGGAACTTGCGCCCCCGGAGTTTCCACTTTCTCAGGATCTCCCACGGCGACGCAGGCAATGTACGCTCTTTACTCCTGCTTCCTTCACAACGAGACCGCCGCTCTGATTAACGCTGACATACCGGGAGAATCCGCACAAACGTTTACCAGTGCCACTCCCGGTCCCGGGGGCTGCTTTCCCTCTTGTGCAACCCTCGGAGGGAAAGCCACTCCCTACGCATTTTTTAACCCGCAGTTTACCTCGCTCTATGCATGGCGGAACAGCGGTAGCAGTTCGTATAACGGCTTGCAGTTAATGCTGCGACATGGGATGACGCACGGTTTGCAGTGGGACTTCAATTACACGTTCTCTAAATCCCTCGACGTGGGTTCGAACGCAGAACGTATCAACCAGTTCAATGCCTTTTATCAGGCAGATCAAATCATCAACTCTTGGTCTCCGAAGCAGCTCCGAGCAGTATCTGATTTCGACACTACTCACCAGTTCAACACAAACTGGGTGTATGAACTTCCGATTGGACAGGGGCATCGCTTCGCAGGTACTTCGAGCCGTTTGGTGAATGCCTTCGTCGGGGGATGGCAGTTCTCCGGGCTGGCGCGCTGGACGAGCGGCTTCCCGACCACAATCGAGACTTTCACTTCGTTTCCGACTAACTGGGAACTGCCGTCCGCCGCGATTCTGGATGGTCCCAAGCCGAAAACGGGAGTCTTCTTTGATGCGAGCGGCAACCCAAGACTGTTTCAGGATCCGGCTGCGGCGCAAGGCGCATTTCGCTACTCATATCCCGGCGAGTCGGGACAGCGCAACGAATTACGTGGGCCCGGGTATTTCGGAATCGACAGTGCCCTGAGTAAGTCCTGGAAGGTAGCTGAGTCGCAAAGTCTGAAGTTCACGTGGGATGTATACAACGTGACTAACTCAGTGCGCTTTGATGTAGCCCCTCTGCCGCAAACCACCGGACAACTAGATCAGCCGGCATCGAGCTTTGGGTTGTATAGCAGCACTTTGACCAAGCCCAGAGTCATGGAGTTTGCGCTGCGCTACACCTTCTAGCGCGTTCGTAAAGTTTTTTGCGTGAGAAGAAGCCACAGGTCAATATGGTCTACCCATGATGAAATTTGTATCGCAGCGGGTCAAATGGTTCTGGAGCATCTTCGGCCCCATCCAACTGCGGAACCGCAGGACGTTTCTGCAGCTGTGTGGCTTTGGAGCGTGCGGACTCGCGCTTTTTGCCCTTGTTTCATTGCGAGTCGCACGTGCAGTGGTTTCGGTCCGGGCACAGTCACCTGTTGCCGATACGATATTCAACGGCGATTTTCTTACGCTGGACCGGTCGCATCCAAAGGCCGAAGCGATGGCGGTATCTGCCGGCCGAATCATTGCGATTGGCTCCCGCTCCGAGGTAGAAGCACTCGCGACAAAGAACACTCGCACAATCAAGATCGACGGCGTCGCCCTGCCGGGCTTTGCCGATGCTCACGTGCATGTCGCGGGCGTCGGTGACCAGCTTGAGAGAATGGATCTTCGTGGTCTGACAAAGGCCGAGATCCTCGCAAAGGTTGCGGAAGCGGTCCGCTCGTCTCCCAGTGACTCGTGGATCATTGGTGGCGGCTGGGACCAGGGATTCTGGAATCCTTCGACATTTCCTACTGCCAGTGAACTCGACCCAGTGAGTGGCGATCATCCGGTTGCCCTCAGTCGCATCGATGGACATTCCACCTGGGTAAACTCGAAAGTGCTGCTTCTCGCAAAGATTTCACGTGACACTCCAGATCCTGACGGCGGACTGATTCGGCGGAATGCCGCACGCGAGCCGACCGGCATGCTGATTGATAATGCGCAGGAGTTGATCCGCTCGGTCAGACCGAAGGCCTCACGCTCCGACCAGGAGCATCGGATCCGCATTGCTCTTCAGCAGTTCTCTCGATGGGGATTAACCAGTGTCCACGACGCGGGGGTCGGCCTTGAGACTATCTCCATATATAAAGATCTGCTCAAGCGAGGAGAACTTCCCGTCAGGGTCTATGCGATGGCCAGTGGCGAGGCTGCAATGACGCACTACCTCGCGAACGGACCGGAGCTGGACCTCGGCAATGGGATGCTGACAGTTCGGAGTTTCAAGCTTTTTCTCGACGGTGCTCTCGGATCGCGGGGAGCGGAAATGACGGATGCGTACACGGACGCGCCCCAGGAGCATGGCCTGGAATTGATGAAGGACGCAGATCTCGAACGAGTGGTTCGGGCAGCGCGCCAAAAGGGATTCCAGGTCAACACGCATGCGATCGGGGACCGCGCTGTTCGGCGTGCCCTCGATGCCTTCGCGGAAGGCGGTGTGACTCCAAATGAGCGCTTCCGTGTAGAACACGCTTCGATCGTCACCAATGATGACTTAGCTCGATTTGTTCATATGGGTGTGATCGCCTCGATTCAGCCGGTGTTTGTCGGTGAGTACAGCCGGTGGGCCGAAGACCGCGTTGGGCCATCACGCGTGCATTGGGTACTTCGTACGCACGATTTCCTCAATGCGGGCGTTGCTCTCGCAGCGGGATCGGATTACCCCGCTTCCGATTCGGGCGATCCTATCGCCACCTTGCATTGCCTGGTCACACGGCAAAGTGCCGCTGGGAAACCGGACGATGGCTGGTACAGCGATCAGCGTGTAGATGTTGACCAGGCGCTCCGCATCATGACTGCAGGTCCGGCATTCTCGGCTTTTCAGGAAAAAGATCTCGGGGCTCTGAGTGTTGGCCGTTACGCGGATTTCACTGTCCTGTCTGCCAGTCCGTATCAGGTGCCGAGCAATGAACTGAGGATGCTCACCGTTCGCATGACGGTGGTGGCGGGACGTGTGACTTTCGACGCAGGTAACAAGTAGCCCGATACCATGAAAAACAAGACTGCTTTCTTCTTCACTCTGCGGCTTTTTGTCTGCGCATTCCTCGCGCTTGAATTTGGCCACGCACAATCGAAGCCTTCGGCGGACCTCATCATCACGAATGCGAAGGTCTGGACGGTCGACCAGTCTCTGCCACTTGCCCAAGCAGTCGCAGTCCTTGGGGACCGCATTGTCGCGGTTGGTTCGAATGCTGATGTCAACGCGTGGCGGGGTGCCAACACCAAGCTGATCGATGCCGGAGGAAAGCTGTTAATTCCCGGCTTCAACGATGCGCACGTGCACTTCGTTTCCGGAGGACAACAACTCGACAACGTTCAACTCAACGATGCCACCAGTCCGGAAGAGCTTGCCCGCCGCGTCGCCGAACGTGCCATGATCACTCCCAAGGGCGAGTGGATTATCGGTGGTAATTGGGATGAAACCAAGTGGAGCCCACCCAACATTCCTACGAAGGAAATGATCGATGCGGTCACGCCCGATACACCTGTGTTCGTCAGCCGTTATGACGGGCACATGGGCCTCGCCAATTCGGTCGCCCTACGGCTTGCGGGCATTACCGCCAAGACTCCCGATCCGCCGGGCGGCACCATTGTCCGCGATGCTCATGGTAATCCAACCGGCGCTTTGAAAGATGCGGCTACGGACTACATCGACAAAGCGGCTCCTGCACTCTCGCACGATCAGCGAGTAAAGATAGTCAAACGGGCTTTAGCGCACGCTGCCTCACTCGGAGTGACCAGTGTTCAGCACATGGTTGCCGACTACGAAGATATTGCGGTTTATTACGAACTCTTGCAGAGCGGCGAATTGACCACCCGCATCTACGCGGCTCCGCTCATCACTTATGTCGACGACCAGGCCAAGCTCGGCATCGGCCACGCCTTCGGCGGGCCCTATTTGCGCATTGGCGCGCTGAAGGCATTTGCTGACGGTTCTCTCGGCTCCGGCACGGCCTATTTCTACGAGCCCTTCTTGAATCAGGGAAACAACCGGGGACTTCTCTCCGAAGAGATGCATCCCATCTCGCTCATGCGTGATCGCATGATGAGAGCCGACGCGGCCGGATTGCAGATCTGCACGCACGCCATCGGTGACGAAGGCATATCGGCCATCCTTGATTTGTATGCAGATGTGATCAAGGCTCACGGTGATGCCGATCGCCGTTTTCGCATCGAGCACGCGCAGCACATGGCGGCCAAGGATTTCGATCGCTTCGCCCAGTTGCACGTGATCGCGTCGGTTCAACCTTACCATGCGATCGACGACGGCCGCTTTGCGGAGAGCCACATCGGACACGACCGCGCCAGCCGCACCTACGCCTTCCGCACATTCCTAGATCATGGTGTTCGCCTGGCCTTCGGCACGGACTGGGAGGTAGCGCCGCTGAACCCTTTACTAGGCGTGTACGCCGCCGTTACTCGCGCAACTTTGGATGGAAAGAATCCCAACGGATGGTTCCCGGAGCAGAGACTCACCGTTGCTGAAGCCATCGAAGCCTACACGATGGGCTCGGCATATGCTGAATTTCAAGAAAGGGAGAAAGGTTCAATCACATCAGGCAAATTGGCCGATATGGTCCTCCTCAGCGACGACATCTTCTCTATTGCTCCAGAGAGAGTCCGCGATACCAGGGTTCTCAAAACTATTGTCGGAGGAAAACTAGTGTGGGACGCGGAGGCAGCACATTAGCCGCCCGCCGCGCAGGGACGTAACTGGCAGTCAGGGCAACCACCAGCAAAATCACCGCCATCACCGAAAGGTGTCAGCGGATCAGCCGGACCAATTCCAAACAGCAAGCTTCCCATCAACCGAGTCACACTTAAGGCTCCCGCAACTCCGATAGTTAGGCCAACCGTGAGGGTCCAGGCACTCCGGCCTAGCACCATAAGGGGAAGCTGCTACCGCTGAGCGCTCCGCAATTCCAACGGACTTCAGTACCCGGTTCTGCCAAATCTTGGTTGGCCGGCAACCCAGAGTTAATCTGGACCGTCAGGACATTAGTCCCGACAAGTCGGCTTCGAGGAAATCTGTGGCAGACTGTCACGAGTGTGCCAGAATCCCCTTTTCCAGCCGCCTCCGGCGTTGCTGAAAACACGCCGCTTAGGGCACTCCCTTTGGATGTCTGGCAATGTGCCGAAATCTACAGTTTGTGGGCACATGGGGCGTGCTGCCGGGCGTCGGCTGGTCAGTCCTCGGGCTGCCCGAACGAAGGGGCACGGGGCGCAGGTTCGAATCCTGCCGCGCTGACGTATTTTCCAATGACTTGCAGTTTGCGGGCTGATCTAGCCTGCTTGTTCGTCTCCCCTTACTAATGCGCCAAACAGACTGTAATTGCCTTTCGCCTCGATTGACGACCCTGACTTCTTGCCCAAGGAATTCCCAGCAATGGTAAAAGGTGGCCTGACACCGATCGAGGCCCTTCAGGCTGCAACAATTCACACCGTCGAAAGCTGCTCGCCTGCCCCCGCAAGTCAGACTAGGGCTGGCTCTCATGTCCGTCTTACCCAGCCTTTCAGTGTCACCTTCTCAGGACTGCGCGGAGCGTTGTCGGTGACGGATACAGAACCCGTCAGAGTATTATTGTTGTGGCTGAAAGCGTTCGACGTAGCTGATGATACCGCTGTCGTAGTCATGGATATCGTTTACTTAAATGCCATCGTGCGGTTTCCCTTAGCTTCTTTAATGTCTTAACCGGTGAGAGAAGCCTCGGAGCGATGGGTAACAATCAGGGGCTGAAGATTTTCCTGATGACCGGTATGCGCGAGCAGGAAGTGATGCACTGCTCTTGGGATGACATTAACCTGTCCCGCGGCACTGTGACAGTTCGCTACAAGCCGGAGTACGGTTTCAGCCCGAAGAACTACAAGGAGCGCGAAATCCCCATCCCCGCGAAACTAGGCAAGGAATTGAAGGCTCTGAAAGCGGAGTCGGACAAAACCTGCGGCCTCGTCTTCCCAACTGCCGGATGCCGTCCGAAGCTCAACTTCCTGGACGATCTCAAAGCATGTGCCGAGCGTGCCAAGCTCAATAAGGAAGACTTCTGGCTTCACAAGTTCCGCGCAACATTCGCAACGTGGAGCCTGTGGGCCGGAGTGGATTTGCGGACAGTCCAGCAGTGGCTTGGCCATTCGGACATGGAATCGACGATGCGCTACTTGAAGCCGTCACGCAGTCAGCATGTGCGCGAGAAAGTCAATGAGATCTTCGCTTAATGGGCTGCTTCTCAGTCCGGATTGAAGAGGCAGTCGTCCAGCGGGAGCAAGGCAGTATTTGCGCCGGGCTTCGACATGAGGATAAAAGGTGCCGGGATTCTCATACCAGCGACGAATCGCGTACTCTCACTTCTACTTCCGACAAATACTGACTGTAGATCACTGACTGTTCAGGTGGCGATGCGGTAGAGTCTTTCTACCACGATTTCGGAAATCAATCTTCCGGCTCCGAGGGCGCCCGCTTCGCTCCCCAAAGTCGAGATCTTGAGCTGCACTTCATTGGCTGATTTTTCCAGCGCGCGTTGTTTTATGGTGCGTTTCAAAGGTTCCAGAAATAGTTCAGGCGCGGAACGGAATAAAGCTCCTCCAAAAATGAGAACGTGCGGATTCAGCAAGTTCACAACGTCGGCCAGAGCTACGGCAATGTGTGAAACTGCCTCGTGCAGAACACGAAAGGACAGGCTGTCATTTTGCAGGGCAGCTTTCCCGATCATCTCAATACTGATCCGGTTCAGATCTCCTTGCGCTAACTCTCGAACTTTGGAATCCACCCCTTTTTCGATGGCGCTTCTTACGGATTGGATAATGGCTCCGCAAGAAGCCAGTGTTTCCAAGCATCCATAATTGCCGCAGCAACAAAGCGGGCCGTGTTCATCTACTGTCATGTGACCGAATTCGCCGGCGCTGCCGCCGGGCCCGCGGTAGAGTTTGCCATCAAGAAAAATCGCGGCGCCAATCCCCATTCCTACGTCAACGTATATGAAATCGCTCAGACCTGCTCCGAGTCCAAAGTGCTTTTCTGCTGTTGCGATCGCTCTTACGCTGTCCTCAAGCAGGCAGGGCACGCCGAACTCGCGCTCAAGGAGGTCTCTGAGCGGGACATTTTTCCATTCGGTCATTTGACCAGGTCGAGGAAAGGAGAGTACTAGGCCTTTACTTACATCGATCACTCCTGAATGCCCGATTCCAATGCCCTTAAGAGCATTTTTCGGTGTTCCGGAATCATCGATTGCTTTGTGGATCTTCTTCATGGTTCTGGAAAGAACAAGATCGCGGCCGTCCTGCATTCCGGTTTCGGACTCTTGCTTGTAGACTAGAGCGCCTCGGATATTTGTGACTACTACTCGCGTGTGGAATGATCCCAGGTCCACTCCGACAAGGAATCCGACGTCGTCGCGAAGGCTCAAAGAAACAGGTTTTCGTCCAAGAGCACTGGAGTTGTGACCGGATTCTACAACCAGCCCTCTATCAATCAGATTTTGGACGATAGCGGTGATGGAAGCTGCACTGAGGCAGGTCTGCTTTGACAGCTCAATTCGCGAAATGTTGCGGTTCGCGTGAATGAGCTGTAGAACATTCCACTCGTTCTTGAAAGACTTGGATTCGGGATTTTGAGCCTGCGCCCTTTGTAGACTCCTCGTGATCACCATCTATGCCCTTTCACGGCGGTCCCTTCAATGGGCTTTTACGATCCGAAGCCCTTTGGACAGTTCCAGTTGCGCTAAGGAACAGAACAGCCGTGTCGCGTAATTTACGCTAATTATGCAGGCTGTTCGCTATAAGGAACTCGAACTTGCCTGTATCGCAATCTTGCTGGAGCGCAGGGAATCCGAAAATACTTCTTGACATAAATGAATTAATAGGCGTAAATGTCGGCCATCAAGCAACATATTATTTCAGTTAATGAAATAAGTGCAAGTACATTTTTGCTGCCCAAGCATAAAGCTCACAGGAGAGCTGCTATGCCACAAAAGCGAGTTGCCTTGACGGCCGGAAGAGATCTCGAACATCGATCACGAAGGATTCATTGGCATGCAATTGCCTGGTCG
>Ga0187891_1001672_pt1 | contig 18449 bp, 19 predicted proteins | sample June2016WEW_21_4_FD_132990 | JGI IMG/M metagenome (GOLD analysis project Ga0187891, IMG submission 132990) | Peatland microbial communities from SPRUCE experiment site at the Marcell Experimental Forest, Minnesota, USA - June2016WEW_21_40 | ecosystem: Environmental > Terrestrial > Soil >... | reverse complement strand
TTACCCGCCCTTTCCTGTCCCAGTCCAGGGACTGCACCTCCCGCACCGGCCGTAGTACCGGCGTGAATGATGCCCGAAGCCGCCCGGGTGCGGGTTGCGAATCCGCGCGCAGGCGCCGCACTCGCTCCGCCTTATAGGACGCCCCTAGAAAGCGACCCTCGATGAGCGAGATTCGCCGTATGTAGCCGAAACGGGGACGAATGTCAAGAAGAATGTCGCTAATACAGGGACGTATATTCTCGTCGGTTTTTCTCGCGCGTTCCAGCGGCATTCGATATCCTCAGTGGCTCGCCCGCCGCATGGTGGCGGGCGCTCGAACGTTCCCCCCAACCAGAGGAAAACGCAATGAATCGATGCACGACGCTCGCGCTTGGCGCGATGGCGATGCTGTCCATGACCTCGTTTGCCGCCTTGGCGCAATCCGCGCCGCCGACATACCAGGCGGACCCGTCCGTTTATAAGGTGATCTTCGAGGACCAGAACTTTCGCGTGATCGAAGCGACCTGGAAAAAAGGCGAGCACGACAAGACCCACTCGCACCCTGTTCCATCAGTCGCCTATGCGCTGACCGACTGCGTCATCCGCATTCACCAGCCGGACGGCAAGACCCGCGACATCACCAACAAGGCCGGAACGGCGGTGGCCATACCGACGACGGAATCGCATTCCGCCGAGAATGTCAGCCCGGGCGAATGCCGGATACTGTTAGTCGAGCGCAAATAAACACAAAGCCCAGTTTTGCCACTAGAGCGGGATGACTTATCTTCGAATCGTCATCCCGCTCTAAGTCCTTGTTTTCATCGCGCGTCCGGACGGAAAACCGGTTTCCACTTTTCCTGGACGCGCTCTAGCGGCTAGCCTGCCGCGTTGCCTGACGGCGGGTCGTTGCCGCTCAGCCGTTCGCGCAGCGCGCGGGCGACGGCCTGCGTGCGGTTGACGGCGCCGAGCTTGTGAATAGCGTTTTGGGTGTGCTGTCGACGGTCCGCTTGGTGATGTGGAGAATTTCACCGATATCCCGGGACTAGACCGTCTTCCTCATGTGGACCACCACGCCGTCTTTGAACGCCTCTTCTCGGTCAACCCGATAGCCAAGCTTTGCGTAGAGCTGCACATTCTCCGCGAAAAGCTTGTTGGTATACAGTTTGATTTCGTCATACCCCAGCGACGCGGCGATCTGCTCGGCATGGGACAAAAGCATTCGGCCCAAACCCCGCCCCTGCAATGCGGGTGAAACCGCCACATTCTCGATGAGCAAATAATCGGCTGCCGGGACCATCTCGATCAGAGCCGCAAGTTCGCCATCCAGATAGAGGAGGTCGATGCGATGCTTTTGCACCGCCTCCGCATAGTCGGCCATCATCGGTTTGGGTTCGCGGCCGATGACCGGCACCCATTTCGCATAAGCCTCACGGGTCAACGCGCGAATGGCCGACGCATCTGCCATTGTCGCCGACCGTAGCAGCAACGCCTCGTCCACCTTTCGGCCCTTCCATCGTGGCAGCCATCAAGCCGCAGAATGATGCGGATGGGCCCTGGCTGCAAACGGCTACCTCGCAAAGCCGCCATAGGCGGGGCGTCCATTCCGGGTTACGCTGGCCGCGGATCGGAAAGCCCGCGCAATGATGTTCACCATCGAGTTTTTCCGCATTCGCGAAAAAGACCATGCGCGCGCCACGCTCGACCGCATCACGCATATCGCCGCCGATCTGGACAGCGCCAAGGTCAAGGCCAGGTCCTTGTTCGAGACCGTGAACCTGGCGCAGAACCCCGATGGCTTGCGGATTTTGGACCAAGACGGCGAAGAGGTATTCTTTTGGACGCCGGGGACGGACGAGGGGGAGCCTTAACATGATCGACTGGTATCGCGAGCTGGGCACCGCCGAACGGCGGACCTTCTGGGCCTGCTTCGGCGGCTGGGCGCTCGATGCGCTCGACGTGCAGATCTACAGCTTCGTCGTGCCGGCGCTGATCGCGGTGTGGCACATCACCAATGCCCAGGCCGGATTGCTGGCGACCAGCGCGCTGGTGATTTCCGCTTTCGGCGGCTGGCTCGCCGGCATGCTCGCCGACCGGGTCGGCCGCGCCCGGCTGTTGATGATCACGGTGGCATGGTTCGCCTTTTTCACCTTCCTGTCGGGCTTCACCCAGAATTTCGAGCAGCTCCTGGTCGTGCGCGGCTTGCAGGGCCTCGGCTTCGGCGGCGAATGGGCCGCCGGGTCGGTGCTGATCGGCGAAGTCATCCGCGCCAGCGATCGCGGCAAAGCCGTCGGCACGGTGCAGAGCGCCTGGGCCTGGGGCTGGGCCGCGGCGGCGATCCTCGCCACCATCATCTTCCAGGTCCTGCCGCAGGAGATCGCTTGGCGCGCGCTGTTCTTCGTCGGCATCTTGCCGGCGCTGCTGGTGTTTTATATCCGCGCCAAGGTGCCTGAACCGAAAGTCTTCAAGGAAGCAGTGGGCTCGGCGGCGCGGCGCAGCACTTTCGACATTTTTCGCGGTGACCTTCTGCCGACCACCATCCTCGGCGCCGTGCTCGCCACCGGCGCGCAGGGCGGCTATTACGCCATCACCACCTTCCTGCCGACCTTCTTGCGCACCCAGCGCCATCTCACCGTGCTCGGCACCGGCGGTTACCTGGCGGTGATCATCGTCGGCTCCTGGCTCGGCTATATCACCAGCGCCTATCTCAGCGACGCCATCGGACGGCGGAAGAACTTCTTCATCTTCGCCATCGGCTCGTTGTTGATCGCGGTGGCTTACACCCAGACCGAGATCTCGGACTCGCTGATGCTGGTTTTGGGATTCCCGCTCGGATTCTTTGCCTCGGGCATTTTCAGCGGCCTCGGGCCGGTGTTCACCGAGCTGTTTCCAACCAGCGTGCGCGGCGCCGGCCAGGGCTTCTGCTACAATTTCGGCCGCGGCATCGCCGCGTTCTTCCCGACGCTGGTCGGCATGCTGTCGGCCTCGGTCACCTTGGGCACGGCGATCGGCATCTTCGCCGCCATGGCCTATGCCATCGTCATCCTTGCCGCACTGGTGCTGCCGGAGACGCGCGGCCGCGAACTGGTGGCGAACTAAAGCCGCTCAGCCGGGCGCGCCGGCGCAAACCCCGTAGGACCATTGATTCATATCAAGGCGGTCCCGGCTAAGGCGCTTATGGTGCCATCTGGCTCAGCGGGGGTGTCGGCGGAGCTAAGCGGCGTCGGCGGAGCTAAGCGGCCTTGACCGAACCGTCATCGGCTCCGGTCCTGGCCGCTTTTGATTTTGCGCGGGCCCGACATCATCCCGCGGCGCGCCGCGGCGCCCGATCAGCATCCGGAACGGCCCTGTCTGCGGACTTGTTGGCGGATTTGCGCGCGGCGCGCAACGCGCGTTCGAGCGCGGCAAGGTCATAGGGCTTTTGCAGCACCTCAAAACCCTGCCGCACGGCGTCCTGCGCGCTCGAACTGTAGCCGGTCGTCAGCAGCACCATGACATTGGGAAAGCGCCGGCGCACCGCCTTCGCCAGATCGAGGCCGTTCATGCCGCCGGGCATCAATATGTCGGAGAAGATGAGATCGACGTCGCCTTCGCGATCGATGAGATCGAGGCCCGCTTGCGCGCTCGCGGCCACGGCGACGCGGTAGCCGAGATCGGTGAAATAGCCGCGGGCGACCTCGAGCACGTCCGCATTGTCCTCGACCAGCAGCACCTTGCCGGCGGGCCGCGTCGCGGCGGCAGCGACCGTTGCCTCGCGCTCCTTGGCCGGCGTTTCGAAGCTCCGCGGCAGCAACAGCGTGATCGCGGTGCCGCGCCGCACCGCGCTGGTGATGGTGGCGGCGCCGCCCGATTGCCGGGCGAAGCCGTAGACCTGGGAGAGCCCGAGCCCGGTGCCCTTGCCGACGTCCTTGGTGGTGAAGAACGGCTCGAACACCCGCGGCAGCACGTCGGCGGCGATGCCCTCGCCGGTATCGGCGACCCTGATGGCGATGAACTCGCCGCTCAACCCCTCCTCGCCGGCTTTGCCGCGCAGTACGACGGGCTTCGCGGCAATGGTCAATGTGCCGCCGGACGGCATCGCGTCGCGGGCGTTGAAGGCGAGATTGAGCAACGCCAGCTCGAGCTCGCTCGCGTCCACCTTGACGCGGCACGCCCGCTTGGAAACCAGCACGCGGATTTCGATGTCGCCGCGCAGCGAGCGGCTGAGCATGTCCTTGAGCGCGGGCAGCCGCTCGGCCAAGTCGATCACGCTCGGCTGCAACATCTGCCGTCGCGAGAAGGCGAGCAACTGCCGGGTGAGGCTCTCGCCGCGCTGCGTCGCGTTGGTGATGGCGTCGAGCAGCTGCAACTGCTTCTCGCCGCTGATGTCGCGGCGCAACCGGTGCGCGCTGCCGCTGACGATCATGAGAAGATTGTTGAAGTCGTGGGCGACGCCGCCGGTCAATTGGCCGATGGCTTCGAGCCGTTGCGCCTGCCGCAGCGCGCCTTCCGCCGCCTCGCGGCGGTCGGCCTCCTGATAGAGCCGCCGCGTGCGCCGCAGCGCGATCCAGAGCAGGGTCAGGATCAGCAAAGTCGCGGGCAAGCCGAAGATCAAGTGCACTCCCATGGTCGAGAGCCATTCGGCCCGAATCGCAGCGCTGCTCACGCCGGCGAGGGCGTAGACCGGAAAGCCCGGGAGCTTGCGAAAGCCGACGCGGCGGGAAACGCCGTCGATCTCGGAGTCGACCGTGAACAGGCCGTGGTCGAGGCCTTGGCCGACGGCGGTGCGCAACATGCTCGTGGGGCTCAATCGCTGCGCGCGATCGCCGAGGACGGGAAAACGCGCGAGGTAGGCGCCGTCCGCGCGTACCAGCGCGTAGAAACTGCCCGGCGTTTGCCCGATCAACGCATAGAAGTCTTCGAAATAGCTCGGCCGCACCGCCACCGCGATGACGCCGTTGAAGGCGCCGTCCGGCGATTCCAGGCGCCGCGAGAGATCGAAGAAATCGGTGGAAATGCCAGGCAGGCGCGGCGAGCGCATATCGCTGACATAGGTCCCGGCATCGCGCGCAAGCTGGGCCTGGAAATAATCGCCTTCGCTGAAGTTGACGCGATCCGGCACGGCGGCGAGCGTGCTCGCCACCAGCGGTCGACCGTCGCGGCCGACCAGAACAATGGCGTGAAGCTGCGGCATCGTCGCCACGATGCTGGCGAGGCGCTGATGCAGCCGCGGCTCGGCGGCGTGGATCTCGGCGTCCGACATGCCGCGCACGATCTCGTTGACTTCCGCGAAGGTGCGATCGACGGTCTCGAACACCTTCAGCGACTGCTCCTGCATGACGTCGAGCGAGCGAAGGATGCGCTCGTCGGCGACCGCATTGATGTCGCGGTAGCTGACCCAGGAGGCATAAGCGAACAGCGCCGCCGGCAAAACCACCGACGCGATCATCATTAATTGCAGCAGGCGGACGGCCGATTCCCGTGCGGTGCTCATCGACTGGCAAGGTCCGGCGAATATCCGGCGATTATCGGGCAATTATCCGGCGATTCGGCAGCGCATAATTCACGGCTTAGCGGGCATGAAAAGCGGCATGATTGCCGCGCAATGTTGCACGATGGTGACCGCAGGGGCGGCATTCGAGCCAAAGTTGCGCGAACCCGGCGGCACCCGTTAACGCGGGTGGAACGGCAGTCGGGGATGACCGCTCACGCGGGATTGAAATTCATCGCCACGCCGTTGATGCAGTAGCGCAGATGCGTCGGCGGCGGCCCGTCTTCGAAGACGTGGCCGAGATGGCTGCCGCAGCGGCTGCAATGCACCTCGGTCCGCACCATGCCGTAGCTGCCGTCGCTCGAGGTCTCGACCGCACCGGGCACCGGATCGTTGAAGCTCGGCCAGCCGGTGCCGCTCTCGAATTTCTGCTTGGCGGCAAATAACGGCTGACCGCAGCCGGCGCAGGAAAACGTGCCGGAGCGTTTCTCATGATTGAGCGCGCAGCTCCCCGGCGGCTCGGTGCCGTGCCCGCGCATGACCCTGAACTGCTCCGGCGTCAAAAGCTTGCGCCATTCCGCCTCGGTGTGCGTCACGGGATATTGTTTGATGTCCATGGCGGCGTTCGCCCGTTTCATATGACCTAGAGCGCGTCCAGGAAAAGTGGAAACCGGTTTTCCGTCCGGACGCGCGATACAGTAAGGATCATAAGATAGTGACGAGGCTTCGCGATAACAGGCAAGGCGCAATCTCGTGATTGCGGGCGGCCGAGCCGTGCGGCCCGGGCGCGTTCACGGCAGCTTGTCGAAACCCTCACCGAAACCCTTCAGGCTCATCGGGAAGCCGATGCCTTCCTCGGGAGTCTGGAAGATGATGAAGGTCGAGGTCTGGCCGGTGCGCAGCTCATTGATCAGCTTGTCGTCCATGACCACTTCGGCGACGCAGCCGTTGGGCAGGCAGCGCACGAAGCCGGCGCGGCCGACGTCGTTGTTGTCGATCTTCAGCCCGAGCCCGGAGGGCAGCAGGACGCCGAGCGGCGCGACCACGCGCATCAGCCGGCTTTTCTGATCGGTGGTCTTGAGCACGATGACGGTCAGTCCGACATTGGGCCGGTCTTCCGCCGTCACGCTCTGCATCAGCGCGCATTGCTCGCCCTGCGCGCCGGGCGGCGTGTCGCAGCGGATTTGCCAGTCGCCATGGACCGAGCGGACCGCGCCCTGGGCGGTCGCCTGGCCGCCGACCGCCGCGACCGCCGCAAGCAGGATGGCGGTACCGACGAGCGCCGAGGCCATTGGCCGCATCCGCCCGACATCGAAGATCGCCATGATCGTCTTCCCCTGACCAGCCGCCCCCGTCGCCACCGCCTCGACGGTTACCGGCGCGAATCACCGAGACAGGCCGGTCGCCGCGCGAGCCTGCCTACATGGTGAGCCCACCGTGTCAAGACGGATCAAGACCAAGCCATTGTGGCCGCGCGAAGGAGGCGAAGTTCCCCTGGCGTGCAACCCAACCGCCGTCGGCCGAACGGTCGTGGATGGCCGCGCGCCGCGGCCGACGGGTACATTGCGGTAACGCGCGATTTGTGGTTTGAGGGGATGAGACCCCCGTCCCCCCGATGCGCGTCAAGGACCAGACCCGTGGCACTCAATTCCGCCGGCAACAGGCAACGGTCGACTGTTGCCGTCGTGCCGGCAACATGTATTTAAATGCATGGTTTCGGGTCGAGTGGCGCGCGCCGCACCAGCCGACGTGACCAGGACTGATTTAGAACGAGGAGCCGAGAAAGAGATGCCGGTGTTCTCACGCTTGACGACCTATGCGCTGACCGCTGCGAGTTTGCTCGGGAGCGCCGGAGCGGCTTTCGCCGGTGTCGGCCAGCCGTCGCCCTGGGAGCTCGGCCTGCAGGAGGCGGCCTCGCCGGTGATGGCGGACGTCATCGCCTTCCACAATTTCCTGCTTTGGGTCATCACCGCGATCACCGCTTTCGTGCTGATTTTGCTGCTCATCATCATTGTCCGCTTCAATGCGCGGGCCAATCCGACGCCGTCGCGCACCACGCACAACTCGCTGCTCGAAGTGATCTGGACGATCGTTCCCGTCATCATCCTGGTGACGATCGCGGTGCCGTCGTTCCGGCTTTTGTTCCTGCAGCTCGACGAGCCGAAGCCGGACCTCACGGTGAAGGCGACCGGCAAGCAATGGTATTGGAGCTACAACTATCCCGATAATGGCAATTTCGAATTCGACTCGCTGATCGTCGCCGACAAGGATTTGAAGCCCGGGCAGCCGCGGCTTCTTACCGTCGACAACGAATTGGTGGTGCCGGTCAACAAGATCGTGCACGTGCTGGTGACCGGCGCCGACGTGATCCACTCCTTCGCCGTGCCGTCCTTCGGCATCAAGATCGACGCCATTCCCGGCCGCATCAACGACACCTGGTTCAAGGCGACCAGCGAGGGCTTGTTTCACGGCCAATGCTCGGAACTCTGCGGCAAGGACCATGCGTTCATGCCGATCACGGTGCGGGTCGTGAGCGACGCCGAATTCGCCAAATGGGTCGAGGCGGAGAAAAAGAACGCCGGCCTCGAGAGCGCGCCGCCGACCACACTGGCGGCGGCCGGCGCGCCGGCGCACTGACGATATTGAGCCGATAACGAACACCCCCTAACGCAGGGACTGACAATGGATGCGATGACACACGCGGCACACGGCGACGATCACGGACACGCCATTCCGCACGGCTGGCGCCGCTATGTCTATTCGACCAACCACAAGGACATCGGCACGATGTACCTTGTCTTCGCGCTGGTTGCCGGCCTGATCGGTGGCATCTTCTCGATCCTGATCCGCGCCGAGCTGATGTTCCCCGGCCTGCAGATCTTCCACGAGACGCACTATTTCGACGTCATCGTCACCGCGCACGGATTGATCATGATTTTCTTCATGGTCATGCCGGCGATGATCGGCGGCTTCGGCAACTGGATGATTCCGCTGATGATCGGCGCGCCGGACATGGCGTTCCCGCGCATGAACAACATCTCGTTCTGGCTGCTGCCGGCGTCTTTCGCACTGTTGCTGGCCTCGTTGTTCTTCGAGGGCGAGCCGGGCGCCAACGGCGCCGGCACCGGATGGACGATCTATGCCCCGCTGTCGACCTACGGCCATCCCGGCCCGGCGATGGACTTCGTCATCCTGTCGATCCATCTCGCCGGCGCCTCGTCGATCCTCGGCGCCATCAACTTCATCACCACGATCTTCAACATGCGCGCGCCCGGCATGACCATGCACAAGATGCCGCTGTTCGTATGGTCGGAGCTGGTGACGGTGTTTCTGCTGCTGCTGTCGCTGCCGGTGCTCGCCGGCGCCATCACCATGCTGCTCACCGACCGCAACTTCGGCACCACCTTCTTCGATCCGCACGGCGGCGGCGATCCGCTGCTGTTCCAGCATCTGTTCTGGTTCTTCGGCCATCCCGAAGTCTACATTCTCATCCTGCCGGGCTTCGGCATGGTCAGCCAGGTCGTGGCGACGTTTTCACGCAAGCCGATCTTCGGCTATCTGGGAATGGCTTACGCGATGGTGGCGATCGGCGGCATCGGCTTCGTCGTCTGGGCGCACCACATGTATACGGTCGGCATGGCGGCGAGCGTGCAGGCTTACTTCATCGCCGCCACCATGGTGATCGCCGTGCCGACCGGGGTGAAGATCTTCTCCTGGATTGCCACCATGTGGGGCGGCTCGATCGAGTTCAAGACGCCGATGCTGTGGGCGATCGGCTTCATCTTCCTGTTCACCATCGGCGGCGTCACCGGCGTGGTCTTGGCCAATGCCGGCGTCGACCGCGTGCTGCAGGACACCTATTACGTCGTCGCCCACTTCCACTACGTGCTCTCGCTCGGCGCCGTGTTCGCCATCTTCGCCGGCTGGTATTATTGGTTCCCGAAGATCACCGGCTACATGTACAGCGAGTTCATCGGCAAGCTGCACTTCTGGATCACCTTCATCGGCGTCAATCTGGTGTTCTTCCCGCAGCACTTCCTCGGGCTCGCCGGCATGCCGCGCCGCATTGCCGATTATCCCGATGCCTTCTCGGACTGGAACTTCATCTCCTCGATCGGCTCGTACATCTCCGGCGTCGGCACGCTGGTGTTCTTCTTCGGCGTGGCCCAGGCCTTCATGCGCAAGGTGCCGGCCGGCGCCAATCCCTGGGGAGCCGGCGCCACCACGCTGGAATGGACGCTGCCGTCGCCGCCGCCGTTCCACCAATTCGACACGCTGCCGCTGATCCGATGAGCGTAACGCTTTCGCGCGCCGAGCCGAGTATCGCCGAAGTCGGCGATTACGTCGCACTGATGAAGCCGCGGGTGATGTCGCTCGTGGTGTTCACGGCGTTCGTCGGTCTGGTGATCGCGCCGGGCCATCTGCATCCGGTGATCGGCCTGACCGCGCTTCTCTGCATCGCGGTCGGCGCCGGCGCCGCCGGCGCGCTCAACATGTGGTACGACGCCGACATCGACGCCCGCATGGCGCGCACCGCGGCGCGGCCGATCCCGGCGGGGCGTGTGGCGCCGGGCGAAGCGCTCGCCTTCGGCCTGACGCTGGCTGGCTTCTCGGTGGTGGTGCTCGGCCTTCTGGTCAACCTGATCGCCGCCGCTCTGCTGGCGTTCACGATCGCGTTCTACGTCCTCGTCTACACCATGTGGCTCAAGCGCACGACGCCGCAGAACATCGTCATCGGCGGCGCCGCCGGCGCCTTGCCGCCGATCATCGGCTGGGCGGCGACGACCGGAAGCGTCGCCATCGAGCCGGTCGTTCTCTTCCTCATCATCTTCTTCTGGACGCCGCCGCATTTCTGGGCGCTGTCGCTCTACCGCGCCGAGGATTACGCGCGCGCTGGCGTGCCGATGCTGCCGGTCGTCGCCGGCGAGGCGGAAACGCGGCGCCAGATCCTGCTCTATACGCTGCTGCTGGCGCCGCTCGGCGTTGCGCCGTGGCTGCTCGGCTATGCCGGACCGCTCTATGGCATCGTCGCCGTGACGACTGGCGCCGCCATCATCGCGCTGGCGCTGCGGGTGCGCGCCGAACGGCGCGGCTATGCCGCGAGCAAGCAGATGTTCGCCTTCTCGATCCTCTATTTGTTCCTGTTGTTCGCCATGCTGCTGGTCGATCGGCTCTCGGGAGGGCTGTTTGGCCATTTCGCGGTATGACGGCCATGAGTGAGGCCATGAAGAAGCCGGAGACCGGCATCAAGCTCACGAAACGGCAGCTGCGCGCGCGCCGCGCGCGTTCGATCGCGATCGCGGTGTCGCTTGGCGTGCTGGTGGTGCTGTTCTACATCGTGACGCTGGTGAAGGGGCCGGGTGTCCTGGTCCGGCCGCTGTGACCGCCGGCTGGTGAAACGCGACCCATAAAATGCAGATGAGCCCGCAGCAACCGACCACCCCGCCGACCGCGCCGACCCCGCGGCGCGACCTTTTGGTCGCGTTCTTTTGCGGCGGCCTGGTCGCGGCGATGGTCGGGCTGTCGTTCGCGGCGGTGCCGTTCTATTCCTGGTTCTGCCGCACCACCGGCTACGGCGGCACCACGCAGGTGGCGAAGGCGGCGCCCACCCACATATCGGACCGCACGATCACCGTGCGCTTCGATTCCAATGTCGCGGCCGGGCTGCCGTGGCGGTTCGAACCGGAGCGCCGGACCATTGACGTCAAGCTCGGCGAGGTCGTCACCGTCTACTATGCGGTGACCAACGAGGCCGCCCGCGTCACCGCCGGCCAGGCCGGCTACAATGTCAGTCCGTCGACCGTCGGCATCTACTTCGAGAAGATCAATTGCTTCTGCTTTACCGAGCAGACTATGAAGCCGGGCGAGAAACGCGACATGGCGGTGGTTTTCTACGTCGATCCCAAGCTCGGCGAAGATTCCGAGCAGGCCGGCGTCAATCTCATCACGCTCTCCTACACCTTCTATCCGATAAAGGTGCCGGATCAGGCGGCGGCGGAGAGCGCAGTGCCAGGAAAGTCCGGTCACATCTAGGGAACGAAGAAACTAGAGACAACAAACGCGGCGCGGGGACTTGAGGACGCGCCAATTTGGAGAAGATGACGATGGCTGATGCACATGCCCGACCGCACCACGATTACCACCTGGTCAATCCCAGCCCGTGGCCCGCGGTCGGCGCAACCTCGGCCTTCATCTCCGCGGTCGGGCTGATCCTGTGGATGCATCATCTGGTCGCTTACGCGCCGATCATCCTCGGCGTCGGCACCATCGGCATCATCTACACCATGATCGGCTGGTGGCGGGACGTCATTTTCGAGGCCGAGGTCGAGCACGACCATACCCGCGTGGTGCAGATCTCGCACCGCTACGGCATGATCCTGTTCATCGCTTCCGAGGTGATGTTCTTCGTCGCCTGGTTCTGGGCCTATTTCAACACGGCGCTGTTTCCGGATGAACTGAAGGACGTGGCGCGGATTGCGGTCACCGGCGGCGTCTGGCCCCCCAAGGGCATTGCGACCTTCGACCCCTGGCATCTGCCGCTGCTCAATACGCTGATCCTGCTCACCTCCGGCACCACGGTCACCTGGGCGCACCACGCGCTCTTGAATAACGATCGCAAAGGGCTTGTTTGGGGGCTTGTCTGCACCATCGCGCTCGGCATCTCCTTCACCTGCGTGCAGGCCTGGGAATACGCGCATGCGGCCTTCCACTACTCGGGCAACATCTACGGCGCCACCTTCTTCATGGCGACCGGATTTCACGGCGCTCACGTCATCATCGGTTCGATCTTTCTGATCGTCTGCCTGTTCCGTGCACTCGCCGGGCAATTCAAGCCGGACCAGCATCTCGGCTTCGAGTTCGCCGCCTGGTACTGGCACTTCGTCGACGTGGTATGGCTGTTCCTGTTCGCCTGTATCTATGTGTGGGGCGCCGGCGTGCCCGTACCTGAATAGCGGACGAGCGCATAGCGGTTCTCCGCTCATTCCCGCGCAAGCGGGAATCCAGGCTGAGCGTACTGTAAAGCCGGGTCTCCGCTTGCGCGGCGACGCGCGGGCTGCGACATCGCTGTGATGACCGAGAAAACAATCGACACGCTTTCAGGATCGATCCTCGCCGGATTGTCCTGCCGGTGTCCGCGCTGCGGCAAGGGCAAACTGTTCCAGGGATTCTTGACCTTGCGGCCGCGCTGCGAGGCCTGCGGGCTCGACTATGGCTTCGCCGATTCCGGCGACGGGCCGGCGGTCTTCATCATGTTGCTGGCCGGCTTCATCGTGGTCGGCTCGGCGCTCATCACCGAGGTGCTGTATCGGCCGCCGTTCTGGGTGCACGCGGCGTTGTGGCTGCCGCTGATCCTCGTCGTCACGCTCGGGCCGTTGCGGCCGATGAAGGGACTGATGATCGCGCTGCAATATCATCACAAGGCCGCGGAAGGGCGCTTCCGCGGAGAAGGACCTTGAGCGCGCCGGCCAAAGCGACAAGGACAAAAAAACGGCGGTCGTGGCTCGGTCTGCTCATCCCGGCGCTGCTCGTCTTTGCCGCTCTCATGGCGCTCGGCACCTGGCAGCTCGAACGCAAAACCTGGAAAGAGGGATTGATCGCGGCGCTGACCGAGCGGCTGGCGGCGCCGCCCGTCGCATTGCCGGCGCCGGCGACGTGGCCGCGCCTCGATCAGGCGCGCGACGAATACCGCCGCGTCAAATTCGCCGCCGCTTTCGATCACGACAAGGAGGCGCTGGTTTACGCCGCCGCTTCGTCCTTCCGCCCGGATGTGGCCGGCGCCGGCCCCGGTTATTGGATCTTCACGCCGGCGCGGCTGCCTGACGGCGGCACCGTCATCGTCAACCGCGGCTTTGTGCCCGAGGCGCGCAAGGACGCCGCCTCGCGGGCCGCCGGCCAGATCGCCGGCGCGGTCGAGATTGTCGGCACGATGCGCTGGCCGGACGCCCGCCACTGGTTTTCCGCGGCCGACGATCCGCTGCACAATCTGTGGTTCACGCGCGACCCGCTGGCGATCGCCGCCGCCAAGGGGCTTAACCAGGGGCTTGCCTCGGTCGCGCCGTTCTATGTCGAGCAGGAATCGCCGGCGCCGCCGGGTGGCTTGCCGCAGCCGGGCAAGCTCGTGGTGCAGCTGCGCAACGAGCACCTGCAATACGCGGTGACCTGGTACGGCCTGGCCTTGGTCCTGGTCGTGGTCTTTGTCGTCTGGGCGCGTTCGTCATTCCGGGACGCGGGCAAAGCCCGCGGGCCCGGAATCCATAATCACGAAGGTTAGCGAAGTTCGCCGCCACTATTCCGGCGGCGGTGGATATGGATTCCGGGCTCCTCGCGGAGCCTGTCATCGGGCCGGCCACTTCGGGCCGGACCCGTTCGCTCGGCCCCGAAATGACGAGCCCATCGCCTTCCTTGTGAAAAGGGCCACTCTTCTATAACTGTGGCACTTGATCCGGGACCGGCGGCAATGCGCCGTCCGCAGCGAACATCCTGGATAATCAAACACTTAAGCTAGCCCGCGGGGTTCGCGCCGAGGGTCAGGACGGCTCGATTGCGCCATATCTCGACCAGAGGAGAGGCCCCGCCGCTCGGCTTTGCCGACGCCATGCTCGCTGGCCTCGCCCGCGACGGCGGCCTCTATGTGCCGGAAGCCTGGCCGCGGCTCGACCGCGAGACCATCCTCGGCTTCGCCGGCCGGCCCTATGCCGAAGTCGCTGTCGAGGTGATCCGCCGTTTCACCGAGGGTTCCATCGCCGAGGCCGACCTCGCCCGCATGGCGCGCGAGGCCTACGGCAATTTCCGCCATTCCGCGGTGGCGCCGCTGACCCAGCTGGGCGTGAACACCTTTGCGCTCGAACTGTTCCACGGTCCGACGCTCGCCTTCAAGGACCTGGCGATGCAGCTCTTGGCGCGGCTGATGGACCATGTGCTGGCCGCGCGCGGCGAGCGCTGCACCATCGTGGTCGCGACCTCCGGCGACACCGGCGGCGCCGCCGTCGAAGCGTTCCGCGACCGCAATCAGGTCGATGTCATCGTGCTGTTCCCGCAGGGCCGCATCTCCGACGTGCAGCGGCGCATGATGACGACGGCGGCGGCCGCCAACATCCACGCCGTCGCCATCGAGGGCACCTTCGACGATTGCCAGGCGATCGTGAAGGGCCTGTTCAATCATTCCGCCTTTCGCGAGCGGGTGCATCTCTCCGGCGTCAATTCGATCAACTGGGCCCGCATCGTGGCGCAGACCGTCTATTACTTCACCGCCGCGGTGTCGCTCGGCGCGCCGCACCGCAAGGTCGCCTTCACGGTTCCCACCGGCAATTTCGGCGACATCTATGCCGGCTACGTGGCGCAGAGGCTGGGCCTGCCGGTCGACCGGCTGGTCATTGCCACCAACGTCAACGACATCCTGGTGCGGACGCTGGCGACCGGCACCTACGAACTGCGCGACGTGGTGCCGACGACCTCGCCGTCGATGGACATCCAGGTCTCCTCGAATTTCGAGCGGTTGTTGTTCGACGCCTATGACCGCGACGCCAATGTGGTGCGCTCGCTGATGGGCTCGCCGGCGCAATCGCGGCGGTTCACGCTGTCGGCGCGGGCGCTGGCCTACATTCGCGCGCTGTTCACCGCCGATCGCGCCGACGAGGAGGAGGTCGCGGCAACCATGCGCGCGGTCAAGCGCGAGACCGGCAATTTCGTCGATCCGCACACCGCGGTCGGCATTGCCGTCGCCGAGAAGGAAATGCGCGATCCGGCAGTGCCGATGGTGGTGCTGGCGACCGCGCATCCGGCCAAGTTCCCCGACGCGGTCGAGGCGGCCTGCGGGGTGCGGCCGCGCCTGCCGGAATGGCTTGGCGATCTCGATCAACGCCCGGAGCGCGTCACCGTGCTGCCGGTGGACCAATCCGCGGTCGAACGGCTCGTGCTGACGACGAGCCGCGCCGCGCAGGAAGGAGCGGCAGCATGAGCGTTGCGGTGACGACCTTGAAGTCCGGCATCAATGTGGTGACCGACACGATGCCGCATCTCGAGACCGCCTCGCTTGGCGTGTGGGTCAATTCCGGCAGCCGCGACGAGCGGCGCGATGAGAACGGCATCTCGCATTTTCTCGAGCACATGGCATTCAAGGGCACGCGCCGGCGCACCGCGCGGCAGATCGCCGAGGAGATCGAGGCCGTCGGCGGCGATCTCAATGCGGCAACCAGCGCCGAGAACACCGCCTATTACGCGCGCGTGCTCAAGGCCGACGTGCCGCTGGCGCTCGACGTGCTCGCCGATATCCTGTCCGAGCCGGCCTTCGATCGCGACGAACTGTTGCGCGAGCAGAACGTCATCATTCAGGAGATCGGCGCCGTCGCCGACACGCCCGACGATCTGGTGTTCGAGCATCTGCAGGAGATCGCCTTTCCCGAGCAGCCGCTCGGCCGCTCGATCCTCGGCACCGCCAAGACGGTGCGCTCGTTCGACGACGCGAAACTGCGCGACTACCTCGCCCGGCATTACCGCGGACCGGACATCGTGGTCGCCGCCGCCGGCGCCGTCGATCACGCGGCCGTGGTCGCCGAGGTGGAAAAGCGTTTCGCGAGTTTTGCCGGCCCGGCCGGCCCGGCACCGGAGCCCGCCAGGTTCGGCGGCGGCACGCATGTCGAGAAGCGCGAGCTCGAGCAGGTGCATATCGCGCTGGCGCTGCCCGGCCTGGCGCAGAAAGACCCCGCGCTGTTCAGCCTGCAGATGTTCACCCACGTGGTCGGCGGCGGCATGTCGTCCCGCCTGTTCCAGGAAGCCCGTGAGAAGCGCGGCCTGTGTTATTCGATCTATTCCTACCATGCGCCCTATTTCGACATCGGCATGTTCGGCCTCTATGCCGGCACCGACGCCGCCGACACTGCGGAGTTGATGCGGCTTGTCGTCGACGAGATCGCCAATGCGGCCGAGACCATTTCCGAACCGGAGATCGCGCGCGCCAAGGCGCAGATGAAGGCTGGGCTGCTGATGGCGCTTGAGAGCTCCGGCGAGCGCATCGGCCAACTCGCCCGTCACATGCTGGCCTGGGGCCGGCCGATTCCGCTCGCCGAGCTGGTCGAGAAGGTCGAAGCGGTGACGGTCGAGAGCGCCCGCGCGGCCGGCCGGGCGCTGATCGCCCGCGGCAAAATGGCGACCGCCGTTATTGGACTGGGTTCCGGACTTGAAAGCGCGGCGGCCATTGCGGAAACTCTCACCCGCCGGGCCGCATGACGACGGACGCCGATGGCGTTTTTCCGCACCATCAATTTCTCCGAGCCGCTGCCTTCCATCGTCGGCGAGGGCGTCATGCTGCGCACCCCGCAGGCCACGGACTACGGCGACTGGGCGGCGCTACGCGAAGCGAGCCGGGATTTTCTCACGCCGTGGGAACCGACCTGGCCGGTCGACGACCTCAGCCGCAGCGCCTTCCGGCGCCGCATCAGGCGCTATGCCGAGGATTTGCGGACCGACCAGGGCTACGCGTTCCTGATCATCCGCAGCTCCGATAATGCGCTGGTCGGCGGCTTGACGCTCGCCAATGTCCGCCGCGGCGTGGCGCAGGCCGGCAGTCTTGGCTATTGGATGGGCCAGCCGTTCGTGCGCCGCGGCTACATGACGGCGGCGGTCCGCGCCGTCATTCCGTTCGCCTTCGGCACGCTGCGGCTGCACCGGCTGGAAGCGGCCTGCATCCCGACCAACACCGCCTCCATCCGGCTCCTGGAGAACACCGGCTTCGTGCGCGAAGGCTATGCGCGGGACTATCTGTGCATCAACGGCATCTGGCAGGACCACCTGCTCTATGGGAGGCTGAAGGATGCCAAGCCTTAACGGGCAAGCCGTGACGGCCAAGCCTTAACGTCGCAGCCATTGACGATTAAGCCTTGATATTCCAAGCCTTAACCACGCCGTTCGCCGCCTTGGGATGGCCACGGTTGGCTTGATATAAGAGCGGCGACATCGCGCCAGTGTGGGGGGAATGCTGCGAAATTGTCATCGGATGCGGTGCGGCGACCGCGCTTCGATCGGAGCATGCCTCGCGCTTACGCTTCTCGCCGGCGGCTGTTCGGCGGGTAGCGGCGTGGGCGCGCCGAGCGCCTCGGATTCCACATCCGGCCTGATACCGAGCTTCTTTGCCGGCTCCTCCGCAAGCTCGCGGCAAACCGTTGCCGGCGCGCAGCCTGACGTGAATTGCCCCCGCGTCGAGGTTCGCATAGGCGCTTCCACGCTGACCATCGGTCCGACCGGCGACAAGGCGGCGATGTCGCTGAAATACCAGGGCACATTCTCGCGCGCCGCGCGTGAATGTGCCGTCGTCGACGGCAACATGGTGATGAAGATCGGCGTCCAGGGCCGCGTCATCGTCGGGCCGGCGGGCGGCCCCGGTCAGGTCGATGTGCCGTTGCGGTTCGCCGTGGTGCAGGAAACGCCCGGAGGCTCGACACCGATCGCCACCAAGTTCATTCGCCTTCCGGTGATGATCGGGCCCAATGACGGCAACGTGCCGTTCACGCATATCGAAGACGCCATCAGCTTCCCGCTGCCGGCGCCGATGACTCTGCTCGACGATTACGTCGCCTATGTCGGCTTCGATCCGCTGTCGGCAGAAGCCCAGGACCAGCAAAAGGAAAAACCAAAGCCGAAGCCAAAGCGGAAGCCGAAACCCGCGGCGAGCGCCAACTAGGCACGCGACGGTCATTTACACGCCAAACGCCGCGCGGCTTGTTGGGCAGCATCGGCTTGATCGCGGTCCGTCCATAATCACTGAGTTCGTAGCGCATGATTCGAGGCTCAGTTTCGGAGCTTGAATCACGTCCACGGCGACGCCATCAACCCGCAACGGCCTGTGGCGGTACCGCCAATGCTCTGAATTGACTTCCGCTTCGGCGGCATAGATGGGGTAATCGGCCGGCGAGCTTGTGGATAGCTGAAGATTTTGGGTGCTGCGCTTCAGGCTGATGGTGAATACGAGGTCCGTGTGGACGGCCTCAAGCATCAGAAGGAGAAGCGC
>Ga0187891_1001667_pt1 | contig 18481 bp, 25 predicted proteins | sample June2016WEW_21_4_FD_132990 | JGI IMG/M metagenome (GOLD analysis project Ga0187891, IMG submission 132990) | Peatland microbial communities from SPRUCE experiment site at the Marcell Experimental Forest, Minnesota, USA - June2016WEW_21_40 | ecosystem: Environmental > Terrestrial > Soil >... | reverse complement strand
TTTACTTGAGGGGTGCTTCGACAATAAGTTCGAGATCCGCTTCAGAACACAACGGCCCAAAGCAGATGGGCGGGGGATGGTAGATGATTTTGATGTCGAGGTCCGCAACAAGAATCTGGACCGCACGTGCCTCGTGGATGAACTCTCGGGCGGGCAGTTCGTTCTGGTCAACGAAGCCGTCAACCTGGGCATCGCCATCTACAACATGCGGCAGGGCGAAGGCGTCCGTTACGAAACGCTGTTCCGGGACGAAACGGTAGGAGCGCTCGACGCTGCGAATGGTAAGGAGTATGTGCGCATGCTGCGCCGTGCCATGGATCTTGGCGGATTCCACCAAATGATCTTTATCTGCCATACAGCACTTGTCTGGGAGTTGGCGGATAGCATCCTCTCAGTCGGCGAGGGGCGCGTGGTGATGGCCGACCAGCGAACTGCTCCTGCTAAATGAGGCTACGAGACTTCTGTTCAGCGATCAGCGGGCTACCCCGGACAATACCGGAGCGGTTAGGAAGGAATCACGCCCTGGCCTATATCAGTTATCGTCGCCCAACGCACAGCGCTGGTCGGCAAGGTGCTGGTCCGTGCGCTCAAAGAGCAGCGCAGGCGCTTGGTTGTTGTGGGCTGAACACACACCAAAGAAGTTTTTTGAGCACGTAGTTGAGTATCAACCGAATGTAGCTGTGATCAGCTCGAATCTGGAAGGTAATCCCCAGGCGGGTGTTAAGGTCGTTCGAGAGCTGCGCGCTTCTGCCCCAACTACGCGTTCCATCCTCCTACTGGATTGCTCGTGTCCTTTGCCGTAATCACACGGTCTCCACCAGAGCCCCAGCGGCCAGATGGAGGCAATCTTACCATAAAAGTAAAATCGAGCGAGGGTCAGACGAAGCAGGAGGATAGTGAACAAGTCGGAAGCTACAGTCGCGCAGGGCCCAAGGAGAAGCATGCCATTGGAGGTCGAATCACGGGATCTGAACGCGGTCGCGGGGCGCCGCAGGCTGCAAAATGACGACACTTTATCATGATCCCTTTGCGGCGATGGGGGGCAGAACGTGATCGGTTCCAATTGACGTACTGCCGCCGGGGCCGTCTACTTGTACTTCGTCCCCACTATTCACGCAGATTGTAACATCTCCATCACCGGTATCATTGCGCCATACTATCGGACAGCCCGTAGCTGACGTTTAATCAGTTCAGTATTTGAATCTTGCGAAGAGATTCGCAGTGATTCATTTCCATGAAGGTTCCACCCTGACTCCGGCTGGACCTAATGTTGAAACTGCTATCTGGCACAAACAGTATATCGTTGTTCTGCATGTTCCAGCCTGACTCCGGCTGGACCTAATGTTGAAACGTCGCCGAGGTTGCGGGCAAATCCCCCGGTGACGCGTTCCAGCCTGACTCCGGCTGGACCTAATATTGAAACCGCTCCACAACCCACAACACTAACATATATTTGGCGCATTTGTCGGCACAGATTTTACGCAAACCCCGCGGCGGCGGCAGCCCCGCCCCGGTTTGCGCAATTGCTCTCTGCTCCGTCAAGGTCCTGGCCCATAGCATGACCCTTTTCGCAAGTACCCGTTCTTACACCCCTGTGCATCAGTTGCTTGCCCCAGCCTGGGTGCGGCTGGACTCTGATGTGCCGACCCTCCACGCCGGATGCAAACGCACCTGGTCGCCTCCTCGCGCCGCCCCCATTCTTACCCGACTGCCGCTTGCGCCGTGGCGCCCGCTCGGCCTGCGTAGATGTTCCCGGCCGCATTCCAGTCCTGGTCCATCACGTGCCCCTGCTCGCAGCGCCCCATGAGCCCGGCCCCCGCCTCGAAATGCGAGCCGCAAGCCGCGCATGTGTCCGTCGTGTGCGCGGCCTCGACTTCGACCAGATTTCCGCATGCCTTCCTAACGGCGTGCCGGACCATCGCCAGCAGCGAGCCGCCGGCCGCCAGCTTGCGCCGCTCGGCTGAGGCCTTGAGCGCGGGGTAATCCTTGGTCTTTTCCACGGCCCACATTTCCTTCTGGTCCATTTTTTTTATCCGCACGGTGCGGTGACGGGTAGCCACGTCCTTTGCCCACTTCCCGTAGCGCCATTCGTAATGCCTGCGCATGCGATTCTCAAGCATGCGCTCCATCCGCAGGTAGCGGTCGCTGTCCCGCTTCCAAGTCTCGAGCATTGCTATTACTTCGGCCGGGGCGCCGTCTTCGCGCATCAGGCGAATTAGCCCGCCATTGCGAATCCGCGTCCAGTCCGAAAGCGGGGTGCCGAACATAGCTGCAACAGTGGCCTTCGTCCGCTCGAGCAAGCCATCCCGGCACCGCTTGAGGTTCGCTAGGCGCTCGAGCGAGACCTCCCCCAGCTTGCGGTCGTAGATGCGCAAGGGCATGATAAGCTCTTCGGGCGTCGGCTTGCCGTCGTGCAGCACTGCGACCCGCATTCGCCCATCATCCAATTTGCGCCAGCCCACGTCGATGCCGCATCGCGTCCCAAGAGGAGCCTGTGCCTCCGTCTCAGACGGTACCTCAAGGGTAAAGACAAGGTAAACTTCCCACGGCAGGGCAGCCGAGCTTTTCCTGCCCACCAGCGCCACCCGCTTCACGTAAACATCGCCCTCCGGCAAGGACCGGTGCATCATGACATTAAGACGAACCGGCACGCCGTCCACCCGGAACCAGGCAAGGCATACCCGCTGGCAGCGAGACGCACGAGGGTTCATTATGTCCTCCTTTGGCTGGTACGCTTGTGGAGGAGGAATCGAGATGCGAAACCGCTCGCCTAGTTGCCGACCCAGTTTATTCACTGGTAGGCCGCCCCCCGTGTATCTGTGGTGAAATGTGAACTTGTCCAGGCGGCCGTGGGGCTTGGGCGGGCCGCCACCCTTCTTCATATTCTTGAACGTGACGGCGAGGCGGTCGAGAATCGTTTGGCCTAGCTCGTCAGGCAGATTGGCTTGCCCAACCCGGCCTTCTGCCCACTCCTGGTTGCCGACATAGAAGGGCTTTGGCGGCTTGGGCCAGTTCTCCTTCCGCCATTTCGCCAAGGCCTCACCTTCCAGCCCTGCGGGCGGGGTTGGGACGGGGTGTGCCGTACGCCATTCGTCATAGGCTTGCTGATCATGGAGCGCAATGTCCGTCCAGCAATCCTGCATGCGCTTTGCAAGCAAATAGACAGGCTCGGGAAGCCTGGTCCCGTCGCCCTCGGCGAACCACGCCCGGTACTTGTGTGGCCTTATGTCGTGGCTCTCCTTGCGCTTGCGCTCCCTTTGCATAGGATATTGAGTCTAGTCCGAACCAAACAAAATGAAAAGCATACGTAATCTCGCAGCCCACATTCGCGAGGTCTCTCAACATTTCGGCAGCAAGCGATTGTCGCCTGCTGCGGCGAGCAAGCTGAATTGCCGTTTTGAGAAGATGGCGCTGGCCACTATTCTATGCAGCCTTCAATTGGTTCGTTTCCAGATCTTGGAGGAGGATCGGGTGGCTCTCAAGATGACAATCGTATCGCAAAAACGTCCGGGCGATACAATCCGTCTGGCGGGAGCTCCAGTGGGGATTCCCTCAAGATCATTTGGGCGAACATCCAACCCTACAGCCCCTTCAGCAGCTTCGCCATTGTGACGTCCAGACCCCTCGCGACAACCTGCAGGGTAAGGAGTCCAATCTCGCGCCTGCCCCGCTCGAGATCTGAGATGTGTCCCCTGCTCAAACCCAAGTAAGCAGCCATCTCCGATTGAGTCCAATGCTTCTTCGTTCGAAGCGAACGGATTCGCTTTCCAAGTTGTATTAAAGGGACACTACTAATGCTGGACATTCCTTAATCGTGCGCGTATTATTCAGATTGCGTGTCAGGCATGCCTGACAACACTTTATCAGCGTATTCGTGATGGCAGCCTCCACGCCGGACTTTACAGGCAAGGAGGGCGGCCAGGAAGCGCGGCGACTCATTCTGTTTCGTGGTAAGGCAGATTGGAGTCATCAGTAATCTTCCCAAAATGGACCGACCAGGGTCGTCATCATTGCCAGTTCCACGCGAAGTCGTGCCCGTCGCCGAATATGTCCGCATGTCTACCGAGCACCAGCAGTACTCCACACAAAACCAGCAGAAGGTAATCCGAGACTATGCGCTGAGGCGTGGTATGTCGGTGGTTCGAACATACATCGATGCAGGAAAAAGCGGCCTTCGGTTAGATGGACGGGATGCGTTGAAGCAACTGATTCATGATGTAGAAACAGGCCAAGCCAACTTCCAAGCGATTCTTGTCTATGACGTCAGCCGCTGGGGCCGGTTCCAGGATGCAGATGAAAGCGCATACTACGAGTACGTGTGTCGACGCGCAAAGATCGCAGTCCATTATTGCGCGGAACAATTTGAGAACGATGGCAGTCCTGTCTCGACCATCGTCAAAGGTGTCAAGCGAGCTATGGCCGGCGAATTCAGCCGCGAACTGTCGGCGAAAGTCTTTAGCGGGCAATGCCACCTTATAGAGCTCGGCTACCGCCAGGGTAGCTCGCCGGGTTTTGGGCTTCGCCGAATGCTGAGAGGCGCAGACGGCCGGGAGAAGGGCCAGCTTAAGCGAGGAGAACATAAGAGCATTCAGACCGATCGCGTCATTTTGGTTCCAGGTCCCCCGGATGAAGTGGAGACCGTTCAAGGGATGTATCGTGCCTTTGTTGAGGAAGGAAAGTCCGAGGGAGAGATTGCGCGAAGCCTGAACGCGAGGAGAATCACAACAGGCTGGGGGGCGCCCTGGACACGGGTCGCGGTGCATAGGGTACTTACAAATGAAAAGTATATCGGGAACAACGTCTATAACAGGGTTTCATCCAAGCTGGGGAAAAGACCTGTCGTCAACCCCAAAGAAATGTGGATCCGGAGGAATACGGCCTTCGAACCGATTGTGTCCCAGGAATTATACTTTAAAGCACAAGCTATTATTGCAGAGCAGGCTAGAAAGCTTACCGACTTAGAATTGTTGGATCAACTGCGCCATTTGATGGAGCGCAAGGGGAAGTTATCTGGCCCCCTCATTGATGAGAGTGAGGAATTACCCTCGAGTATCGTGTATCGCTCTCGCTTCGGAAGCCTGATTCGGGCATACCGGCTTGTTGGGTATACGCCGGGGCATGATTATCAGTTCCTCGAAACCAACAAGCAACTGAGGTTGATGCACGCTGCCATCGTTCAGGACATGGTCGAGCGCATTCGTCAATTTGGCGGCAGCGTTACTCGTGATCTTCTTACTGACTTGCTTACGGTGAACGAGGAATTCACTGCGTCCCTTGTCATTGCCCGATGCCGATGCACTACCGCGGGTTCGTACCGCTGGCTCATCAGGCTCGATTCCGGCCTCGGCCCGGACATCACTGTTGCTGTCCGTATGGACGCGGACAACCGTGCTGCGCTGGACTATTATCTTCTGCCGACAGTCGATATGACAGTGGAAAAACTGTTACTCGCTGAATACAACGATTTCGGTCTAGACACTTATCGCTTCGCCACCCTGGACTTCTTCGTCGGTATGGCAAGGCGGACCCCTATACAGGAGCCAGCATGAATGACTCAGTTCCGGTTGTCCAGATGATACCGATTAATAAGATCAATATCGTTAATCCTCGAATCCGCAACAAAATTGTCTTCCAAAGCATCGTCTCGAACATCTCCAATCTGGGCCTCAAGAAGCCCATCACGGTTTCGCGCCGTACCGAACCAGCGGAGGGTAAGGGGTACGACCTGGTTTGTGGACAGGGCCGCCTTGAGGCATTCGTCGCGCTAGGACAAACGGAGATCCCAGCGATTGTAATCGATGCCACCAGGGAGGAATGCTTTCTAATGAGCCTGGTGGAAAATATCGCGCGGCGCCAGCAAAATCCGCTCGAGCTGATGCGCGAGATTGACGACTTGCGGACGAGGGGATACAACAGCGGCGAGATCGCAAAGAAAGTCGACCTTGCCGAAACCTACGTAGCAGGAATCTTGAACCTGTTGGGTCATGGTGAGGAGCGGCTGCTTTCTGCCGTCGAGAATGGGCGGATTCCGATATCGGTAGCCATGCAAATAGCGAACGCCGATGAAGCCGGCATACAGCAAGCGCTCTCCGAGGCCTATGAAAACCATAACCTACGCGGCCGCAAGCTGCTTATCGTTCGCCGAGTTATAGAGATGCGCCATACCAAAGGGAAGCTTTTTGTGCTGGGCCCCCGCCCCGTCGGTGACCCTCCACGGTCTGCACGAGCAATGGTCCGCGCTTACCAGAGAGAGGCAGGCCGCCAGAAAGTGCTTATCAAGAAGGCTCAATTGACGGAAGCCCGTCTTATATTCATGGTCTCGGCCTTCAAGACGTTGTTTCGAGATGAGAACTTCGTGACCCTGCTGCGCGCTGAAGGGTTAGACTCCCTCCCGACTTATCTGGCGGCGAGAATCCAAGAAAGCTAAAAGGTCTGAATATGGTCAAGCAAATCTCGATGGGATTTGATCCGAACGGCCTACTTGTACCGATCGCGAACATCCTCCCGCTCAAAAAGCTTAGGCCGTCTTTGCAGGCGACGCGGAAGTTTCAACAAGTGCTAGCATCAGTCAAGGAGCTGGGAATTATTGAACCGTTGATAGTGTTTCCTCAGAAAGGCAATGCGGGTGGTTATTTTCTCTTGGATGGCCATGTGAGGCTTGAGATTCTGAAGCAAATTGGATCGAGTCACGCTCGATGTCTCATTTCAACTGACGATGAAGGCTACACCTACAATAAGCGAGTAAACCCAATCTCGACAATCCAGGAGCACCTAATGATCCTGAATGCCATCAGGAGTGGCATACCCGAGGAAAGGATCGCAAAGGCACTGAACGTGGATGTCGCGAAAATCCGTGAGAAGCGGGATTTGCTCCGGGGAATTTGTGAGGAGGCAGCCGAAATTCTTAAGAACCGGCAGATACCACCTAGGGCATTCTCTTTTATCAGGAAGATGAGACCAATGCGCCAAATCGAGGTTGCAGAACTTCTATCCGCAGCGAATAACTTTGGGGTCCCCTATGTCAAGGCATTGCTCGCAGCGACTCCTCCGCGAATGCTCGTGAAAGCCGACAAATCGAAGATCGTCGAGGCACTGACAGCTCAGCAGGTCGCCAAAATGGAAAAAGAAATGGAGGGGCTGCAATCGGACTTGAAGTCAATCGAAACATCATATGGCAACGAAGTGCTCAACTTGGTGCTTGCACGCGGGTATGTAGCAAAGCTACTCGGGAACGCCAGGATTTTGCGTTACCTTGGCCTACACCATGCGGATACCTTGAAGGAACTCCAAAAGGTTTCGGAGGGATCTCCACTAACCAACATCGTTTCATCTCGACAGTAGCGCCTTCTGGCCGTACCCATCCAGCGCGGACCCACCCGCGCCGTAGACTATCGGGACGGCGACGAAATCGGCGCAATTCTCGATGCCGTCTCGCCTGGAGATTCATCGCACCACCGTGATGAGGGGGATGAAAAAAAACGGCGCTCGCCGGCCGAGAGGCGAGCGGGAGGGATTCGTCGCCGGTGACGACTTGGTCCAGACCCTGGATGAAAACATCCGCCGCGAGGCCGTGCAGAACTTGGAGCCGCCTTCCTGGGCCTTGGAACGAGTTCGCCGCTATGGAGTGGCCGGCCTATTTCCAGGCGCCCGGGAAGATTTTCCGTTCGTTCTCTACGCTCAGAGAGTTCCGCGTCCGGCCTGGAGCGGGAGGAAAGACTTTCATCAGGAGCGATTTGTTCAGGTCTACCAATTCCTAACCCATGAGGTCACGGAACATGAAAGCCGTCCTATATGCTCGCAGTGCCTGCACCACCCAGGGATCCGAGGCCGCGCTCGAGTCGCAAATGGGAGCTTTGAGGAACCAAGCCAACCGCCGGGGGATGGAGATCATCGAGGAGTTCCGGGATGGCGGATATAGCGGCCTGCGCCTGCCTCGTCCGGGCCTGGACCGGATGCGCGAGTTGGCCCAGCGCTCTGGATTTGACGTGCTGTTGACATGTGGCCCGGACCGTCTGGCCCGAGATTCGGTGCTGCTCGACCGGATCCTGCAAGAGTTGGCGCAGCTCGGAATTCGGACCCTCTTCCTGGAGGGGAGGGCCAAAGAGGAGGATCTGGCCTGGGGGAGGTGACCGGTCGTCGTAGCGGGAGCCGAGCTCGAGGATCGGTTACCGAGACAGGTCGTCGCCGAGGGCTCCTCGGCCTAGTCTGCGGCCTCCACGCCGCTCGGCGGTTCTGATCGCGGAAGGGTGATTCTATCCACCCACAACTGCGACGGGTTGACCCGTTTCCCGTCACCGGAGGTCAGGAACTATGCGAGCCGCCCTCTATGCCCGGGTTTCCAGTGAGCGCCAGGAAAAGGAGCATACGATCGGGTCGCAGTTAGCAGCCTTGAGGGAATATGCGGCCAAGAATGGCATGGAAATTGTGGAGGAGTTTACCGACGAGGGATAGAGCGGCGCGCGGCTGGATCGTCCTGCGCTGGACCGCATGCACGACTTGGCAGAACATCGAGGATTCGAGGAGTTATGCCTGGGAGGTCGGCTTAACTGGCCAATCCTGATGCCCGTGCAAGCTTAACTCTTGCGGCATCCAAGGCTTAGAAGCGCGTGCACAGATTGGACCAGTTGAGCCGAAAATAACCGGCCAAACTGCTTGATTTAATTCCACTTAGACGTGCAAGCAGTTTGGACCGGTCATTTTTAGCAACGTGGTCGACCGGCAACGGCTGGTTGCAGACGTCGTAGAATTCGCCGCCGAAGGGGTTTGTGCAGAGGCTTCCGGTTTGACGTCCGGCAGCGTGGGCTTCGCGAGCACCTTGCGCTCGTCCCGGATGAGATCTCTTACATCTTGAATAACGGCTGCATTTTCGTCCGTGATATCACGGATAACGAACAACTTCTCCAACTCGTACTGCTTGCCGTCGTAGACGTACTCGCGATTGAGGTGCATCAGGCAAGGAATAATTGTGGACCACGACCCTACCGTGGGAGTGGTTGGGGTTGCGAACGGATCGCCAACAACGTTGGGATCGCAGGCGGCGAAGGGTTGAACGAGCTGGCTTTCAATCAAAACATCGTGGTAACCGTCCCCGGCAACACGGGGTTTTACATCGTGCTGGGGACCGGCTCCACTGGTCGGGAAGCTGGAAGCAGACAGGCAGCCGCATCGGTTCCGGTTGGCTCGAAAGCCACCACCGTGCCGAGCCTCGAAGAGCTACGGCAATTGATCCAGCTTAGGCAAGAACTCAGTGCAATGTGCCAACAGAACGCTACCCCTGCGGCGGCCAGCGAGACGCCGCAGTGAATCAAGGCTACAACATCACCTTCCTCGCGCTTCCATGCTCAATGAGAATGTGCAAGAATAAGTATAGCGAGGAAGTTATGCAAATCGAAATCGAGTTGCCGGAAGACATAGTCGAGCATCTACAAGCCGAGTGGAAGGATCTGCCCCGACACGCGCTCGAGGCTGTTGCCTTGGAAGGGTATCGCTCTGGCGCTCTAACGGAGTCGCAAGTGCGTCGTGTGCTCGGCTTCGAAACTCGTCTGGAAGTGAACTCGTTCTTGAGAGATCACGGGGTGTATTACAGCTACACGCCGGCGGAAATCGAAGAGGAAATCACCGCGAACGAACGCTTGCTGGAAGGGACAGGAAAGCCCCGGCCTCGATGATCGTCATCGCTGATACGACACCGCTCAACCACCTTATTCTGATCGATCAAGCTGACCTGCTGCAGGCCTTGTACGGCCGCGTCATCATTCCTCAGACCGTTCTTTGCGAACTTCAAGCTCATGCTACCCCCCAGAAGGTCAAAGCGTGGGTCAGCGAACGCCCCGACTGGCTTGAAGTGAATCACTCCTCGTTCGGCAGTGATCCCGGCCTTGCCCGGTTGGACGCAGGCGAGCGCGACGCAATTCTCCTTGCACAGAAGCTTGGAGCGGACTTACTGCTGATGGATGACCTGGGAGGACGGCGAGAGGCCGCTCGTCGAAATCTTCAAATTGCAGGTACTCTTACGGTTCTCTACCTTGGTGCTGTCCGGGGCCTTGTGCAAGATTTTCCAGGGACCATTGAGCAGCTTCGGCAGACTGGTTTTTGCACCTCGCCCGAGATCATTCAGTTCTTCTTAGATCGCCACGCCAAAGCTAAATCGCCAGGAACATAGCGCGGGTGGCGCGCCCTTCTCGGAATGGGTTAGAGTAAACCCCTGAGAGGGGAACGACCGGGCCCATGCCGGCAAATCAAGGGTCCGCCGACGCTTTCTTTAGCGGTTTGCCTGCTCCTGCGTTCATCGCGCTCAGGCCCTCGTCGTGGTTTCCCTGTTGGCCAGTGATGTTTGCCGACGCAGTCTTAGCTCTTGTCTGATACCCAAATTATGCACAGATTGAGGCCAGAGTTGGCATCTGAGCCAGCGTCTTGACGTTGATCATTGCCACTCCGCCCGTTGGATTCCGGCCTGGTTGCACTTCCTCGCTGTAGGATCCCTGTAACTTGTTGGTCGGCTTGGCCTGCGCGTGCATAGAATTTTATGCACGCTAGAGAAGCTCAAAAACGGAGGGCCACCGCCAGCACCGGGGCGTAGCCCTTCGGGCCGACCGAGATCGCTCGCAGCCGCTGCATCAGTCGCCGGAAAATCCCCTGCTCCGCATCGTGGTCGCTGTAGCTGACCCCCACCCGCCCTCCGTGTCGCCAGATCTTCGCCGCCAGGAACAGAAACCGAAACCGTGAGGTCGCCAGGGTCGTGTGCTTCAAGTCTTCCGCCCGAGCCTTCTCTCCCCGATTAAACAGCATCACCCAGCAGTTCAGGTTGTAGGCAAACCAGGGAATCCGACTTCGAGTTTCCGATGCTGGGGCGTCGGCCCGCTTGGTCGTAATTCTCGGACAGTTCACTGGCGCCAATCCGTGGCCAGAGATCGAACTCGACGTTATGTTTCCATCAGGAACCAAGCTTCTTCAGCTTCAGGTGGTCCGACAACGCTAGTACTTACTTGAATTAATAAGCGAACTTATTGCATGCTTCTCGGCATGAGCCGAAAAGCCGTCGAGATTACCTTGAACGATGTTGAACGCGTACAACTGGAACGTTGGAGCCGAGGGCATCAGACCCCGCGATCGGTGGCGGAACGCGCCCAAATCGTCCTTTTGGCCGCTCAGGGGATGCGCAACGACGCCATCGGGGATCATTTGGGATGTCGCTTGGCGCGAGTGAGTAAGTGGCGCCGACGATTTGCCCAAGCGCGTTGCGCAGGATTGTCTGACGCCCTGCGTCCCGGCCAGCCGGTCAAGTACGGAGCGGACGCGGAAAAACGTCTGCTGGCAGAACTGGACAGTCCCCCACCGAGGGGTTATGGAGCCTGGAATGGTCGTCTGCTGGCGAAGACTTTGGGGTTGTCGGCGGACTGGGTCTGGGCCACCCTGCGGCGGCACGACATCAGCTTGCAGCGCCGGCGTTCCTGGTGCATTTCCACCGACCCGGAGTTTGCGCGCAAGGCGGCCGATATCGTGGGGCTGTACTTGCACCCGCCGGAAAACGCGGTGGTTTTGAGCGTCGATGAGAAGCCGCATATTCAAGCTCTGGAGCGCGCGCAGGGCTGGCTGCGACTGCCCGACGGCAAAGCGCTCACCGGCTTTAGTCACGAGTATAAACGGCATGGTACTTCCACCCTCTTCACCGCCTTGGAAGTGGCCAGTGGGCAGGTGAAGGCAGGACATCTCCACCGCCGTCGGCGCCGGGATTTTCTGGGCTTCATGAATGAAGTCGTGGCGGCCTATCCCCAGCGCCCATTGCATGTGATTGTGGACAATCTTAATACGCCTAAACCCAAACAGGACCGCTGGCTGCGGCGACATCCGGACGTGCATCTGCACTTTACTCCCACGCACGCCTCCTGGCTCAACCAGGTAGAAGTTTGGTTCAGCCTGCTGGCCCGACAGGCCCTGCGCGGGGCCAGTTTCACCAGCGTTCGCCAGCTCCGGGAGGCCATTGATGCGTTCATTGCCGTCTACAACCCGCTGGCCCTCCCGTTTGAGTGGACCAAGCGCGAGGTGCGGTCGGTTGAGCCTAAACATAAATACGCTTACTTAAGCAACTAAGTACTAGTTGAGATTCGACACAAGGTTGGCGAGACGGTCGGGATCGACGAGTTGAGCCTCGAGCCAATCGGCCATCATTCCGCTCGGCAGCCGTTCGACGTGGAGCAATAGCGCGCATTGTTCCACCCTGCAGTCTCCCATTTTCCCTTAACTTCCCCACTTTTCCTACCCCGAGCATTGAGTAGGTACGTCTCAAGAGGGCCGCAGCACACCGAAGCACACCCCGAAGGCCTCAAGAAACAAGAGCTGGCCTAAACTTGGAAGCCCAGCGCCGATGTTTCTTGCTGTCCCTGGTTTGGGTCGAGGGCCTTCGGGTCAAGTCTGGATTGAACTCTGCTCCAACTTTAGCCCTGCCTGGCCAGGTGGTAGAACGCGCAAAGCGTCACCAGATTCGCGAGGGCATCGTCCCCTTGCTGGCTCCTCCTGATCTTGTGGCGCACCTGCAGGTTTTCGAGCGATCCGCTTCTGACATCGCCACCCGTCCCGCTCCAGCACCCGCTTTATTTTCCTCTGCATTCAGCGTTTCCCGAATGCCCCCGTGGTCGATTTCCGGGCCAGGCCCAGCGAGCTCAAGGGAGTATCGATCCAAGAAGCCAAGCGTCGAAGGCTGCGAACCACTCCGATCCCGTACTCTTCCGACGGCTTCTCGCCAGCGTGGAACCGAGACAAACCAACGCCGCAGGGTCAGCCCGGAGACCTCACTCCTCTGATCTGAATCCTTCGTCCCACTCGCCCAGAATGGCTTCGATTTTCTGCTGAAGACGCGGCACCTCTTGCTCGATGGCCTCCCACACAAGCTGCAGATTCACCCCGAAGTATTCGTGAATCATTTTGTCTCTCATGCCTGCAATTCGCTTCCACGGCGTACTTGCGTGGCGGGCTTTCAGACTTTCCGAGAGATTCTTGACCGCTTCACCGACCACCTCGAGGTTCCGAATCACCGCGTCTTGCGTCCGCGGATCAGCGAAGAAGGCCTGCTTGCCCTGCGCTGTATACTTCAGAATACGTTCTAACGCGTCCCTTATGTGTAGAAGATAAATGCGGTCCTCTTTCACAGGGGTATCGCCTCCGCATAAATCCGGTCGCGAAGGTACGGGCTGATCCCTCCGTCCGTAATCACATCAACACGACAACCAAGCAGCTCCTCCAAGTCTTGCCAAAACCCTACCAAATCCAGCAGGTTTCGCCCTTTTTCCATATCCACCAGCAAATCCACATCGCTCGCCGGCCCGCCCTCGCCCCTGGCCGCCGAACCAAAGACGCGAATGTTCTTCGCACCGTACCCGACCGCAAGGCCCAGGATTTCATTCCGTCTCGATTCGAGAAGCTCTTTCATTCCCATTCCTGTCCTCCGCTAACCCTGGGGAGAAGCTTACTACAACCGAGGGTGGCAATGCGAACCCAACACCGAACTGACAGGCGTTCATAGGGAGGCGAAGCGCCTGGAGTTCCGCGGCACGCGGCCCGCTCAGCTTTGGCACTGCTCAGCGACCTCCCGGTTAACGGCCACAGCGGGTCCTGGGTGACGAGTAATCTGGCCCTGATATTCCGGCAGTGGAAACCTAACGAGGCGGTGAATCACAGGGGCGGCCCAAGGTCGAGGCGAAGGCGAAAGACAAGTGGGAGCCCCATCCCATCCCACGACGTTTGGATTGGACCGCTCTGCCGGCAACATGCCCTCCGCATCTTTACCCGAGACCGACATTTCGACTTGGTGAGTAGGTTGCGTCAGCTCCATTGGTGAGCCGCCCCGAGTACAAACGGGGCACGCGAACGTTCAACCTTTAGTGCCTTATGTCGATGCCGTCGGCATGACGTTGGAGATAAGGCTTCGACGCGCCGTCGCCCCGGTTTTTCCTTCGCTGCTCTTCCTCCAGCAGTTCGGCTTTTCTCGAACCCCCTTGCTCCCGCCGAATCATGGGATGCGCCGCTCTTCTGCCGTTACTGGGCCCACCGTAGTAGCAAGATCTTGTCACCCTGCAGACACGGTGCCTGTACTTTTCGGATCTCGGGGTCCGAGCCGATGGCCATGGGCTCAAGTGTGCATTGAACTCCGCCCCAATCTCGGCGGCTCGCCCATCGCCATTGGCCGGCGACCGCGGATTGAGAACTCTGAAAATCATTGCAAGCAAGGTCCTCACTTCCGTCGCGGTTTTGGCTTGCTGCAAATTCTCACCGCTGGGACCGGATCGAAAAGCTGCCCGTGCTCCGCCATGTGGCAGTAAGCACCGGACGTCAGAAGATTCTCCAGACAGTCAAGGCTAACCCCATACAGGCGCCACGCCACCCATAAAGCAGTAATCATCGCAGAAGTTCAATGCCAGCTCTTCGAGCAGCGGTGCGCATCCTGGCGTCGAGGGTCGCTAGCGGCAGATTGCGGCGCATCGCCAATTCGAAGTACGCGGCATCGTAAGCCATCAGCCCAGACTGGCGCGCGGCGGCAAGCAAGGCGGACGGCGTGGTCGGGCTGACCTCCAAGAAGGCGGCAAGGTGCTCGAGATCGCTGACGTGAGAGGACACGACCTGCGCGGAGACTCGCCCCCGGCGTTCCGCCACTGTCAGAGCGTTCGAGAATTCGTAATACCAAAGGTCGGGGACGACCCCGATCGTGCCCGATTGAAGGAATTGGAGGGCGCGAAGGGATACGCGTGGCACGGGTGCGTCCACCATCCAACCTAGAGCAATGGAGGCATCAAGGACCAGCCCGTTCAAAAGCGCCTCCCCCCTTCGATCAGCTCCTTGATTGTGACACCTCGGTGTAGTCTTATCCGGGGGCGGCTGCGGATAGAGTCAAAGATCTCTTGCAGGGTCCGCCTGCGCTCGGCAGGCATCGGAACCAGGCGCGCTTGCTCTTTTCCACGACGGGTGATCACGATCTCTTCACCCTTCGATGCCCGCTCCACAAGTTGCGAAGGCTTCTGCTTGGCTTCGAAAAGTCCTACGGTCATGTTGCCGAACCTCCTGGACGGCTAACAAGTCGACAAGATAATTTTACAATCCATAGGGCCGAAAGTGAAGCGAGGTTGCTATCCCGTGGTAACCTTCTCCTTGGGGTTTTCAGTTCCTTGGTGGTTTGGGCTTGGTGCGAGCTCCGATCGCTGGTACTGACTACAGAAGCTAGCCCTGCCTGGCCAGGTGGCAGTATGCGCAAGGCGTCACTAGATTTTCAAGTGCTTCCTCACCTTGCTGGCTGCTTCTGATCCCGTTACAGCAAGTGCAGGCCCTCGAGCGAGCCACACTTCTGACATCGCCATCTGTGCCGCTCCAGCAACCGCTCCGTCGAGCGCCGGTAAATCCGCCGGGCGAGCTTAATTGCCTTAGCTTTCTTTGGCATCCTCCCGCTGGATTCAATCTCTCCTCCCGGCCATCACCAGTGAGGCGTGCGTAAGTTTCTGGCGGTAGCTACTTGGCGAGATGATAGATGAGTATCAAGATCTTCTCCGGCGTGGGCTCTTCCGCCCTCCCGGCCAGAAAATCCGCACACACCAGCTCCAAAACAGTAACCCCGAAACTTCTCCGTCCCCGCCATCCGCGACTCTACGTAAAGGTCTCATTCCACCGTCGGCAGCTGGCCCGTGTAGAGCTTGAAGTACGCCTTCTTGCAAGGCTCCTACTCTTCCCCAGTGAAATGTTCGAGAACCTCTTCCTGCCTTTGATGCTTGGTTTATTCCTTTGCCCTGTGCAACCCGGTTGCACGATCACGTGCCCCCCCCGCACTCCACGCTACCTTCGCAAAGTCCAACGCCTTCGCCCACCTCAACTCCTCCGTTTCCGCCGCCGGCATCTGCATCAATTGATCCTGAATCAACATCTGGGTAATAGGCGTTCCTCCGGGAGTCCGCAGAATCCTCCTCACCGTGTGCATCAAGGCTCTGGGTTTCCAGCTTCATGTGCTGTGCCTCACTCCTGTCCTGTTTCTGCAACATATATCGCAGATTTGAGTCTTCTCGCGATTCTTGGTTCAGGTCAAGCTGCAACATACAAGCCAATCTCTGGAAAACATCGCAACAGATCGTCACTTTCTTCGCGGCTTCGGCTTGCTGCAAATCCTCGCCGCTGGCACGCTGTAGAAGAGCTTACCGTGCTCGGCCATGTGGCAGAAAGCGCAATGCGTCACCAGGTTCGCGAGCGCACCCAACCCAACTGTGGCAGTTCGACAGCAGGTCGTGCCGGCATTAAACTGGACCGGATGTTTCGCTAGCAAAGAGCCATTCGCTCCGCCAGAGTTTCGCGTTCAGCGCTCGCCGCGCTCGGATTGAAACGTTTATTCATAGAAGTTTTGGACGACCAGGGGTTGTTCTATGTCCAACCGTAACCAGGTTGGAACCAGATCCGGTTCATTATCGAGCGGTGTGATGGGGGTGAAATAACTCCTTGAGGCTTGCGCAGTGACAGAATATAATAGCGTCCCAGGAAAGCGCCCAAAGAGAGGGGGTCAGCGCCTCCGAGAATCTTGATAGTGCCCCAAGTCGACGGGGAGTCTTTGCGGAGAGTTAAGGAAGAAGATTCTTCCCCAGGGCGTGTGTCTCGACGGTTAGAGCAGTTCCTGATGAATCCTCCCGAGATTGAACTGTGCTTGCTGCTCTCTCGAGCCCAACCTTCACCGCGGGCGTGGGAGCGGGCGCTGGAATTGCTATCTGCTCCCTTGCGCTGGGAGCTTCTCCTCGAACGAGCCAAGGCCTTCGGTCTTTTTCCCCTGGTCGACACTGGGCTTAGCATACGTGGCTTTCCGGGGGTTCCGGATGCCGTCCGCGCGGAATGGGCAAGCATCTTCCGATTGCACGTGATTCGCACCGAACTTCTCGCCATGGAGTTGGCCCGGATTCTCCGGCTGTTGGCTAATGCAAGAATATCCGCCATGCCGCTGAAAGGTATTCCGCTGGCGGAGTCGCTCTATGGCGACGCCGCCCTGCGCGTCAGCGACGACATTGACCTGCTCGTTCCCCTCGACAGCGCCATCGAAGCCTTTCACATACTCGTGTCCTCCGGCTATCAATCGGAATTCACAAGCCAACCACGTCTCCTGGAACTCAACGTACGTTACGGCAAGGATTGCTTGTTGATTCGAAAAGAACCCGCATACACCGTTGGCCTCGAACTCCACTCAGTCTGGTGTGGGGCGGCTCACTGGACCGCGGGCTACTCGAACAGGTCTGGGCGGAAGCGCCACGCATCATGTTTCGTGGGGTCCCTGCATTCGCCTTGAGTGCAGACTGGGAATTCCGCTACCTCGCGATTATTGCCAGCCGACATTGCGGATCCTCATTGAAGTGGTATGCCGACCTCGACCGGATGTGTTACCGAAGCTCGGTCGATTGGAAAAAGGCGAACCAAAGAGCGCAGTCTCTGGGTTGGGAGAAGGTCGTTCGATCCAGCCTCGAGACTTGCAGTGCCCTATTCGAAACGCCACATGATTCCGCCTTTGGCTCCCCACCGCCCTCGCGGCAGTTGCGGGTCCCGCGTCCCTCAGACGCGGTGTCGCCCTCATCCAATCTCGTCCTGTTAGGTTTACTTAATACACCCGCCCGAAAGCTCCGCTATCTCGCCATTCGCCTCTTTGTTCCCACCGGGGCTGATTGCAAATTCTGCTCTCTTCCGGACTCGCTATTCCTCCTTTATTACGTGTTACGGCCTTTGCGAGTCACAGTCAAGGTCGGAGGATGGTTCCTTGCCGCAGGCATCAAAAGACTCTGGCGCCTGCTGCGCGGCGTCCACTTGTGGTGATTGCAGGGCTGGCGGGAGGCAGATTGCATCTCAGCTCGACGGCGAGGCGGCAATGCAAATCCAAACTGCAACGCTCCTGCCTGGAGCCTCTCTAGACTAGCCTATCTATCTATGACAATTGAATATGCACCAATTCCGTCCAGGCGACATCCGTATTGCCTTTGGCTTCCTGTTGGCGCTTCTTGGCGAGCATGTTGGCGGAGGGGATTCCGGTCCGGGCGAATGATTTCTCGCAGTCCAGGGAAGACGGACCGCGCATGTTGCCTTCCATATAGGCCAGTCCCGGGCAGCGCGTGCAAGCACCGAGATGCGAACACGTCGAGCAGACGGGAAGATCGCGGCCGCGTATGGAGCGCACGTCATTCATCTGCTTCGAGTGACGCCAGATCTCCAGAAATCTCTGCTTGCGCACGTTTCCGGTAGGCAGCGGGAACTGCACGCAGGGGAAGACATCTCCATAGGGAGAAATGTAACAGAACGTGTGGCTGGCGCTGCACGGCAGCCCATCCAAGTCGCCGTCATCCACCGGCCGGGGAGGTGCGCAGAACTCCTCCACGTTCCCTACCAGGTCTCCATTCCGAAAGACCTGCTTTAACTCCTCGCCGCCGATTCCCAACCCGAGAATGGAGCGGTCTCCATCCATCATGGGGGTGATAGTGGGATCGAT
>Ga0187891_1001666_pt1 | contig 18492 bp, 10 predicted proteins | sample June2016WEW_21_4_FD_132990 | JGI IMG/M metagenome (GOLD analysis project Ga0187891, IMG submission 132990) | Peatland microbial communities from SPRUCE experiment site at the Marcell Experimental Forest, Minnesota, USA - June2016WEW_21_40 | ecosystem: Environmental > Terrestrial > Soil >... | reverse complement strand
GTCATCGTCACCGTCACTCTGCTCCAACTGGAGCTAGCCGACGTCATCCGCAAAGACGACCAGGCCCTCACCGAACTACGGCTGCACATCGTTCGCACCCTCCGCAAATTCGAGGCCCCAAAGCAAGACACGCCCATCCAGTGACACCGCGTGGGCCGCGCCGCGCAACATCCTGCCTCAATCTCGAATCAGACTTACCGGGGAACACCCGATAATGCTCCACCCATTCATGCGTAGCCCCGAAGAACTTCTCCGCAGCACCCTCCTCAAACTGGAGCAGACACCGGACCTTTCAAAGACTACCCAGCACTCATCGAATTGAAACGGCACATCGTTCGCGCGATTGCAGACCTCGAACGCGAAAAAAAACGCCCGCTCATCGAGCACTGACATCGATTCCGGACCGCGCCGCCTGCGCGGCGCGGTCTAGGCGCAATCGCACCCTCTTTCCCGCAGGAACTGTACGAACGGCCACACCCCCTCGTACCGTCCTCGAGACGCTCCACTCGTGCGCGACGTCACAGCCCATCGGTGCCATAGTCTGTGTCCACTACGGACACTGAAATCCCGAACGGTTATTGAGTCTGGGACTAAAGCCGGCATCCAGCGTCAGTCTCTTGAGCTTTTCAAATTTGCACCCTGAAAGAATCGAATCCCCGCCATCACCGCACCCTATCCGCGCGTCATGGTCCCATCCCACGTGCTGATTTTGGCCGGGAATGTTTTGCCGGTAAACCATGTGGTGGTTACATTCTTGGTCTCTGTGTAGAAAATGAAGCCGTCTCGTCCCATGCAGTGCAGATCGCCGAAGAATGAGCGCTTATGGCCGGTGAATCCAAAGACCCCGAGCGGCACGGGAATGCCCACATTGATGCCAACCATGCCTCCATCGGTTCGCCGCGCAAATTCCCGCGCAAAGTGTCCGCTCTCTGTGTAGATCACTGAGCCGTTAGCGAATTGGCTGTTGTTCATGATCCGCAGCCCTTCCTCGAAGTTGTCGACGCGCTTGATGCAGAGTACGGGGCCAAAGATCTCCTCGCGGCCGCAAGTCATCTCCTCGGTAACATGATCGAGAATGGTCGGTCCCACGAACGATCCCTTTCCGCAACCCGCAGGCAATTCGGGACGACGCCCGTCGAGAACCAGTTTTGCGCCCTCCCTGATTCCGGTTTCGATCCAGTCGAGCACGAACTTTTTGTGGCCGTCGTTCACGACAGGTCCCATGCCGGTGGACTTGTCGTAGGCGAGGCCAAGGTTGATGTTCTTGGCGCAGCGCACTACAGCCTCAACCAGTTCATCGGCGATCGCGTTCTCGACCACGACAACCGGAAGAGCCATGCACCGCTCCCCTGCGCATCCGCAAAATGAGTTGATGATGCCCTGTGCCGTCCGCTCAATCACTGCGTCGCGTAGAACGAGTGCGTGGTTCTTGGCCTCAGTAAGTGCCTGCACGCGCTTTCCATTTGCAGCCGCGGTGGCGTAAATGTGCTGTCCCACGCTCGTTGAACCGACAAACGCGACTCCCTTGATTGCCGGGTGGCGAAGAAGGATCTCCGCTTCATTCCGGCTCGTCGTCACAATGTTCAGGACGCCGTCAGGCAGCCCTGCCTCTTTCCACAACTCGGTAATGCGCATCGCCGACTGCGGCGCAAAGCTGGCTGCCTTTAGCACCATGCAATTTCCGGTGACGATGCAGATCGGCGCCATCCAACCCTGTGGAATCATCGCCGGGAAATTCCAGGGCGCGATGCCGGCAAACACCCCGAGCGGCTCACGATACTGCACCGTATCGTAGCCGGCGGAAACGTTCATCAGCGACTCGCCCTTCATCATCTGCGGCGCGCAACAGGCAAACTCCACGACCTCGATCGCTTTCAGCACGTCGCCCATCGCTTCATCCCATTTCTTTCCGTTTTCCTGGGCGCAAAGATACGTCAGCTCGTCCAGACGCTCGTCGAGCAGTTGCTTCATTTTGAATAGAATCTGCGTGCGCTTTGTGACCGGCGTGTCACGCCAGGCGGGATAGGCCTTCGCCGCGGCGTCTACTGCCTCCTCCACCTCTTGTGCGGTGCACTGCGGTGCATAGGCGATCACAGCACCGGTCGAGGGGTCGTAGCATGGCATGTACTTGCTCGTCGCAGATTCTTCCCAGACGCCCCCCGCAAAGTATTTCAGTTTCTTTGCAACCAGGCCACTGATCGGGTCGGCCAGCTCATCACTCGGAATCATATAATACCGGTCTGTTGCAACAGCCTCGCTCATAACTGTTGATGCACTCATTGTTTCTTCTTTCTCTCGGAATTTCGGTCACCGAGTTTCTCGATCAATTCCCTGTTCGCATTTCGCGGGCACCCAGTGATCTACAAGGTTTTGGGGCCATCTCGTTTCGCTGCCCAACCCTCCGGAAGCCACGGATAATTCCGGTCGCCTAGCGAGTTGGGATCGAAGGCCTCTTTGATTTTCCGCTGAAAGTTCAACACAAATGTCTGCGGCATTCTGGCGAAGGTGTCCCAGATCCTCTCATCAGTCCAGCCGATCTGGAGATAGAGAAGCTCCTTACCGGGAGGTATGCCATTCTCCGCTGTGTCGCATATAGCGCCTTCCATGTGTTTTACGCAGGCATCGATCGAGTCATTATCGTTGGGGTCGTAGGAGACGAACTGTTCGAGACCAAAGAATCCGCCGCCGCCGATCGTGCTGCCGCATCCCATGAGGGCATCACCGCCACATTGTACGAGTTTGTCGTTCGCCTGCTGGTCTCGCTTGAATCCATCGATTGCGACGGGAACGTATTTCTTCACGAAGTCCGGCGTTCCGGGCTGCATCCAACTGCCCATGTACCCGCCTGCCCAGATGAAATTGCAATGCTTGTGCCCCAGCCTTTGCATATACATGTTGGTGAATTCCGCCATATCGGGCTCGCAGAAGCGCTTCACCTTGTAACAGGAGGTCTGCCGCAGGATCTCGTCGAGAATTCGGTCTTGCAGGTGAATGTCCTCAATCGAGTTACCCTGCATGATGAACTGAAATGAGATGCGAGCTTCTTCGGTGATCTTCTGGATCTCCGGGTCCTTTGCCGAGGTCTCTACATCGTTCAGCGTCTTGGTTGTGTCAATGTAGTTAAGCCAAAGGGCAGGCGCGAGATCTGCGCCGGCCAAATTGAACTGGCGATGGAAGATGTAGCCGATACCGTTGTCATAGATCTGGTAATAGCATTCAGCCAATGCATCCCAGCTAGGTGCGCCAATGGTGTACACCCGGAAATTCTCCGGAATCGGCAAACGGTAGCCTGGAAGAACTCCTTTAGGTTCCATGACGGGCGGACCTTGCCATGGGCTTAACTTGATAGCGCATTTGGTGTAAGTTCCTAGCCCGCCGCGCGAACCCAACCCGCCGCGCGTAATTCCTCGCGGACTTGGCCCGGGCCCCTCGGAGCAAAACCATCCGCAATTCGAGCTGAGCGACCCCGTGCGAATCACCTCGCCGGCCGGAGTGACCCACTCCTGTCCCAGCAGGTTATCGGAGTTGTTACCCATGAAATAGCTCGTCGGTCCTCCACCAAAGTAGGCACAGGCACTGGCCACAATGGATGTGGAGCAGCCGGCGCCGATGATATTGAGATTGAGGCCGCGTTTCATCACTTCCGCCTGTAGTTGTGCGCAAATGACGTAGGGCTCAACGATGGCGAACATGTTCTTTTCGTCAATCTCCACGATCTTGTCCATACGGCGCAGATCCAACTGAACTGTGGGCTCATCGTCCTTCATCGGGGCCGCCCAGTGATACCAACCCGTCGAGATCGGCTTTACCTTGATCCCGTGCACATTGCAAAGCCGCGTGACTGCGGCAACCTCTTCCGTCGATGCCGGCATGACAACCGCCCAGGGCCGCGGCATGTAGTGACTGCGGTTCGGTCTCACCAGTTCGGCCAGCCACTGGAAAGCATAGGAATCGAGAAACGCCGGATCGTCGGTAATATTGTCTGCGCCGACGATATCTTCGATTGCGCCATAGGCTTCTTTGGGAATCGATTTCATCATGATTTCTCCTTGGCTAAAGAGCCCGCCCGGCTAATTCGACAATGTCAAACACCTTAAGCTTTTTGCCATTTGCCGCGGTCGCATCGATAAAGCTGCGTTCGCACCACGAACAGGCCGTAACCAGCGCCTCTGCGCCCGTCGAGCAGGCTTCTTCGAGCCGCTCGTTGGCAGTGGAAAGCGCGAACTCGGGATAAGATTCATACGCGCCGCCACCTGCTCCGCAGCACCAGGAAGCTTCTTTGACGCGTTCCATCTCCAAGAGCTCGATGCCCGGAATCGCATTCAGAATTTGCCGGGGCGCGTCATAAACTCCGAACGCCCCGTTGTACTTCGGCCTTGGCGGCTCATAGCAAACCGCCTGCCCGAAGATCTTCTTTTCATGCCCAACCCACGGAACGTACGGCTCGCCCTGCCGTCCCAGGTGGCAGGGATCGTGATAGGTTACCTTCATGTCGAGTGGCTTGGTAAACTTCAGCTTTCCGTCCTTGATCCCTCGCGCGATGAACTGTACCATGTGGACGACCTTGATCTCTGCGCCGGCTTTTGCCGTGTATTTACGGCTGAAGGTGTGGAAGCATTCGGCGCATGGCGTAATCACAGTCGTCACCCCGGCACGCTTCCATGCTTTCAGGTTGACCTTTGCCATGTTCTGGAAGTCGTCGCGGTACCCCATATCGTAGGCGCGCCCTCCGCAGCATTTCTCCTTCTTGCCAAAGATGCCGAAGTCGATCCCTGACCATTGCAGAATCTCAACGCAGGTTCTGGCTATATGGCCAAGATCACCATCGAACGAGTAGCGGCAGCCGGGATGAAAGACATACTCTGCCTGCTCCACCGAGAGATCTTTGACTTTCAGCGATTGCACCCAGTCGCCGCGCTTCTCGGCGGGCTCACCGAGCATGTTGAACTTGGTGCGAAGGCTGTCGATGACTGGTGCCACCTGAGGCAGTGTGTGGCCGTCCTTCACCAGAGTTGCGCGCAATTCACGCATTGCCTCCAGCGGCTCCATGTCGTAGCGGCAGATCTTGCAGCTCACGTCGCACTGGCCGCATAGGTTGCACCTGAAGACTGAATCCTTCACCTTTTCCGTGACGGTAGAGCGGCCGTCCATAAGAGAGAGCGCGGTAACCAGCCGCCCGCCCGCCGAGTAGGAGTGAAACTTACCGGCCTCCATGCTCGGGCAACCTCTCGAAAACCTATAACTCTTCATGAGGTCGAAGGGGATCCATTTGCAATACGCACAACGAGTGCATCGCATCGCATCCGCGCGAAAATCTTCCAATCCCATATCGAACTCTCCTTGCTCTCTTCGCTAAAAGCAGAGCTTTCCCGGGTTTAGCACATTCTTTGGATCAACGATCCCTTTCACAACGCGGAGGATTTTGGTCGCAGTCGCGTCCCTGCTGTAGATCATCTCGGCCCAAGCACCGTATGGTCGCGAAAAATAGGCACCCTCCGACATCAAGACTTCGCTTGTTTCGGCGTAAATCCTGTCGATCCGCTCCGTCCCGCGAGTATCACCGGGATCGTAGGGAAAACTGAACTCGACATGTTGCGATACGCCCTGGTGCTGGGGCTGGATGTAGACGCCGATTTCTGTGACGTCGTAGCGGTTCCGCTCCGCGATCGCGAAGACGTTCGATACGAACTGTGGAGCCTTGTCCAGCGTTGTCAGAAAAAAGACTTCGCGGCATCCGCCCTTGTACTTCAGCTTGTAGTACGTATCCCCGGAATCGCTTTCGAACGCCTTTTCGAGTTCAGCGGCGCCATTGCTAGCGAGGCTGTTCTGCAGCGTCAAACCGCATTTCTGCGCCAGGCGTCCAAGGTCAAGCCTTTGTACTTCGACCCGCTCAGACGGAAAGTGGCCCGCCCCAGCGAGCCTGATCATTACGGTCCAGGCTGGCAGTTTCGCTTTCAATCTCCCGATCTCATTCGCGCTATCGCCCATCATCGTTGCCAATTGGGGCGCGTTAACGCACATCATTTCATCGCCGATGCGAATGCGCTCCTCCTGGTAACAGAAGTCGATAAGATCTTCAAGCTTTTCGCTGGCTACGAAAACAGAATGGCTTGCGGCGGGAATCAACTCGCATTTCACCGAAGCCCAAATGACGATTCCCATTGTCCCCTGCGCGCCGGTAAGAAGACGCATCAGATCAGTAGCGTTCGGACCCTTCGGGTCAACTTGTGCGCCGCCGAGCTTCCACTGCTCTTCGAGGTCCGGAATACCGTTCCCGGACTCCCCGGTGAATGCAATCTCGCCGGAACCCCAGACCACCCCGCAATTGCGCAGCGGCTCGGGAAGGGAAAAATTGAATCGCGGGATCGTCGTGGGTTGCCGCTCCAGCAGACTGGCGACGACAGACTTATTGCGCCGCGGCAGAAGCGGCTGGCTGATTCGCAGACCTTCCTTTGCCAGTGCCGGCTTCAGCTCCGCATAGGTCACGCCGGGTTCGATCACCACCATCTTGTTACGGCGGTCGATCCGCTTGATCTGCTTCATCCCGCTGAGATCGACGATGATGCTCCCCGGTTGGCTGGGAACTGTGTCACCATAAAAATGGGGAGCCCCGCTGCTGACGGGTACCAACCCGGTATGAGTCTGGTTGGCCCACGTCACAAGAGCTTGCACCTGTGTCGCATTCTGCGGGTGGACAACAAACCGCGGATTGCGCCGTGGCGCTGCGCTGCAATCTGATGCGTAGCCCTCCAGGATTCTAGGATCGTCAATGACATTCACTGCGCCCACAATATCGGCAAGCGCATTCCGCCGGATGTCCATGAATTCCTCCTTCTGCGACACAAGCCTTCCGGTTTGCTCGGTGAGTCTAATCCGGAGGATTCCTCCTGGCTTTTGAGCCGTAGTGAGAAAATCCTGCAAAAGACAAACCTATGCGTCGATTCTTTGCCCAATGAATAGCAAGCCCGATCGTCGTCGAAATCCGGCAGCACAGATCGCACGAGGAGCAAAGATGAAAGAGGACTGGACCCGCTTGAATTTCCTGACGATTTACGCGCCTGCATTTTCAGCTCCCTTTTGGCCCTATTTGAGTCCACTCTTACCTCAAAGAACCCGGGAACTTGAGCGATCAAGCCGAAACACGACGTTCGTTCGACCATTTGGGATCCTTGTCAGTTCATCAAGCATGATCTGTGAGGACGAGGCAATTCTACTGCAGGCTGTCTACATAAATCCCGATCAACCCGAGAAAGTTGTATATATATTCAAGGCCCATCAGTGGCTCTCGCAAAGTGGACTGCCCGGTAAGTTCTGTACCGGTAGGATTGAGACAAACTGGTATTGAGGAAAGCTAACGGCGTCCGGGAATGAAGGAATGGTTGTCAAACCGCTTCAATTCGTCGCCAAGAACAAGCGGGGACTCGCGCAGCCAGCGGTGAAATACCGGGGCCGATCAGCAGTATTCTGAGACCTTTGCCGAAACCGAAACAGTAGGCGTCTAGCTGGAAGGGTGCTATATGAACAGATTTCTGCCTCTCCTGCTCCTGATCTCCGGAGCACTTTGTGTTGCGCAGAGTGGTTCTATCCCCGCGCCAACCAACACTCCCGGACAGGAGTATCCGCGTATACTCCCGGACCACAGCTTAATCTTTCGCATCAAGGCCCCCGATGCACAGAATGTGCAGGTGCAGATGGGTAAGACCTATGACATGACGAAGGACGCTGACGGCGTTTGGAGCGTTACAGTTCCGCCGCAGGTCGTCGGCTTCCACTACTACTCTCTCGTCATCGACGGCGCCACTGTCAGCGACCCCGCCAGCATGTCTTTCTTCGGCGCCAACAAAATGTCCAGCGGAATTGAGGTGCCGGAGTCCGACGCCGACGCAGCCTACTACACCGTGCAGGACGTCCCGCACGGAGAGGTACGGCAGTTCCGCTACTACTCCAAGGTGACGGAGACTTGGCGCCGGGCTTTTGTTTACACGCCGCCGGGCTACGACAACGGCGTGACGCGGTATCCTGTGCTCTACCTGCAGCACGGCGGGGGCGAAGACGAGCACGGTTGGGTAATCCAGGGCAAAGCCGACATTATTCTCGATAACCTCATTGCCGAGAAGAAGGCCGTGCCCATGATCATCGTGATGGACAAGGGTTATGCGGTGGCTGCGGACAAGAAGCCATATGTGCAGGCGCCCGGCGAGCCCGTCGACATGAATCGCGCCTTCTCCCTACTCGCTTTCGAGAAGGTAATGATCAGCGATCTGATTCCCGCAATAGACCGCAGTTACCGCACGATCCCGGACCGCGACCACCGCGCGATGGCCGGGCTTTCCATGGGCGGCGCTCAAACCTTCTATATCGTGCTGAATAACCTGGACAAGTTTGCCTACCTGGGCGGCTTCAGCGGTGTGCCAGGCGGCAATGGCGGTCCAGTCATAAACACCAAGACCGACTTCGGCGGTGTCCTGGCCGATGCGGATGTCTTCAACAAGCGAATGAAATTGGCGTGGTTCGGGATCGGAACGGAAGAGCCCGGAACCATGTCCCAAGGTATGCAGGCTTTTCGCGAAGCCATTACCAAAGCCGGCATTAAGTATGTCTATTACGAGTCGCCTGGCACATCGCACGAGTGGCTCACTTGGAGGCGCGACCTCAAGGAATTTACGCCCCGACTCTTCAAGGAGATCAAATGACCCGATTATTGTGGATTGCTCTTCTAGTTTGCACCACCGGTGTGGCGCAAACCACCGATGACTCCAAGCGCGCAAGCACGAACGTACCCGAAGCCGAGTATCCACGCGTCCACTCGGACCTTCGGGTCACATTCCAAGTGAAGGTTCCCGATGCACACAAAGTCCAGGTGCGGATTTGGAGTGATGAAAAACTCTACGACATGACACGTGCCGAAGACGGCACATGGAGCGTTACGATTCCGCCGATGGTACCGGGGTTTCACTACTACGGGCTGGTCATCGACGGAGCGGAGGTGAACGACCCCGGAAGTGAAACTTTCTATGGCGCCGGTCATTTGTCCAGCGGGATTGAAATTCCGGAAGCTGGCGTTGACTTCTATGCGATTAAGGACGTCCCTCACGGCGAAATACGCCAGTTACGCTACTACTCCGAAGTGACCCAGTCGTGGCGCCGAGCCTTTGTTTATACGCCGCCTGACTACGACATCAACCTCAAGGCGCGATACCCCGTTCTGCTGCTGCTTCACGGAGGTGGTGAGGATGAGCGCGGCTGGGTTGTCCAAGGAAGAACCGACATCATTATGGATAACCTGATCGCGGAAAAGAAAACTGTGCCGATGATCATCGTCATGGACGCCATGTACGCGCATAAGCCTGGCGAGAGTGCTCCTCCGGTGACCCTTCCTCCCGGATCCCCCGGCACGATCCACATCGCAGTTCCGCCGACGTACAGCGAGGTGGTGACAAAGGATCTAATTCCCACGGTCGATAAGCGCTACCGCACGCTCGCGGACCGCGATCATCGCGCCATAGCGGGGCTCTCTATGGGAGCTGCATACGCCATGCAGGTCGGATTGGGCAATCTCGATAGCTTCAGTTATTTCGGGTCATTCAGCGGCACAGTCATGCGCGACCTTAACGTCGAGACTTCATACGGAGGTGTGTTCAAAGATGGGGCGGACTTCAACAAGAAGTGCCACCTCATGTTCATAGCGGCTGGGACCGCGGAACAGTCGCGGCTTGAAGCGGCTAGGCACGCGCGCGAAGAGCTCGACAAGGTGGGGGTCAAATACGTCGCATTCGACTCCGTCGGCACCGCCCACGAATGGCTCACGTGGCGGCGCGACCTTCACGAATTCGCACCTCTACTCTTTCACGAAAGTAACCATTAGATCCGAGGTTGACCCAAAACCTCAAAAACTGTACGAGCGGGAAATTGAGGGATTTAAGCCCACATTCCTTTTTGGACTCTGAGTAAGTGGTTGTATGATCGAGCCCACGTCAGTATTCATGCGGCTTTGAGAGCAAAACGAACTCTACGGAGGCTCGACCCAATGGGTGAGAAACAAAATCAACCTTTTAGCTGTCGTTTAACCATTCCTTGAAAGTTGATTTCCAAGGCTGCCGCGTTAATTCCGGGATTGCTCTGCTCCTGGTACCGACGAAATAGAAAAGACGGGATAGAAAGAAAGATGGATGGTGGTTAGTTTAGCAGGGGAATCGGTTTACCGCGTTGGAGTAAGGGGGAGGTGTGGCAAGAGTAGGCCGCAGATGGCGCAATTTCGGCGGTGCTGGTTCGGGATTTCGGAACGGGTAGGGCGTTCCGGGTATGAAGTGTTTCAAAAGTGTTTTACACTGACCCGAAAATACATTGGCGAAAAAACAGCCATTTGTTGGGGTCAAAAACGAGATTCCGGGTTAATTCATCAAATCAAGCTTACGCACGCTCTACGTCGCGTTTGATCAGGGGAAATATCGCGGTCTGAGCTCATTTTGAATCCAAAGTTCAGAGCTTGAAGGAAGAGAAACGATGCAACTGAACTCCAGGTTGTTCCGAGCCACGCTTTCCGGGGCTTTGGGAGGACTGCTCTTTGGTTTCGACACCGTCGTGATCTCCGGCGCGATTGACGCGCTGGTTCGCCTGTACGGATTAAACCCGCAGGAGAAGGGATTCACGGTAGCCATCGGGTTGGTCGGCACCGTGATCGGCGCGCTGGGCGCGGGCCATGTGGGGCAAAGGCTAGGCAGCCGCGAGACACTGCGCATCACCGCTCTGCTCTACGTCGCATCGGCGCTCGGGTGCGGGCTGGCATGGAATTGGCCGTCGTTCATGGCGTTTCGCTTTGTCGGTGGGCTGGGCATTGGGGCATCGTCGGTGCTCGGTCCGGTGTACATCGCAGAGCTTTCCCCGGCCAAGTGGCGCGGCCGGCTTGTGGCGACTTTCCAGTTCAACGTCGTCTTCGGCATCATGCTTGCTTACACTTCCAGTTACGTCATTCGCACCATGCACCTGGGCGCGGCGGAATGGCGATGGCAAGTGGGCATCGCCGCGGCTCCGGCCTTGGCCTTCCTGGCGCTGCTCTTCGGGATTCCGCGCAGCCCGCGCTGGTTGGTCTCGCGGAATCGAATGGACGAGGCGCTGTCGGTGTTGAAAATGATGGGAGACCCCGATCCGGAGGCGGAACTGGCGGACATCCGGGCGGCGCTGGCGCAGGAACACGCGACGGCTCACGAACGCGTCTTCCAATGGAAGTATCGCTATCCATTGTTTCTCGCCATCTCCATCGGCGCATTCAACCAGCTCGCGGGGATCAACGCGATTCTGTATTACCTGAACAACATCTTCGCTGCCGCCGGCTTCAGCCAGATTTCGAGCGACCAGCAAGCGATCGCCATCGGCACCACCAACTTTCTGTTTACCATCGTCGGCATGTCGCTGATTGACAAGTTGGGACGCAAGACGTTGCTGTTGATTGGGGCAGCGGGTTGCGCCAGTTGCCTGGCGGGCGTGGCCTGGGTCTTCGGCACGCATTCCCATCCCGGCGCCTTGCTGTGGCTACTGGTGACCTTCATCGCATTCTTCGGTGTTTCGCAGGGAGCCGTCATCTGGGTTTATATCAGCGAAATCTTTCCCACGTCGGTACGCGCGAAGGGGCAGGGTGTGGGCAGCGCCAGCCACTGGTTCATGAACGCGCTTATCGCGCAGATGTTCCCCGTCGTGGTGACCAGGATGAGCACCGCAACGCCATTTGTGTTCTTTGCGTTAATGACGGTGGTGCAATTCCTGGTGGTGTTGTTTGTGTACCCCGAGACCAAAGGCCAAACGCTTGAAGATCTGCAGCGCAAGCTCATGCCCACTTAGGGTGTGAGCAGCCTGCAAGAATAACCGCATCGGAACGCTGGCCTAGTGCGCCCCGGTGCAAGGATTGCAAGGTAATGCGCGAAACTCACACCGATGCCCTATACAACATATCCTTGCTTGTTAGAGAAAGCGGCTTGACATTGCCGTTGTATCGGCCTAGACATTTTGTTGGAGAGTTTTGTACGGAATTCCGATCGCGAGCGTGTGAGGAAGACAATCACGACATTCCAAACCAGGTTTTCAACCCTTGGACCGCATCGCAACAGTCTTGGCGATTGCGTCCGCGCTTGCTTCGCTGTCAGCGACTGGACTGGCACTGACCTTCGACACCAAGGCAGGTCAAGTGAAGATGACGCCGATCTACCTTGCTGACGCGATGATTGAGGCAGGCGGGGTTACGCAGTGCAGCATGCGCGGTACAGCGGAGCGAGGGATGTGCGTGCCGTCTGGTTCATCAACAACGCGACGGGTAACACCATCAACCGATTCTGCGCAACGATGAAGATGCGCTGCCTCGGGTTATTGTTGAACTCGCCGGCCAGTATGGCCGCTGCGGATATCGCCGTATTTCGGCGTTGCTGCAACGAGCCGGATGGCAACTCGGCAAGCACCGCGTGGAGGATCTGGTGCCGCAAATTCCCCCCGCAATAGTGGTATATGCAACTTATTTAGCGCCGGGCAGTGTTTGCTCGTGTAAGTAAGATGCAAAATCGTTCAAAGGATCCCCACTTGAGATTCAATAACCAGCTGATCAACGAATCGTCGCCTGGAGCTTGCCAGGCCGTGCTTGCGACGACAACCGTAGCTTCGACAGACTATCTCCCCGTCTGTGCGGACGGACGAGTAATCCTCCGAGTGCATTTACATTCAGTGAAATCCGTTCATCTGGAAGGTGGTCAAGGGTTACGTAGAGCCCCAGGCTATGCCACCTACGCATCGCCTAGCTCTGAGAAGCGCGATCCTTCAGAGCTTTTCCTGCGCCCCGGGCTTCGCCGGAGCGGCCGGGGACGCAGTGAGCGCTATGCGCGGGCTGTGTTAGATCGGTTGGGTACATTGCTTGCGATGGAATGAGCGGCGCAACGCGATGCGTTGGATCGGCGATGCGGAAAGCGGAGAGGATGATGAAGAAGTGGACGGGCGGCGCGCTGGCACTGTTGGTTTTGATTGCGGCTTTTGGCGCGTGGAGAGACTCGGCGGCGGCACCGGCGAAGACAAACACTGCGAACGAACGCGGCTGGTGGAAAAATGCAGTCATCTATCAGGTGTACCCGCGTAGCTTTCAGGACACGAGCGGAGATGGCATTGGCGACCTGAACGGAATCACCGGGCATCTGGACTATTTGAAGGAGCTGGGTGTGGACGCGATCTGGCTCACGCCTGTATATCCATCCCCGAATGCCGACTTTGGTTATGATGTCGCCGATTACCGTGACATCAGTCCGGAATACGGCTCACTTGAGGACTTTAACCGCTTGGTAGCAGAAGCAAATAAAAGAAATATTCGTGTCGTCATGGACATAGTAATGAATCACACTTCGGATGAGAACACATGGTTTGTGCAATCACGGTCTTCTCGCACTGATCCTTATCGCGACTGGTACGTATGGCGCGACGGCAAGGATGAAACCGCGACCAGCCCGGGCGAGCCTCCGAACAATTGGGGAGGTTACGGCCATTCGTCGTGGGTTTGGGATGAGAGGACGCGGCAGTACTACTATCACCACTTCTCGCCGCATCAGCCTGACCTAAACTGGTACAACCCGGCCATTGAACAGGAATTCAAGGAAATCACGAGCTATTGGCTGAAGCTCGGGGTGGCGGGATTCCGGTTTGACGCGATTGGGACGCTCTTCGAGGATGCGAATTTTAGAGACGAGCCGGCGGCCCTGGATGTGAACGGAAAGCCGATCCTCGATGCCGAAGGCCATCCGGAGATCCAACATGTCATGACGGGGCTGCATCCCCAAGTGCATACCGTGATGCAGCAGATGCGCGCACACATCGACTCGTTCGACACGAACACATTTCCGGGAACACGCGTGCTGATAGGCGAAACCGGCGGCCGCACCGTCAAGGACTTGTTGCAGTGGTACGGAACTTCGCAGCAGCCGGAATTCGAGCTGCCCATGGACCAGCAGTTGGGATTCGTTAATAAACTCGATGTGGCCGCGTTCCGTCAGAAGATCATCGAGGCGGAGACGGAACTCGGCGGTAATGTGCCACTGCTGGTATTCGACAATCATGACCGGGATCGCATGGATGCGCGCTACGGGGATGGTGTTCACGACGTGGCCATCCAGCGCGCACTCTCTACGATTCTGTTTGCGAGCGGGGGCGCGTCGCTGATGTATTACGGGGACGAGATCGGCATGAAGACCACGCCCCCGAAGACCAAAGCAGAAGTGAAGGACACGATGACGGGACTTGCCAACTGGCCGAAGTACAAGGGCCGCGACGGCGAGAGGACGCCGATGCAGTGGAATGACGGCCCGAACGCGGGATTTACGACCGGGACGCCATGGTTGCCGGTGCCGCCGAGCGCAGCAACGATCAATGTGAAGGTCGAGGAGGGCAATGCGAATTCTTTGCTGGCCTGGTACAAGGCGCTGATCAGGCTAAAGAAAACTGTGCCGGCGCTCGAGAACGGCGCCAACATCATGCTCGACACCGAAAACACAAAGGTGCTCAGTTGGATGCGGCAGGCGCAAGGCGCGCCGCAGGTAGTGGTGAGTGTGAACTTCACGGCTGATGCGCAGACAGTGAATCTAGCCGGGCCTCAGATGAAAGCGAAAACCGCGCGAGCGCTGTTGAAGTCGCCAGGGGGAACGGACCCGGCAAAGCTAGACCGGATTGAGCTGGGACCGTTTGGCGTCTATGTCGGGGAAGTGCGATAACGTGCGGTTTGAGATGCGAGGATCTTTCAGGACCATGGAATTGCCGCGTTCGTTGTGAAGTGTCGTTTGCCCAACGGCAGGCCGTCGAGTGCAACGTTCGAAATGCCGTCCAAAGCGAACTGACCTTTTCAGATAAACCGCAGGAATTTCTTCCGTTTTAGGACAGGAAAGGAACGCTTCCGATGCAGAAATCAATTTCATCCAAATCACCTGCACGTCTTTTCAACCATTTACTTTCGCTGATCGCGCTAGTTACTTCGCTGGCGGCAAACCAGCTGGTAATGGCTCAGTCTCAACAGGAGACCGCTCATTTGAAGGAACCGATCCAGGTGACTGGGGGCTTGATCACCGGTACGCCATCTATCCAGTGGACTCCCGGCGTGAGACTCTATCGCGGCATTCCTTATGCAGCCGCGCCTGTCGGCGATCTCCGCTGGCGCCCGCCGCAATCAGTTGCGCCATGGACAGACGTAAGAGCTGCGGATCATTTCGGCCCGGCCTGCATGCAGCAGCCGACGAACACAGAAGGCAACGCCTGGCGGGAGGGACTGGGTTCCGTTAGCGAGGACTGCCTTTACGTGAATGTCTGGACACCGGCTCAGTCTGCCGATGCGCATCTACCGGTTGTGGTATTCATCCACGGCGGCGGCAATCTCCGTGGCGCTTCCTCGGAGAATCAATACGACGGCGCTTACTTCGCCAAGAAAGGCGTCGTCTTTGTGAACTTTAATTACCGCATGAATGTCTTCGGTTTTTTGGCGCATCCGGATCTGACTGCCGAATCGGAACATCATTCCTCCGGTAACTACGCGCTGCTCGATCAGATCGCGGCTCTCAAATGGGTTCAAAACAACATTGCTAGTTTCGGTGGCGATCCTGACGACGTGATGATCTTCGGCCATTCCGCGGGTTCTTCCAACGTTAGCTCTCTGTTAGCAAGTCCCCTAGCCCACGGACTTTTCGCCCGCGCGCTGATGCAAAGCGGCGTAAACCTCGGGAAGGGAATTCCCTTGGCAGACGCAGAGAAGACCGGAGAGCGCTATGCGGAATCGCTCGGAGCTCACTCAATCGCCGATCTGCGCAAGATTCCAGCAGAGGTTCTGCTTAAGTCGTTGCCTCGCCAGAACGGCACAGTTGTGGATGGCTGGGTATTGCCGCAGGATGTTTACTCGACTTTCGAAGCCGGAAAGCAGAATGATGTTCCGTTGATTGTCGGTTCGGTAGCAAACGACACGCCCGGTCCGCCAGCCGCGCCCATATCTGTCGCCGCGGCACCCGACTATGCGAAGAAGACATTCGGAGATTTAGCCGATGACTACCTCCGGATCTATCCCTCAAACGATGACCAGCAGGCCGCAAAAGCTGACCTCGATTTTCGTTCAAACTCGGCGATGGCAAATGCACGAAGGTTAGCCACTTTGCAGCTGAAGACTGGCAAATCGCCGGTCTATTGGTACTTGTTCACTCATACCTCTCCATTTCCCGAGGGATTGGTATGGGGAAATAAACCTGCGAAGGATTGGGGAGCCTATCACGGAAGCGAACTCATTTATGTATTCGACGCGTTCCCCTTACAGGATTGGGCCTGGAGACCGGTGGATCTGCAACTGGGTGACCTCGTCTCGTCCATTTGGATCAATTTTGCCAAGACCGGCAATCCCAACGGGCCTGGATTGCCCAAGTGGCCCGCGTTCGATCGAGATACGGATATGTTGCTGATTATCGGCGATCATCCGAAGGCTGAGAAAGTGTCCATTGGCGCCGCACTTGATTTTCAAGACAAGGTTGCGGCCGAGCGAAGAAAATAGGCGTCATTCGACCTGCATCCACAAGAATGAAGCGAAGAGGAGACACACGCATGAAGCTATCCAGCATTTCCATCTTACTGGTGGCTGCCTGTTGTGCAGTTGCAATGGCTCAGTCTGAATCGACGGCCTCCTGCGTAAATCTCGGCAGTCTCAAAATCGATACCGTCGAGATCACGAAGGCGGCCATGATTCCTGCCGGCACAACTCTTCCGCCCGCGTATCCCGGTGCTTCGACCATCGGTCCGTTGCCTGCGCACTGCCTTGTGGACGGCGTAATAGACCGGCGCAAAGGCGCAGACGGCGAAGAGTTTGGTATCGGTTTCGCACTGGCCCTGCCTGAAGCGGCAGCATGGAACGGTGACTTTATGATGCAGGGCGGAGGCGGCGGCAACGGCTTGGTGGCCTACCCGGTGGGAGCATCGTTCGCAGGTGACAAACCCGCTCTTGTCCGCGGATTCGCGGTGGCCAGCACCGATACGGGACACAAGGCCAGGAACGGCGGCTTCGATTTCTCCTTCATGCGCGATCAGCAGGCGTATCTAGATTTCGCATATCTCGCCAATGCCGAAGTGGCGGGGGTGGCGAAGAAGATCGTCGCGCAGTACTACGTCAAGGCTGCGGAGTATTCCTACTTCGTCGGCTGTTCGACTGGCGGACGCGAAGGCATGGTCCTGTCGCAGCGCTATCCCAGGGTTTTTAATGGCATCGTCTCCGGTGATCCGGCGATGCGCACTGGTCTTTCGAATCTGGCCATCGGCAAATGGATTCCGGTGGCGTACAACCAGGCGGCGCCCAAGGACGCGACGGGAAAGCCGCAGCTTGACAAGTTCCTCACCGATGGCGATCGCAAGCTCTTTATGGATGCTCTGATGAATCGCTGCGACACAAAGGACGGAGTGGCTGACGGGATGATCTCCGATCCGATGGGCTGCGATTTCGATCCTGCGGTGCTGGCCTGTAAGAGCGGCCAGAGCGAAGGCTGCATTGCGCCGGAGAAGATTGCGGCCATCAAAAAGGCGTTTGCGGGACCCAAGAATTCCCACGGCACGCAAGTGTATCCGGGATTTCTGTATGACACCGGTATCGCAGAGACCGGTCCGGTTCCGGGGCTGCTTGCTCTCGGCACCAAAGGCCTCTTTGGTCCGTATCCGACCGCGACCGAGATCGATGTCGACAAAGAGGCTCTGCATGCCTCCGATCCGCTGGTAGAGCCGGCATCAACCAATCTGTCGACGTTTTCTGAGAATGGCGGCAAGATCATTTTCTTCCACGGAGACAGTGATCCCTGGTTCTCGGCACTGGACACGCTCGGGTACTATCAATCCCTCGCAGCAACGAACGGGGGTGCAGAGAAGGTGGCCGAGTGGAGCGAAATGTTCCTTGTGCCGGGGATGCGCCACTGCGGAAGTGGGCCGGCGCTCGACAGATTCGACATGCTTGGTGCGGTGGTGAACTGGGTCGAGAAAGGGATTGCGCCGGAATCCGTCATTGCCACGGGTCAGGCGTTTCCCGGCCGAAGCCGGCCGCTGTGCGCATATCCCAAACACGCTCAGTACAAAGGGCAAGGAGACACGAACGACGCTCAAAACTTCAGCTGTCAGTGAAGCCGGCCAGTCGCATCATCCTGACGGGCTTCGGAGAGATTCCTAAAACCCACAATCCTGATCCTTAATGAGCAGGGACCGCTGATTCATGGATTCAGTGATCGAGACTCTAGTTCCGGTTGAATGGTCGCCCAACCTTCCCCAATCTGAAAAATGCATTGGAGACGGATTGCCGGTCATCCGCCCGCAGCGAGGCCAACGCATCGGTGGTAATACCTTCCGGGAAGTCGACTTGAACGAAGCCGCTGCGGCGGCGGACGCATCCGCGTGCGGCTGAACCGGCTTTTGCGGCTATCGGGATAGTTTGGTTCGCAGAGAAGGAGGATTCTCTGTGAACGAACTACGTCAGCT
>Ga0187891_1001665_pt1 | contig 18493 bp, 17 predicted proteins | sample June2016WEW_21_4_FD_132990 | JGI IMG/M metagenome (GOLD analysis project Ga0187891, IMG submission 132990) | Peatland microbial communities from SPRUCE experiment site at the Marcell Experimental Forest, Minnesota, USA - June2016WEW_21_40 | ecosystem: Environmental > Terrestrial > Soil >... | reverse complement strand
TCTTTGACCTGCTCGCCCGTGTCGTCGACGAGCGCCTTCACCTTTCCCCACGCGGCACCTGCAACGACACTGTCGCCGATTCGCAACGTGCCGCTCGTCACCACGACGGAGGCGACCGGACCACGACCCACCTCGAGGTTGGCCTCCAAGATGGCTCCGCGCGCTCGCCCCTCGGGACTCGCGCGCAGCTCCTCCAGCTCGGCGACCAACACGATGTGCTCGAGCAGCTCGTCGATCCCAGTGTCTTCGAGAGCCGACACCTCGCACACGATCGTGTCGCCTCCCCACGACTCGGGTACCAGACCCCGCTCCGACAGCTGCTGAAGCACCCTGTTCACGTCGGCGTCCGGACGGTCGATCTTGTTGACCGCCACGACGATCGGAACGTTCGCAGCGCGCGCGTGATCGATCGCCTCCACCGTCTGGGGCATGACGCCGTCGTCTGCTGCAACCACCAGAACCACGATGTCTGTGACCTCAGCTCCGCGCGCACGCATAGCGGTGAACGCCTCGTGCCCGGGAGTGTCGATAAACGTGATCGACCGTCCGCCCGCGTCGACCTGGTACGCGCCTATGTGTTGGGTGATCCCACCCGCTTCATCCTCCACCAAGTTGCTGGAGCGGATTCGGTCGAGCAAGAGGGTCTTGCCGTGGTCGACATGCCCCATCACGGTCACCACTGGAGGCCTCGGTCGCAGATCCTCCTCACGCTCCTCGTCCTCGTCCTCGAAGTACTTGGCCTGCAGCTCGGCCTCCTGCTCCTCACCGGGATCGACCAGACGGACCTGGGCACCGAGCTCGGCGGCGAAGAGCTCGATCATGTCGTCGGTGAGCGACTGCGTGGCCGTGACCACCTCGCCTTGAAGGAACAGGAACCGGATGATGTCGCCTGCGGAGCGGTTCAGCTTCGGTCCCAGCTCACGCGGCGTGAGCCCACGTTCGACTATGACCTCGCTGTCGGGAACCGGGGCGTTGGACGGCGTGTACGTGGTGAGCTGAGTGGGCTCGAGCTCCTCGAGGTTGCGGCGGCGCCGGCGCGGTCTGCGAAGTGGAGGACGCCCTCGTGCGCCGGGACCACCCCGAAATCCCGGAGGGGCACTGCCTCCACCGGGGCGCCCGCCGTACCCACCGGTACCCGTGCCCGAGGACCCTCGGCCGCCGAAGCCGCCACCCACACCGCTTCGAACCGCACGTCCGCCTCCTGGGCGTACGCCGGTCGACGGCCGCGCGACCCCTCCCCCTGTACCACCGGGGCGTGCTCCCGTCGGGGCCCTTCGTCCAGATGACGGGGTCATCGGGCGCCCCGGTCCCGAACGCGGGGGCCCCGGCGGGGGTGGGATCGGTCGTCCGGAGGTGCTCAAAGGGGGACGAGGCCGGGCCCCCGGTGGCACGGAGGAACCTGGTGCGAACGGAGGGGCTTGCCTGTCCGGGGCTTGCCTGTCCGGGGCTTGCCTGTCCGGGGCTTGCCTGTCCGGGGCTTGCCGTTCTGGAGCAACAGACCGTTCAGGAGTGACAGACGCAGTCGAGGCAGCCTCCTGCGTCGGAGCGGGTGCAGCCACAGGTCGCCGGCCGCCAGCAGCCGGTGCTGCAGGTGCCGGGGGAGCCGACGCGGCAGGTGCCGTGACGGCCGGCCGGGATGGCGTACGTGGCGGGGGCGTCGCCGCTGGCGTCGTACCCACCTCGCTAGCGGGACGGCTCGTGACCAGACCCGCCCTCGCGGAGCGAGCCGGTTCTACAGACGGACGAACCGCCACGGCAGGTGCAGGGATCTTCCCTGGCTCCTCGGCAGGGGTCTGTTGAGTCCCGGCGTCAGCTGGCATGGGACTCGTCGTCTCAGAAGGTGGGGTTCCGGCTCTTGCCTCGGCCGGTTCTTGGACCGCGACCGGACGCCGCAGGCTCTCGCGGTCGGCCTTGCGGCGGACTCGGTCGGCTTGAGCGTCTTCGATCGAAGACGAGTGGCTCTTGACGCCGATCCCCAGGGAGAGCGCCAGCTCGAGCGCCTCCTTGTTCGTCAAGCCCAGTTCTCGCGCCAGCTCGTAGAGGCGGATCTTCTTCGGCAACGTCTCCTACGATCCCTCTCTGTCTCTTCTCTTGTTGATCCCACCCGGACCTGCTAGCAGGTCCGGGGCACCATCCTCGCACACGGCGCTCGCCTCTCTTCGAGCGTCTGGCTCGAAGAGCAGCTTCTGCAGGTGTTCCACCGCCTCGTCCGCGACGGGAGCGCGAAGTGCACGACTGAAAGCCCGGCGGCGCTTAGCTCGCTCCACGCACGTTCTCGAACCCCGACACAGCCACGCTCCGCGCCCGAAGGACCCGATCCGTAACGTGCCACCCGGCGCGAATGTCACCCTGACGAGCTTCGACGGGGCGGCTCGCCGCCCACAACCGATGCAGGTTCGAAGGGGTGCGCCGGAAGTTATCGAGAGCCCTCCGCAGCGTCGGTCTGCCGTTCCCCACCACTATCGCCCCGCTCCACCATTGGACCCTCCCCCCCAGGTTCCGTGCTTGATCCCTCGGTCGGTTCTCGGGGCGCGGTCTCGGCGGCCTTCTCGGCCCCCACCTCCTCGAACCTGTCTGTTCGACTCACAATCCACGACTGTTCGACCTCGGCGTCAGGCTCTTTGCCCGCGTCAGGCTCTTTGCCCGCGTCAGGCTCTTTGCCGATGGTGGCGGCCGTGCCTGAGGCCACGCGTGACCACTCGGCGGCGGAAACCGCCTCTCCTCCCTCGGCCGGATGCCAGACCATCTCCCCAACCTCGTTCTCCACCCACTCGCCCTCGGCCCATTGTCCGTCGTAGGCCGCTTCCTCTTCGAGAAGCTGCGTCTCGCTCTTGACGTCGACGCGCCAACCAGTTAGGCGGGCAGCGAGGCGGGCGTTCTGACCCTCTTTGCCGATCGCCAGCGACAGCTGGTAGTCGCTCACGACGACCGTGGCCGTGCCAGTCTCCTCGTCGAGCCTCACCTCGCGTACCCGGGCCGGCTGTAGGGCTGCCTGGATGAAGTCGACCGGATCGTCGGCAAAGGGCACGACGTCGATGCGCTCCCCGCGAAGCTCGTTGGTGACCATCCTTACTCGAGATCCGCGCGCGCCCACGCAGGCCCCGACCGGGTCGACGTTCGGATCGTTCGACCAAACCGCGATCTTCGTCCGGTGCCCAGGCTCGCGAGCAGCCGCACGGATCTCCACCACTCCGGAGGAGATCTCTGGGACCTCGAGCTCGAACAGACGCTTAACGAGGCCGGGGTGGCTTCGGCTGACTACGATCTGCGGCCCCTTCGTCGTCTTTCGGACCTCGACGATGTAGGCCTTCAATCGTGAGCCATGCTCGTAGCGCTCGTAGGGCACCTGTTCTGCCTGGGGCAGCAACGCCTCGACCTTGCCCAGGTCGAGCAGGGTGTAGCGGTTGTCTGTCTGCTGCACGATGCCTGTCACGATGTCGCCCTCGCGCCCCGCGTACTCCTCGTATTTGAGGTCGCGCTCCGCTTCGCGAATGCGCTGGAGGACGACCTGCTTGGCGGTCTGCGCGGCGATCCGACCGAAGTCATGGGGAGTATCGTCCCACTCGCGCACTACGTTGCCGTCCTCGTCGAGCTCCTGTCCGTAGACGCGGATCTCGCCTGACTCGGGATCGATCGTGACGACAGCCTCTTCTGCTGCTCCCGGACGACGCTTGTAAGCTGCAACCAGCGCGTTCGCAAGGGCGTCGAGGAGGGTCTCCACCGATATCCCCCTGTCCCGGGCGATCTGAGCGAGCGCGTCGAGGAATTCGAAGTTCGTCTTGCTCATCGCGTCGTCACTCTCTCCGCGCTCTTCACCAGGCCGGAAGCAACGCTCGGACCCCGGCTGGTTCCTTCTTGACGACCCGTTCTACCCTGCCGCCTCGTTTCACCGTGACGACCCGTTCCACCCCGACGGGTCCCCTCAGGACGCGTGGTGGCTGGCCATTCGAAGACAGTCCGGGCGCGCTCGACCTCCGAGTAGGCGAAGTGCCGTCCGTCGCCTCTGAGGCTCTGGTCCTCGATCACGAACCCGTCTTCGTCGGCGAAGGCCAGTCTTCCCGTCACCCGGCGCTCGCCCTGGCCGCCCGCCGTCGTCCGCACCGTGACGACCTCTCCGACAGCCCTGATGAAATGCCGTGGAGTGCGAAGCGGGCGCTCCACACCGGGGCTCGACACCTCCAAGGTGTAACGCCGACCAGGCAGGGGGTCGTGGCTATCCAGAACACCCGAGACGGCACGGGTGGCGTCGGCTATGACGTCCACATCGGCAGCATCGCCCGTGCGGTCGACGACCACCCGGACAAGCCCGGCACGTACCTCGGCGTCCACGAGTTCCAATCCGAGCGCGCCGACCGTGGACGTGAGCAGCTCGAGTAGCTCGTCGTCCACCGTGGTCCACCTCCTCGTCGGTCCTGCCGGTCGTCTCACCTGTCCGATCTCGCGCAAACCGGGAGGAGAGGTGCATAAGAGAAGCGTGGGCGCCCGCCCACGCTTCGTCACACCACTCCACCCAGTTCGAACGGCGTGACCAGCATACCAGTCGACCCTCGGCGGCGACCGGGCGATTGTCCACCGCAGGAACCGAACAATCCGCGAGACCGGGTCCACGCACTTGTGCCCACCGGCACGGCTTACAGCCGCATCATTCGGGACCTTGGCCCCTAGGAGTCACGGGCTCCTTCGGCGACGCTGGGCATATGCTCTCGGAATACGAGGGGGTGGCGGTCCTCGAGCACGCCGAGTGCCTGGAGCTGCTCCGCCGGTCCTCGATCGGCCGTGTGGGCGTGTCCATAGGTGCGGTGCCCGCGGTCTTCCCGGTCAATTTCGCGGTGCTGGACCAGACCATCGTCTTCTGGGCCTCAACCGGTACCAAGCTCGACGCCGCGACACGCAACGCCGTGGTCGCTTTCGAGGTCGACGACGTCGACTCGCTGTACCACGAGGGATCAAGCGTGCTCGTCGTGGGCATCGCCGACGAGCTGCACGACCCGGTGCTCATCGAGCATGCCAAGCGTCTTCCCCTCGCACCCTGGGCGGAAGGCCCTCACGAGCACATGGTCGCCATCAGACCGGAGTTCATCTCGGGGCGCCGGATCGTCCGTCGCTCGAAGTTGGCGGCAGCCAAGGTCGAAGGAAGCGCTTACTAGCACCTACCATCGTCCTTTATGGCCAATACCGGCGTTCTCACCTCCCAGGCACAGGACTTCCCCGGTTGGTACCAGGACGTGCTGGCCAAGGCCGAGCTCGCCGACAACGGCCCGGTTCGCGGCACCATGGTCATCCGTCCTTACGGCTACGCGATCTGGGAGCGGATGCAGGCGGAGCTCGACAGCCGCATCAAGGCGGCAGGGGTGGCCAACGCGTACTTCCCCCTCTTGATCCCCGAAAGCTATCTGCAGCGCGAAGCCGTGCACGTCGAGGGCTTCAGCCCCGAGCTGGCTGTCGTGACACATGGCGGGGGCAAACAACTCGAGGAGCCTGTCGTAGTTCGCCCCACCAGCGAGACGATCATCCACTCGTTCTTCGCCAAGTGGATACAGAGCTATCGCGATCTCCCCATGCTCCTCAACCAATGGTGCAACGTGGTTCGTTGGGAGATGCGACCTCGACTCTTCCTGCGGACGACTGAGTTCCTGTGGCAAGAGGGCCACACCGCGCACGCAACCGAGTCCGACGCCCGACAATTCGCGTTGCACGTGCTACACGAGATTTACGAGGACTTCATGTTGAACGTGCTGGCGATCCCGGTGCTGACTGGCAGCAAGACCGAGAGCGAGCGTTTCCCGGGCGCCATCACGACGTGGACCTGCGAGGCGATGATGCGAGATGGCAAGGCTCTTCAGATGTGCACGAGCCACGAGCTAGGACAAAATTTCGCGCGCGCTTTCGACATCACCTATCTGAGCAGGTCCGGGACCGTGGAGCATGTGTGGCAGACCTCGTGGGGCGCGGCCACGCGGTTGGTGGGTGCCCTCGTCATGGCCCACGGGGACGACGCCGGCCTCCGGCTGCCACCGAAGCTTGCCCCCGTCCAGATAGTGGTGCTGCTCGTGCGTGACAAGGACGGGGCAGGCGAGACGGCCCGCAATCTCGTCGCCGAGCTGCGGGACAAGGGTCTGCGAGTCGAGCTCGACGCGCGCACCGACACCTCCTTCGGGCGCCGTGTGGTCGACTGGGAGCTGAAGGGCGTGCCACTTCGGATCGAGGTCGGGCCACGCGACTTGAAGGCTCGGACCGTCGTCCTGTGTCGGCGTGACACCACGACGAAGACGTCCGTTCCTCTCGGTGAGGTCTCTGCCCGTGTCGATGAAAGCCTTGCGGCGGCGCAGGGCGCCTTGCTCGAAGAGGCGACGGAGTTCCTCCGTCGTCGTACGGTCGAAGTTGACGGTCTCGCTGACGCGGAACGGGCCGCGCACGACGGCTTCGCCGTGGTGCGGGCGTCGGTGCTCGAAGACGGCGGGGAGGCCAAGCTGAACGAGGCGGGCGTGTCGGTGCGCTGCCTGCAAGGTCCCGAAGAAGGGCTGGCCCCTTCGAACGACGGCGTGAACAACGAGCTCGTGGCCGTCGTGGGCCGTGCCTACTGAAATATCGGACCTACCGAGGACCGGCCCTAGTCAGGCTTGTGGACGGTCCTTCGGATGAGCTCCACCTTCTCGCCGCTGTGGTTGGCGACCGCACCCCTGACCTCGAACAACGCCTTTCGGTCGGCCTCGGCCTCTTGCTCCGCACCGGCTTCCGCGGCCGCAAGGCGAGCCTCGACACCTTCGGCCACGATCCTCTCCGCCTCGAAGACCAGGGCGTCGACCATCTCGTCCTCGGGCACCACCCGGACGATCTTCCCTCTTATGAACAGATGTCCCCTGTGGCGGCCTGCTGCTATGCCGAGGTCCGCCTCGCGTGCCTCGCCGGGGCCGTTCACCACGCAACCCATGACGGCGACTTGGATCGGCAGCTTTCGCGTCTCGAGGGCGCGTTGGACCTGCTGAGCGACCCCGATCACGTCGATCTCGGCGCGCCCGCAGCTAGGGCAGGCGATGAGGTCCAGACCCTTGCGCTCTCGCAAACCTAGGTACTCGAGGAGCTGGCGGCCGGCTCTTGCCTCCTCGACCGGATCGGCAGTGAGCGAGTAACGGATCGTGTCGCCGATCCCCTCCGCCAGCAACGTACCGATACCCGCGCTGGACTTGATGAGACCTGCCGGCGGAGGACCGGCTTCGGTGACCCCCAGGTGCAGCGGGTGGTCGAAGGTCTCCGAAGCGAGCCGGTATGCCGCGATCATGAGAGGCACCGACGACGCCTTGACCGAGATCTTCACGTCCTCGAACCCGACGTCGGCGAAGTACGCGATCTCGACGCGCGCCGACTCCACCAAAGCTTCGGGGGTGGCGCCCCCGTAGCGCTTGTAGAGCTCGGGATGCAAGGACCCTGCGTTCACCCCGACGCGTATAGGCACTCCGCGCTCTCGCGCTTCAGATGCCACTTGCTTGATCTCGGCCTCCTTGCGGAGGTTCCCGGGATTGAGGCGCAGTCCCGACACACCGGCCTCGAGAGCTGCCAACGCCATCTCGTGGTGGAAGTGGACGTCCGCCACGATCGGCACCGGTGAGCGCGGCACGATGTCAGCCAGGCCCTCGGCCGCCTCTTGCTCGTTGCAGGTGCAGCGCACGATGTCGGCTCCGGCGCCGGCGAGCGCGTAGACCTGAGCGAGGGTCCCCTCGACGTCTGCCGTCTTCGTCGTTGTCATCGACTGCACCGAGACCGGCGCCCCGCCGCCGACGGCGACTCCGCCGACGTTGATCTGGCGGGTCCGGCGACGCTCGGACAGCACCGGAACGAGTCGGCTCATACCTCCACACTACGGCTCGCCGCTGGCGGTGAAGTCACGACGCCACACTGGCCGGCGGTGGCGAGCCTGTCTGTGAACCCGTCTACTGGAACGGGTTCGCGACCGGGTGGGTGATGTCGAGGTAGAGGGAGCTGACGACGATGAACCCGAGGAAGAGCACGAACGCGTAGGCCACCGGCGTCAGCTTGGTCACGTCAGCGTGGTAACGGCGCCCACGCCGGGAACGGATCCGTTCGTACACCGCGACCGCCACGTGCCCGCCGTCGAGAGGCAGCATCGGAAGAAGGTTCAGCATCCCGACGAAGACGTTGATGGCGACCAGCACCGCCACCAGGTCTCCCGCACCCGCTCGGGCGCCCTGGGTAGCGGTCCGCACGGCTCCGTATATCGACTGGATCCGCTTGCCGCTTCTGGCGGCCTGGTTGGCGGCCGCGGGATTCGTGAGGTCGTGCAGGTAGCTCGAGATCCCGTTGGGTGAGAAGACCTGCCCCAGCGCGGTCACCGAGGCGCCGATCGTGCGACCAAGGTCGACTGTCGAGCGCCCGAGAGCCACCAGCGGTCCCGACCGCTCGACGGGTCCGCCGATCTCCACTCCTATGCGCGCGTTCTCACCGGACGCCTCTTTCGAAGAAGGCACCTTCGACGTCGAGGAGGAAAGCGTCGAGGAGGAAGACGTCGAGGACTTGCGTGGGGCAGACGTCGCCGACGAACCGGTCGTCGCCTGTGGGGTGACGACCAACGTGCGCAGGTGCCCGCCCCGCTTCACCACGATTGTGACCGCCTGCCCGGCCCTGTCGGACACGGCCTTGCTCAGCTGGTCCTGCGAGGTGATCTTCTTCCCGTCCACACGCTCGACGACGTCGCCCACCCGCAACCCGGCTGCTCGCGCGGGGTCCGATCCGTGCGCCAGGGGGGAGAAGCCGACGATGGCGACCACGTTGGACGCCGGCGCGCCCATGAAGACCAGCAGACCCCAGATCAGGACGAACGCCATGACCGCGTGCATGGCCGAACCCGCCACGGCAACCAGCAGGCGGTTGTGGAATGGCTGCTCGCGATACGTGCGGGGCTCGTCGGCCGGGTCGACCTCCTCGACGTTGCTCATCCCGACGATCTTCACGTAGCCACCCGCTGGGATCGCCTTGATGCCGTACTCGGTCTCGCCCTTTCGCACGGACCACAGGCGAGGACCGAAGCCCAAGAAGTACTCGGTCACCTTCATGTGGCTCCACTTGGCGGTCGCGAAGTGACCGAACTCGTGCAGCATCACCATGATCACAAGAGCCACGATCACGACCAGGAGGTCGGTGGTGTGGGTCGCCATCGCGGCAAGGACGACGAGCGCGACGACGAGCGCCAGTTGCGCCAACGCCCTTCCGGACCCTTGCGGCTCCGTCCTCGGCGCCTGTGCATCCGTTCGAGGCGCCTGTGGCTCGGTCCGCCGAGCCGTCGAGGGCCCCCCGTAGTCCGTCACTTGGAGCGTTCCCGGTGCTGTACTGCTCGTTCCGCGTAAAGGCGTGCCCGGCGATCGGCTTCGATCACGTCGGCAGCCTCGCAGACCGCTGCATGGTCGAAGGATTCGAGGGTGTCTGCCACCACCTCCGCGATCGCCGCCCATGAGATCCGCCCCGCGAGGAACGCCGTCACCGCGACCTCGTTGCCCGCGTTCAGCCATGCCGGCGCCAGACCGCCCTCGCGCCCCGCCTGCTCTGCGAGGCCAAGACAAGCAAAGACCTCCCGGTCGGGCAGCTCGAAATCGAGGTGGCGCATCGTGCTCCAGTCAATCGCACCGAACGCACGTCGTAGGCGTCGCGGGTAACCGAGCGCGTAACCGATCGGCAGTCGCATGTCGGGCTCCGATAGCTGCGCCAGGACCGCGCCGTCGGAGAATTCGACCATCGAGTGCACGACGGACTGCGGATGGACGATCACCTCGATCCGGTCGTAGTCGACGCCGAAGAGCTCGTGGGCCTCGATCACCTCGAGCCCTTTGTTCATGAGCGTGGACGAGTCGATCGTGACCTTCGGGCCCATAATCCAGGTCGGATGGGCGAGAGCTTCGGAGACGGTCACCGCCTCGAGCTCACCTCGGGCGCGGCCTCTGAACGGTCCCCCGCTCGACGTGAGAACGAGGTGCGCCACCTCGTCCGGCCCGCGACCTGCGCGCATGCACTGATGGAGGGCGCAGTGCTCCGAGTCGACCGGCACGATCTGCGCCCCTTGGGTTCGCCTCGCGCGTTGGACGACGGGAGCGCCGGCGATCAGTGATTCCTTGTTTGCCAGCGCCAGGCGCTTTCCGGCGTGCAGGGCTGCGAGGGTGACCGGCAAGCCCGCGAAGCCCACCACGGCGTTCAGCACCACGTCGCCGATCTGCGCCGCCTGCTCCAGGCCCTCGGTGCCGGCGAGCACTTCGGTGCCAGGCGGCACGTTGCGCGCCAGGGTCGTCGCGAGGGAGCTGTCGGCGACCACTACCGCCTTCGGGTGGAACTCCCGCGCCTGCGCGCAAAGCATGTCCACCGAGCTCGCCGCCCCGAGCACTGCCACCTCGAAACGCTCGGGCTGGCTGCGGATCACATCGAGGGTCTGGGTCCCGACAGAACCGGTCGAACCGAGCAGGCACACTGCGACCACGGACCGCTCACCGGGTTCCGGCGTCCTCGGACCCACCTCCCGACTCACCCGAGGTGTAGTACCCGCACTAGGTAGTAAGTCGCGGGGAGCACGAACAGCAATGCATCCACCCGGTCGAGCACACCCCCGTGGCCCGGTAGGAGGGAGCCCATGTCCTTGAACCCCAGATCGCGTTTGATGAGCGACTCGCACAGGTCCCCGACGGGGGCGATCACGGCAACCACCAGCCCCAACACTGCCGCCTTTGCAGGGGTCCACGGGTAGACCTGACCGGTGATCGCGGCAGAGGCTGCAATGGCGAGGATGCCCCCCCCGACGAGGCCCTCCCACGTCTTTCGTGGGCTCACCCGCGGGGCCAGGGGGCGGCGACCCAGCCACCCGCCGAGCACAAGAGCGCCCACGTCCTCAGCGACGGTAGCGACGATCGCACCCAACATGAAGGCCACCCCGTGTCGGTGCGGGTACTGGCTGGGCGCCAGCATCAGCGCGGCGAACGAGCCGAGCATGCCCACCCAGACGAACCCGAAAACGGTGGTGGCGATGCCTTCGACCGGCGAGCCCTTCTCCGTCCCTACCAGGTACCAGATCATCGACGCCACGACCACCAATACCAACAACAGGGGAAGGGCCGCGACACCCTTCGCATAGACACTCAGCATCACGCCCACCGTCGCCACCAGGCCGAGCAACGTGGCCGGCCTGCGTCCCGCGCGACGAAGCCCTGCGTAGTACTCGGCGGCGGCAAAGGTCACTACGACCGTGGACAGCGCCAACGTGGCTACGGACCCGAGAGCGAAGCAGCCGAGAGCCAGCAGGGCGATCCCCAGCCCGGTGATGATGGCCACCGGGACGTCGCGACCTGCTCCTCCTCCGGCAGGTTCGGCCGGGTGAGACGGACGCCCCCGATGAGGACGACGGTTGGCGCTCGACCCCGGGCCCGCGCCGGTTGAGGTGTTTCTGAGCGGAGAAGAGCTGATGGAGGCCACGAACGGGTCTTCGGATACCTCCGCTCCACTCTCCGAGCCGGCAGCGACCTCGCCTACTCGGGCGCTGATGTGGTGCCCGACGCCACTGTCGGTGTCGAACGCGGGACCCTCGAGGCGGTCGTCCTCCCATAATGTCGGAGCGACATGACCCTCCTCGTGTCGGCCACGGTCGTCTTCCCCACCGTCTTCTTCCTCGAACTCCCAGGGACGGCGCTCTGAGAGCGGCGTCTCGTCGAGAGCACCGAGCCGGGTGTCTTCGTCGCCCAGCAGCGATGGCTCGAAACCACCTTCGTCCCATTCATGATCGTGCTCGCGCCAGGACGGACCACCTGACGACGCCCACGGCTCGGAGCGGTCGTCCTCGTCGTGGCGGGCGACCACTGCTGGCACCTGCCCGGTCGGTGGGTCGGTCCAGTGCTGCAACAGCGGAACTGGACCGCTCGGCTCCTCGGACGGGTGGCCAGGCGCTTCGCCGATCGAAGCGACCGCCGGGCCGTCTTCGCGCGGCAGGATGTCCTCGGGCGGCCGGCGCTCGGAGTCGCCTGCGGCCTGCATCTGCGAGGATCCCGCGGAACGCTCCTCGAGCGAGCTTCTGGCCTTCTCTTCGATCGTATCGTCGGTCGGCTCGGCGGAGCCTCGCTGGCCCGCCAGGGCGCCCGCTGCCTCGGCACCGTAGATGCGCACGCGTTCTGTGACGGGCTCGGAAGGTGCCTCCGTCTCAGGCCCGAGCTCGCCAGGTTCGTCCACATCGCCTCCCCGCATGACGGCTCAAATCTCCAACAGCTCTTGCTCCTTGTGGACAAGGAGCTTGTCGATGGCCGCCACCATGTCGTGCGTGAGCTTCTCGACCTCGCGCTCGGTGCGCTCGAAGGTGTCCGAGGACAGCTTTCCCTCGTGTTCCAGGGACTCGAGCTCGTGACGGGTGGACCTACGAACATTGCGGACGGCCACTCGTCCCTCCTCGGCCTTGTGCCTCACGACCTTCACTAGCTCTTTGCGGCGCTCCTCGGTGAGAGGAGGAAAAACGAGCCGTATGGCGGCACCGTCGTTGGAAGGGGTGATCCCCAGGTCCGAAGCCAAGATGGCTTTCTCGACGACCCCCAGTGTCGAACGGTCGTAAGGGGAGATCACGAGGAGTCGCGCCTCTGGGATACTCAGTCCGGCGATCTGGCGAAGCTCCATCTCGGTCCCGTACACATCGACCAACAGGTGCTCGACAAGACCTGTGGTGGCGCGCCCGGTACGTACCGTGCCGAAGTCCGCCTGGGTGTGGGAGACCGCCTTCTCCATTCGGTCTCGGGCTTCGTCCAGCGCCACCTGGGACAGCTCGTCGTTCATCACCTGATCAGCGTTCCGATCTCCTCGCCGGCGAGCGCACGACGAAGGTTACCAGGGCCCATCAGGTCGAACACGTGTACCGGCAGGTGGTTGTCCCTGCAGAAAGTGACAGCCGTGAGGTCCATTACTCTCAGGTCCTGGTTCACCACCTCCATGAACGTGAGCTCGTCGAAGCGCTTCGCCGACGGATCGAGCTTGGGATCGGCGCTGTAGACCCCGTCCACACCCGAGTGCGTGCCCTTCAGCAGCACCTGCGCCTCGATCTCGGCTGCCCGCAGCGCGGCGGAGGTATCGGTCGTGAAATAGGGATTGCCCATTCCTGCAGCGAGGATGACGACTCTCCCCTTCTGCAGGTGGCGGATGGCCCTTCTGCGGATATAGGGCTCGGCCACCTCCGCCATTTGGATGGCGCAGAGGACCCTCGTGGGCTGACCGAGCCGCTCGAGGGCGTCCTGAAGAGCCAGCGAATTGACGACCGTGCCGAGCATGCCCATCGTGTCCGAGGTCGCTCGGTCGAGCCCTTGACCGGCCCCGGTGGTACCCCGCCAGATGTTCCCTCCGCCGACCATGACCGCCAATTCCAGGTCGAGGTCGGCCCGGGCACCGGCGATCTCTCCCGCGAGACGCCTGACGACCACCGCGTCGATCGTCTCGTCCGAAGCGGAAGAGGCGAGCGCCTCGCCGGACATCTTGAGGACGATCCGGCGCCGGCGTGGGCTATCTGGGTACTGTTCGCCTGCTGTCACCCCTCGCCCCCGACGTCGAATCAGCCGCCCACGACGACCTGGGCGAAGCGCACCACCTTCGCATCACCGATCAATTGTGCGATGGTGCGCTTCTCGTCCCGGGCGTACTTCTGATCGAGAAGGACGTGCTCCGTGAACCACCCGTTCAGCCTGCCTTCCACGATCTTCTCGAGGGCCGCCTCCGGCTTCCCCTCGTTGCGGCAGATCTTCTCCAGCGTGGCCCGCTCGGACGCGATCTCCTCAGCCGGGACGTCTTCTCGGCGCAGGTACACGGGACGGGCGAACGCGATGTGGACCGCCACGTTATGGGCGAGCCCCTCCGACCCACCCTGCATCTCGACGAGCACCGCGTTCACCCCGCGTCCCGACTGGACGTGGAGGTAGTTACCGACCGTTGCGTCCGCCGCGAGCTCGAAGCGCACGACCTGACCTATGGAGATGTTCTCCTTGAGCGTCGTCCTCAGATCGTTGACCGCCTCCGACCTCTCGGCGGTGGCGTCTTCCCCCTTGGATGCGACGAGCTGAGCGAGCTCGTCTGTGAGAGAGACGAACGAGTCGGCTTTCGCTACGAAGTCCGTCTCGCAGCGAAGCTCCACGATCGCCGCGTTCTGGCCAGACACTGCGAGGGCCACCGCTCCTTGCGATGCTTCTCGTCCCGCCAGCTTGGCTGCGCCGGCCAGTCCCTTCTCACGAAGCCGGCGACGGGCGGCTTCCATGTCGCCGCCGGTCTCTTCGAGGGCGCTCTTGCAGTCGAGTATCCCGGCACCAGTCAGGCGACGGAGGGCCTGGACGTCCTTCGTAGAGAAGCTGGCCACGACTCCTCAACTCTCTTCTGTCGGCTCGGCTGTCGGAGAATGATCGGTCGCCGGGACCGGTTCAGCTTTCGGGAGAGGCTCGGCCGTCGGGAAAGGCTCGGCCGTCGGGAAAGGCTCGGCCGTCGGGAAAGGCTCGGCCGTCGGGAAAGGCTGGCCGGGCGCCTTCGCGCCCTCGGAAGCCGCCTCACCGGAGGTAGATGAACCGGCGTTGGGATCACGTGTAGCAGCCGTCTCGAACGCGCCCAGCGCACCCGGCGCAGGCGGGCTCTCGACGACAGGCGGGCTCTCGGTGGCAGGCGGGCTCTCGGTGGCAACCGACGGCGGAGTCTCTGGCGCGCTTTGCGCGGTCTCTGCTCCTGATGGCGGAGTCGGTGGTGCAGCTACGGGCTCTGCGACGTCGCGTGCCGGACGCGCCGCTGGTGCTGGCGCGCTCCTCGCCGCGTTGCGGTGCTCGACCATCCAGCGCCCCTCCACCACCGCTTCGGCCATGACCCGGCACATCAAAGCTCCAGATCGGATGGCATCGTCGTTGCCCGGGATCACATACGTGATCACGTCAGGATCACAATTCGTGTCCACCACGGCGACGACCGGCATGTTCAGCTTGTTCGCCTCGGTGACCGCGATGTGCTCCTTCTTCGTGTCGATCACGAAGATGGCGTCCGGCAGGCGGTCGAGGTCGCGGATACCTCCAAGGTTACGCCGGAGCTTCTCCAGTTCACGGCGATGACGAAGGCCCTCTTTCTTGGGCATGGCGTCGAAGTCCCCGGCACGCTCCATCCCCTCGAACTCGCGCAGCTTCCCGACACGCGAGGAGATCGTGGCGAAATTGGTGAGCATGCCGCCCAACCATCGTTCGTTCACGTACGGCATGCTGCAAGCGCGGGCGTATGTGGCCACGGGTCCCTGCGTCTGCTTCTTGGTGCCGACGAAGAGCAGGACGCCCCCCCGGGCAACGAGGTCACGGACGTACGAGTACGCCTCGGAGAGCCCGTCGAGGGTCTTGCGGAGGTCGATGATGTAGATCCCGTTGCGCTCACCCAGGATGTAGCGGCGCATCTTCGGGTTCCACCGGCGTGTCTGGTGGCCGAAATGCATGCCGGCCTCCAGCAGCTGCCGTGTCGTTACGACGGCCACGGGTGGTCCTCCCATCGGTTCTTCTTCCCCTGACGCTGCGCCGTGAGGCGACCGTGGACGCGTCCGAGTGTTCCGGTCGTAAATGCGATCCTTGCCGAACAGCAAGGTCGCCAGATCCTAGCCTGACGCGCACCTGTCCCGAATGACGGGTGGCGAGTCAGTCAGCGCTAGCCCCTACGACCGGCTCTTTCCCGGTCACGGGCCTCGTTCCTGTCGGAGGTCCGGTTGCTCAGCCTCGCCCTCAGCTGGAGTACGGCCTTCGTGTGGATCTGGCACACCCGACTTTCGGTGACGCCCAAGACCTCTCCGATCTCTGCCAGGGTGAGGCCCTCGTAGTAGTACAGCGAGAGAACCATGCGCTCGCGATCTGCGAGATGCATGATGGCCTGGCCGAGGATCTCCTTGGACTCCTTCTCGTCGAAGAGGGCGGCGGGCCCAGGAGTGGCGTCGGCAATGGTGTCCCCCAAGGTGGCGCTCTGGCCGCGAGTGCTTCTCGCAGGAAAGACTTCGTCGAGCGCGGCGACCCCGACAAAGGAAAGCTGGCGGAGCACGTCCTGAAGCTCTTTCTCGGAGATGTCCAGCTGAGCGGCGAGCTCGACGTCGGTCGGGGTACGAAGCAGGGTCGCCTCCAAGGTGGCATATGCCTGCTCGAGCGCCCGCGCCTTGGCACGCACCGAACGTGGCACCCAGTCGATCGCCCGTAGCTCGTCGATGATGGCTCCCCGGATGCGCGGGATGGCGTACGTCTCGAACTTCACCTGGCGCACGGGATCGAAACGGTCGATAGCGTCGATGAGGCCTATAATCCCGTAGCTGACCAGGTCCGCCGTGTCAACGTGCTGAGGGAGCCCGATGGCCACCCGGGCGGCCACATACTTGACCAGCGGTGAGTACAGCACGATCAGCTGATCGCGCATCAGACGGTCACCACTTTGCTTGTACTCCGCCCACAACCGCGTCGTGGAGCCGTCGTCGCCCGTCGTCACCGTCTCCCCCTATGCCCGGGGATGGGTCGCTCCGTACACAGTGACCAGCCTCTCTTTGCTCACGTGAGTGTAGACCTGCGTCGTCTGCAAGCTCGCGTGGCCGAGGAGCTCCTGGACAACCCGCAGGTCCGCGCCACCGTCGAGCAGATGGGTGGCGAAGCTGTGGCGCAGGGCATGAGGGTGTGTGGGTACCGACGACCGGCGGTCGATTATCCGTCGCACGTCTCGTGGGCCCAGGCGGACAGCAGACCGGTTGAAGAACACGGCACCCGTCCCACGATCGGGCCCGGCAACGACCCACCTGCCATCTCGCAGCCATAGTGCGAGCGCCCGGGCGCACAAATCGTGCATCGGAACCCGCCGTTCGCGCCCCCCTTTGCCCCGAACCGTGACACTGCGCCCCCCGAGGTCCAGATCGCTCTGGTCGAGCCCGCAAAGCTCGGCGACGCGCAAGCCGCAGCCGTAGAGCAGCTCCAGAACAGCGTCGTCGCGAAGCCGCATGGCATCCTCGAGGTGTTCGGCACCGCCGCGCCCGACGGGGCGTACGGTCCTGACGGGCGCGTCGAGCAAGGTGTCCAGCTCGCGCCGGTCGAGGACACGAGGTAGACGCGATCCGCCTCCGGGGGCACACAGGCGCCGGGCGGGGTCCGCCACGATCGCCCCGCGACGGTACGACCATGCGAAGTACGAGCGCATGGCCGCCGCCTTGCGGGCCACGCTCGTACGGGCGTAGCGGCGGGTCGAGAGGAACGCTAGGTACCGTCGAAGCAGGAGACGGTCCACCTCGGCAGGTGCCGTGACCCCACCTCGCTCGGCCCAGGTTGTAAACGCGCGGACGTCACCCGTATATGCCCGCTTGGTCGCCGACGCGTGCCCGCTGAGCGACCGGGAGAACGCATCGACGTCCCAGGCCACGAGCACAACGCTACTGCCACGGTCCCCGTTGGGCACCCTTTGTGTCGAATCCGGTGATCCGGTCGGTGAGATGCTCCTGTGGGTCTTGGCAGCAGGGGCTTTCCATGCGCCTCTCGCGAAGGGTCTCAGCCGTCGCTCGCCGTCGCTCGGCCGTCGCTCGGCCATCGCTGCGATGATGAAGGTCTGGGTCTCGAGGGCGCCAACAGACACGGAGCGAACTGCCATGAGCGCACGGCGATGAGCAGCCGAATCCTGCTAGTGGAGGACGACGAGCGAATCCGGGCCTCGACCCGCCTGGCCCTGGAGGACGAGGGCTACGAGGTGGAGGAGGCCGGCTCCGGCGAGGTAGCTCTCAACCGGTTCTCTGAACAGGCCGCCGACGTGGTGCTCCTGGACCTCATGCTGCCGGGCATCGACGGCTTCGAGTGCTGCCGCTTGTTACGCCGCACGAGCGCGGTGCCCGTCATCATGGTCACCGCGCGCACCGACACTCATGACGTTATCGCCGGCCTCGAGGCCGGGGCAGACGACTACGTGACGAAGCCATTCGTCGCCAAGGAACTGACGGCTCGCATCAAGGCCCTGCTTCGGCGGGCACGATCCACAGGTGGGCCGAGCGCGTTGAGCTTCGGCGACATCGAGGTCCGTCCCGACGAGGGAACGGTGCTTCGGAAAGGGAACGAAGTGCACTGCACCCGCACGGAATTCCGCCTGCTCTGCGAGCTGGCTGCCAATGCAGGGAAAGTGCTCAGCCGTGAGCAACTGCTCGACCGGGTGTGGGGTTACGACTACTTCGGCGACGGCCGGCTGGTAGACGTCCACGTACGGCGCCTTCGCACGAAGATCGAGGCGGACCCAGGGAATCCTCGCCATGTGATGACCGTACGCGGCATGGGATACAAGCTGGCGATTTGAGAGACCGAATGCTCCGGCACGGCTGGAGGCCATGGCGACGGCTCGGCCTGCGCTCGCGGGTGACCGTCGCCTTCGCCCTGGGCGCCCTGGCGTTGTCGGCGACGATGGCCACTCTCACCTACTTCACGGCTCGTCAGTTCATCCTCCACGAGCGCGAGACCGCGATCTTGCGCCAGGC
>Ga0187891_1001663_pt1 | contig 18513 bp, 9 predicted proteins | sample June2016WEW_21_4_FD_132990 | JGI IMG/M metagenome (GOLD analysis project Ga0187891, IMG submission 132990) | Peatland microbial communities from SPRUCE experiment site at the Marcell Experimental Forest, Minnesota, USA - June2016WEW_21_40 | ecosystem: Environmental > Terrestrial > Soil > Wetlands... | reverse complement strand
CGGCAGAGGAGCACTTCACATCGACCGCTGTCATCACCCGCGCGTCGTCGACATGTGGTATATAGACGCAATGCAGCGCCGCAAGCAGTTGGGTGATGATCATGGGATACAGCATGTAGAAGACCATCACAGTCGCAGCGACAAACGTGGCGCGGTCGGGAGTAATCGTGTAGTCGTACAATCTAGGTGGCACCACTAACTTTACTATCAAAAATACACACGTGACCAAAAACATTGCTAGTGTTGGAAGTAGCATATACATGCCCAACCGCTGGTAGAATCCGAACCTAGTGGCGCACTGGAACTGCACAAACGAGAGAGAGACTGAAAAGGGCACGGTGACTTGGAAGAAGCGCACGCTGTTTCCCGTGTGGATCAAGACAGCCTCGGCGACGTAGAAGAGCACTTGGAAGTAGTTGATGATTATCTTGACGTCGGCGCCAGCAAATGATGTGTCAGACAGTTGCGTGCTGGTGTTGAGCAAGATGCAGAAGACCGAAAGCATGATCAACAACACCACCACAACCACCGTGACATTGCTTGCATACGATGCACACTTCACACACTTCCTACTGTTCGTCTCCTGTGCGTATCCACTCGAACACACGCGACATTGCGGGCCCTGATATCCTGGATAGCATAGAGAGTCTCCAGTGCCAGTGCCGCCGCGACAGCCCTCGAAATTGCCACATGATTCCACCAATGCAAGATCGCTGTTTTCGGGTATCCAATTGCCGCTCTTCACTGTCACAAGCGATGCATTCACGCAATCCAGCTTGGATGAGCAGACCGTGCACGCACTGTTTGGCTCTGGGCTGTAAAACCCACTTTTGCACATGCATTGGGCGGAAGATGTGCTGCCTATCGCTCCGTCTGTGTTCTCGTTTGCTGGACAGGCTATGCATACAGTCTGGCCGTACTGAGACTGCCAGAATCCGTCAGCACATGGGATACAGGCGTATCCAGCGTCCTCGTAGCCTGGGATGCATTGACAACTGCCGCGAAGTGCGACCGAATAGGGCTTTATGACGTTGCACTCACCCAATATCTCGATTAACGAGTGCGTTGTGCTTTGCACGTTGTTAGCATTTGCTGCTGTGACGGTGATGAACTGGTCGCCTGTGAGATTCGACATGATGTCGCAGACGATGTTGTAGGAGTCCTGAAACACGGTGGTTGTCGGCACGCCGTCGACAAAACATTGCAAGCCTTGCTGGTCGACAAAGTACACGCCCGTCACTTTAATACTGTTGTTGACAAACGAGTATATCTGCCACGGGCAGACACTGTTCACCACTGGCATTGGATAGTACAGTAAGCGCAATTGTTGTCCGCTGTAGTCGGTGTGGAGAGAAGTGCCGACGTAGTCCATCGATATCGTCAGCACACCCATGCACGGGTAGTTGTCGCAGGCGATGAATGGGATTTCGTCGTCTGCGAGCCAAGATACATTCTGAAAGGTGTATGTGATATTCTGCACAGGCCATGTGACTCCATCAAATATTGTATCGTCCGAAGACGATACAGTGCTGAATATCAGAGCGAGTGGCTGTCCCTGCGAGACTGTTACAACAGAGTCACTAGATTGTCCGTTGATTGACGCAACCACTGGTTGTGGGACCACGATAACCATGTCTGCAAACTCTGCTGTCTCGTTTGCGTCGTTTTCGACCGTCACGTTCATGAATCCGTATCCAACATTTGGCAGCACACACATAATTGTGCTGTTGCATCTTGGCGCCAGCGCCGATTCGCACGACTGTCCGTTGCAATACGCGTTGGCGCCACAGGGCGTCCCAGTCATGTTCGGGTTGTACTGGTAACAATATGTGTTAGGCGACGGATTGGAGACGTAGAACTGACACCGCACATACGTGCATGTCGTAGATTGGTTTTGTGGGAAACATGGCCCCAGAAGCGGATATTTCTCCACGTTGATGCACGGCACAGAACTGCCCGTGTCGCACAGAGTTGTGTTAACGGGGTTTATACTGGCCTTCTTGGCAACTGCGGGACACGCGTCCACTCTGTCCTTTGTGATAAGACAGGGGCTCACTTGCAGGGTGTATGTGTCGTCGAACGGCACGCATTCTGCGCCATTTATTTCGATTCGTGATAGATTGTACAAGTATTGGCCGCTAAACTCGACAGTGATTACCCCCTGCGGCTGCTGGAGATAGAAGGCGGAAGTGGTTTCGGCGACGATTGGTTGCGCGCGTATTCCTGAACTTAAAATAAAAAGTATAACAACAAGTAGTGTGATGACTTGGTGCATTGCTTATCAAAATACACTTTTTATATTTTTTTTTAAAAAAAAATATAATTTTGTATTCACTGTTTAACACGCACACATATAAAAAAAATCCAAAAAAAAAAGAAAAATAATTGATGAAAAATTTTATTGTCGCCATTTTGCTTCTTTGTGTTGTTTCGCTGTTGCCTTCGCGCGGACAAACAGTGTCGCCATTTTGCGAACCAATAATATACTCGTCAGAACCTGGCTTGTCGGCATGGACTGTGCCAGGCGACGAGTGCCCCGTGCCGTTTGTGTTCAATCCAAACGCCACCGCTCCCTTCACGCTCGATCTTCCGTTCATGTTTCTGCGCACGGGGTTATATCCGCATCCAGATATCTACATCGGTGACTATGTCTTCACAATGCTCACGCCTATGTTTGAGCTGTACATGACCATTGCAACTGGTCCCGACGAGCCCGATCTCAGCGGCTCTCTCATCCAACTGACTCTGTGGGACTATCCCACCTGTGTGGGGAGCACCAGCCTTTTCCAGACTTTGTGTTCAGTTACACCGACGTCGCCATTGCCCTGTCCATTTTTATGCGGAGGAATGGATTGTACCCAGTGGCAAGTTTATTGCTTGGGGCCCGACATCTCGTCTTACCCTCTTGGATACTACACCGCCGAACTGAGCGTGCTGTTCCTCGATGGTGCATCGAATCCATCCACTGGCACCATCACGACTGTCTCGCCTGCGGGCGTGCAGTTGCAATTGACGAACGGTGGGGCTACTATATGCGGCTTCCACCACTTTGCAATTGACGTCTACGACGTATTTGCCAACTGCACAGACATCTACACCACCTGCGGCCAGCCGCAATCCGACCTCATCACCGTCAGCTACCGCGACGCAGAGTTCAACGTCGTCAACCCCGCGCAAAATCGCACCTGTCCATTTACAGGACATGTCGCCCCTACCATAAGTAACTTTGATGCTCTACCACCGTTTTACGGCATCGATATAAATTATGAGACGTTGTTTGGCGACCATGAGGGTTGGTTGGTTAACGTCGACTTCGCTTACACCGCTTCAGATACTGGACCCGAATTGGCCGCGTACTACATATCAAATTGCAACGTTCTGTCAGATGTTGAACGCCATGTGTTTTCGGACCCGTTCAGTGATTGCACGTTGATTACCAACGCGTCTGCCACTGCGTACTACCCTGGTTGCCATGGCTTGTTTTTCGGCCATACTCTATTCAATACCGCGTCGGCGTTGCAGCATTCGTGCGATTTCGTTGTTCCGTGGAACATCGAACAGCCAACGGGCCTCGGTATATATTACGCCCATGCGCCGCCAAACTTCCATCAAGAAGACTTGGATTTGTCCGAATACGACTACGCGTTCAGCAGCCTCACGTTCACGGCATTCGACAAGACCGCAAACGTCATGACCTTCTATACGTTCAACTTCACGAGATGCCCCGCACACTCCACCATGGGGGTTCAGCAGTGCGACTGTGCCGTCGGCTGTGACACTTACTACGCATCCACCGTCGTCTACAGCACGTTGACGGAGGGGTCAGAGTCGGTCAACGAGTTGTACGAAGAAAATCCATACTTGTGGGACTTTGTGGTTGGCACTCAGCCGATTCAGCCTTATCAATACGAGGTTCCTGGCTACACCGACTACAACGTCGGCGGTTATTTGGCGCGGGAGGCACAATGCGGCATCCTCATACACGTGACAAACTGCACAAAGGCCACGCAAGTGTGGTTATACCCTTCGCTTGTCGAGGAGCGACAGGCGCGAGCGTACGAGAAAATCGGGTTTACGGATAAGTGGATACAGTGCGTGATTCGTGGCGTGCAAGGCCAGATGCCGTCTTCTTCGCTTTGGGCGTATCCCATCACCGCCAACATCGTCAACATGACTACGAACAACCACGGCGTGTCGTTCTCAATCGATCCCACTATAACCGTAGACGGTTCGACCATCGTCACTAACTTCACGCAGGTATATGGATTCGAGATGATCAATGTGGCGACGATCCCCTTCGGGGGCATGTACATCTCCTGCTCGACAACGTACCAGCCCGACTCTCTGAACATCCAGCTGTTCAGGAGCACTCCCGGCGAACCGCAGACCAACAGGTACTTCTGCACGAGCGGCGTGAACAACCACTCAAGACCAATCAACTTAAATTCGACCACGCCAGGCGTTGCCGTCGCGCGAACAGACATCTTCAACATCACAAATGGCACCGAATACGGATACGTGCAAGTGTTCGTCGGCCCCGCCTGCAACAACGAGCCGCTCTGCTCAGAGAACGGATGGATCACCGACGAACCGTTCAAGTACGTCGACAACATCAACGGAATCAACATCGCGTTTCCCAACGCAAGCGCAGATTTCACTGGCGATATCGGGGAGCCATCCATCTACTACGAATTCTACGAATTTGCGCAATTGCCTGGGTTCATCGACTCGCTGCAGCCTCCAATCGACGTCCAACTGTTGCTGTCTGTCACAAACGTGCAGAACATTGGCACCATCATCATATCTATCAGCAACATCGACAATCCCTTTTCGTTTTATGCGTGTAAGCTGGTCGACCCTGCATCGTTTTTCTACCAAGACTATTATTTCAACGGTCCGTATAATATCGGCTACGGCGTCAGTGGCGCAGGCAAGATGTACCAATCAACCACGATGTCAATCGATATAACTTCCTGCCTCATCGCTCCCATGAACACGACTCTCGTCGGCGTGACACTGGTTGAGACATTTGACAACAATACAGGGTTTCCTCCTATAGTGTACCGTCCCATGATCGCCGGTGCTGCGTTGACGCAGTTCACGACTTCTGTGACTGGCGCGGTCACCGTCAACGCTTATCTTTCGTTCGTGCCTGACCCCTCGTGTCCGCTGACTGTCGTTGACAAGTGCGAAATCTATCCTCTGAATGTGTATTACGGCATGACAGAAGCGAAGGGAGTCAATTTTAACACGGTCGCCTACCCGACTTGTCCCTTGAACATCGAATTGAATCCATATGCTGGATACTATGACGGCCCGCTCAAACCGTCGGCGTTTTCGCTGGTCTTCAGTAGTGATTACTTGGGTATGGTGTACGGCGACACGATAGTGGAAATGTCTTTTTTAGCACACACGTCTGACATCCATGGGATTTGGCCAAATCCCATTTTTAGCTTTCTCACGTTTGATGAGTGCGGGCAGGATAAAATAATCGATGCAGGTTGGTCAACATTCACAGCAGATTTTTTGTGTACTCTCTACCCGTCGTTGATATATTATGAATTGGAGCCACGCACCAACGCGATCCCTCCTTACAAAGGATATGGTGTTTCATACTACGGATTCAGGGGATTATCGCAGAACCAGATGCCTCCCATTGTGATGGGTCAGATTGAAATTCTCGTCGAGAACCTGATCGACTATTCAACTCGCACCATTGTGTTCGAAGGCAATTGCATTGGCGACTTTGTCCAGCCTCCATGCGAGTGTAGAACTTGCGGAGATGGAGGCCCGCAACCAGTCCAAATATTGTCGTTGATCGACGCATCCAATTCGAGGACGTGTGCCGACAAGGAAAGCAACACTCCCTTTATGCCACCAGTTCGACCGTATATTCCAGAGCAACTGACAAACACGCAGCCAACAGTTCAAGGAGATTTGGACATATTTGGCGGGTTTCTCCCGCTGTACACGATACTGAACAACTCGGAGAGCGTCTATCCAGTGCCATTTTCAAATAGCTCGGTGAGAAGCAACACAGAGATGCTCCGAATTGCAGAAGAGTTAGGTTGCGGCGTGTTTGTCGACTTCAACGAGTGCACTAACGTGGCCCAGATGTGGTTTTTGCCGCACGCCAACGTCACCGTGCCAGCTGACGCGTTTTTCATGTGTCACATAACAACAAAGGCCGTGCCTTACTACGGGGGCGGCAATACTGAAGAGGTGCTGGTGGTCCCCCTCGCTGGTTCACTGGTGAACAATTTTGATTATTTGGATTACGGCGGATATGAAACATCGGTTACGTCATTCACCGCATACCCGTCGCGAACCGTGCCATACTTCTTCACCAATATTGGCTTCGAGGTCGCAATTTCAGACAACGCTCCACTGGGCGGACTTTATATCTCCTGCTGGCTGGCTAATCCCGACGAGATATTCGTCAACAAGTCGTATTGCCAAGCCCGCGGCTTGCCCGACGGGTCATACACCGTGGACGTCACCAGCGACGTTGTTCCCTTTGCTGACGGCTTTTACAACTCGACTGCTGGCTGTTACCAACGGCAACTCATTGTGGAGATCAGCACCACCTGCGACGACATTCCGCTGTGCGGGTACAACGGATTCCTGTTCGACTATTCGTTGCATCGGCTGGAGATGTCGTTTGGCGCGCTCGGGTATTCGTGGAGCATCATGGCGCCTCCATTCGGCTTCAACCAAGTCGCGCAGCCCGCAATGGCCATCGGCTATTTCGAGATCGTGGCTCCAGAGTTTGTTACATTTTGGTACAATGCGAGCGAGTGGATGAACGACAATCCCAGCCTAAACTTTGGTATCACCATATTTCTTCAGGCTCCACTCACTTCATTCTCGCCCCACGAATTCTTGGTGACGATGGAAAGCGCGTGTTTCTCTCAGTGGAATTTTTCGTTCTCCCCCGAATCGCTTCACTTGGACGGCACCTTCATTCCGCCAACCGACTTCATTCCAGGATTCGAATACGACAGTTACAGGTACGGCCCCATCAGCGGCGTATTTGGCGCGCAGGCGGTGTTCACGCACGCATTCCGTAATCTGACGGCGCTTGGCGTGCCGCCCGAAGACATCATAATCAAATTTCAAATCTCCAATCTGACAAAGTATGCGGAAGCGATGCACAATCTGACCACGATTCAGACTCTTTTCGAAGTGTACGGCGTCTCCTTCGAGATGGTCGACTTCCGTACACTGACTCCGCTCGTTTCCCGTAGAATAACATCGGTGCCATCGCCAACATGTCGTCCAGGAAACTACACGAACATGTGCGTGCCATGTAATGCTGCCAACATATCAGCCAGTGCATACTACCGCGACACAACTGCCAACTATGTCGACTTGGGCATGTGCCCTTACAACATTCAGTTCAGGTCGTCTGCTCCCAATTCAAGCGTCACGTCACCCACGATCGGCGTGGGGATGAGCGCAGCAAATGCTGGGTTTGCTTACTCGCAAACACCAGGCACATACAGCGTCTTTACAGGGTTCAGCGCGCAATTTGCTACCTCGCTGCCTGCAGAGTCATCCTACTTGACATTTGGTATATCGTTGTCGTCGGTGTGTGGGTCCGATATGTATCTCGACCAAACCGCGTTTCACGGGTTCCAGTTTAACGTGACAACAAATCCAAATTGTGATGCAACGCCTGCGAGGTACCAATACAGCGTGCATGGCACATACAACACTGGAAATGCTAATAGCGCAAGTGTCAACGCCAGCTGGATATCGCTGGTCTTCCTGCCAAAGAACTACACCGCGCAGTTCTTCTTGGGGTCATTGACGCTGATGTTCAACGATTACGTGGGAGGTGTTTTAGTTGGAGCAAGAAACGCTAGCATCACAACGCCAGTCTGCAATGGGAACTACCGACAAGAGACATGTGCTTGTCATTCGTGCACCAATCAAGATTTTCCCGATCTGTTCGGCTACGATATTTTGGCCGATGTCGAGGTGACATCACAACTGACATGTAACGAATACTTGCAGGCTGGAATGCGTCGCGTCGGCACTCAATCACAATCTCCCGTCCCATTGGTCAACCAACTTCCCTATGCTTACCCAACAACATACTTCCTGACCGCCTCGTATGCCGCAGACCCCGATAGCATGGGCATCGATGCTGGCGCGTTGATCGCGCGTAACAGTAATTGCGGAGTGTTGCTCTATTCTCCTGCATGCTACCGTTCCCTTCAGGTGTGGCTTAATCCGCTGACTAAACTGTATCCCAGACCAACTTCGGCCCAATGCGTCGTCCAGTCGAATTACATACAAAGCACGCTTGCCGTGGTGATTTTAGGCGGCGCTGCATACGGCAACTACACGCTGAAGTACACGTCGCTCGTCAATCAATACCAAATCAACGTATCCTTTGCAGCAACACAAGTCGCTGGCGGCTACCAGTTCAATCAGGGCCCCTACGGATTCGAGCTTCCCTTCTTTCAGGAGTCGCCCATCGGCGGTTACTACATATCGTGCCTGCTGGTGGACAACGGAGAGAACTTGTACAGCGGGCTGAATTTCTGCATGGCCAACAGCACGTTCGGCAACAACGGCCAGCCCGTGGCGATCATGCAGAACCTCTCTTCGTGGTACAACACTTCCGTGCATCGAGGGCCAGCATGTAACGAGCGCGTGTTGACGATGAGAGCCAGTCCGCGATGCGAGCAAGCGCAGCTTTGTGGCAAGTATAAGGCATCGGTCAATCCAGATATCGAATATACGTTTGATTACAAGGGGTTCGAGTATTCGTCGCTAGTTACTCCGCTGTCGCAACCACCCCCACCCACATACGGGTTTTCCATGGTCATTGATCTCAACAACACTGCTGTGATAGATGTGATCGATTCGGCGTTTATCGGCAGCCAAGAGATCATGAACGTGCTATTTATCATGAACTTCAAGTTCAACACGATGGACACCACAGTCGCGAGTATTCGCGTGCAGTTGATCAGCAAATGTTCATCCATCCCGACATGCAACGGAGGAGCCGTCTCCAGCCTCAGCTACTTCACTGGCGTGGCAGGCTCTGGTTATTCGTTGGGGTATCCAGCCGACAAGATTCTGTTTGCGAACAGCGTCAGCAACATGAGCACGTGCATGTCGCGCATGAAGGTATCTGGTTACGACATCACTCAATTCTATCTATCTGTCAATCTGATATTCACATACAACGGTTCGTCGCCTGGAACCACGCAGCAAATATATCTCGACGGCGTCACCGTCGCAACGCTTCCCTTTGGCGTAAGCAGTCCGCCCCAATCCGTCATATACACCCAGAGCCTCGTGTATCGACCCAGCCCCCAGAACACATCGGATTGCAGACCCAGTAATACGCTCGATGTCAGTTGCTCGAATCCTCAGACCAACACGCTGTCGCAATCGAGAACCATATCTCATTCGCATTCAGAATCACGTTCTAAATCTCGATCGCGCACGCATTCGGTCTCAAACAGCCCATCGCCTGTGCCTGGCCAATGCAGCAGCAGGCCAGTGGAAATGTTCGACACATTCGCTCTGGGGTCATTTGATTCCATCTGCACAGACTTGACTGTCGTTGGCGCATTTACAACTGGAGCTCCAGCGTTTCTATTATTCGACTTCTTGGACTTCAATGTCACATACCCGCCGAAACACGGACACAACAACATCACGTCGATTGTGTTCACCGCGACGCAGGAAATAGCCTACGACTTTTATCCAATAAACTCGTTTGTGGGACTGACGTCTGGCTACTGTGATTCGTTTGATCCAATTGTCGCTGGGATAAACATCACTGTGACAGGCGAAACGCTTTCACCTCCGCGGGTGTGCGAAGACCTCTCTTACAACGTGATCACGAAGACGAAGATACACTTCCACAACTTTGCGCACATACCAGTGGACAAACACGCGCGATATGTCTTCTTGGCGACGGGCATGTGGAATGGCGCTGCCTACACCTACGAGCCCATCTTCTTCTTCAATCTTACAGTATACACGAATTTCCATCGATACAGCGTGATGAACATTACTAGCCTGTGCGATGGAGATTACCGTTACACTTCCTGTGTCGATTCTCCCTCGGAATCCAAGAGCGAGAGTCAAACGTTCGTGTCAGAGAGCGAGAGCCCAACACAGATAACCGAAAGCGCAAGCGCGTTGTTCGAGTCCGAAAGCGAATCACCAAGTCTGAGTCCCTCCGACAGCGAAAGTTATTCGCCAAGCGAGTCGCTGAGCGAATCAACAAGTCAATCTGCAAGCACGTCTGCGCGAACATACTCGACATGCTGTGAACGCAGCGTAGCGCTGTCGTCTACTTTAGCTGGCAAGTCGAAACCATACTGCGTCACGGGAACGCCTGGCCCCCAATTCACTGTTCCGCTGACTTGCCCCAACACCGATTACCCAATCTTGCTGTATCCTGGCGGCGTATATCAATTGAAGGACTATGTTGTTGAGAACCCCGCATACACTTGGTACCCGAAGAACTTCACACAGTTGGGCATACAAATCGGGTACGTCAGTCTGCAGTTCAGCACTAACGTCTCCAGCGTCAAACTCTACTACATGCCAGGCCAAGGCACTGTGAGAATATACGGTACTGCCAGAGCGATTGTCAGCACAGATGTATGCACGTTCAGATCGAAATCGTTTCAGTTACCCTTCCCCTTGTGGTCCGAGCCATGGATCGTGGACATCACACTCAAGACGGGGCTGAACTCAGTGCCCTATTTAAGTCGTCAGCCAATGTCGTATGGCGGTTACACCTTCTTTGCAGTGGAGACTGATCCAATGGCAAACAACATCTCGATTCCCGTGTTTAGGAGCAAACTCAATCGGGGCATCATTTACCCAGACGGCTTTCCCGAATACAACATCACATTTGGGCTGCAGACATTGTCTCCTGTTGTGTTGGATACGTCGCTGAATACCGCCATCGCTGGCAGCATCGGAAATGCAGAAATGATTATTACAAGCTCGCCTCAATTAGCACAGCAACAGGCTGGCTCCTCGTGGACAGGCATTGCCGCGTTCCAGATGGACACCAACTGCAGCAACCTCACTGGCTATCCAGCGCCACCTTCGACACCCGCCAAGTACCTGTACGGATACTTGCAATGGTTAGGATGCCAGAACTACGCAAACACACAGCCACAATCACCCCCATGGCCCGCATCGAACGGGACTGGGTGGATGCTGTTTGGCGTTGAGGGGACATGCGACGAGAACGAGCCAATGACACCCGGCATACCTGGACCCAGCGGATCAAAGAGCGGCACGCAAAGCAGGTCTCAGAGCGCATCACGACAAATCACGCAATCGTTCAGTGCACAATTAAGCCCTCTCCCACCACCAAACATCACCAACTACAACATCACCAGACAGCCTCGCGTCTGCTATCCATTCAACGCGACTGGCGGCGAGGTGCCTGCATTCATGGTGCAATTTGGCTCCTCTGGCACAGTTTGTGGCATCATCAACGACGCAACAACTGTCCCCATTTCCGTGAACGCTCCAGGCGTGTATTATGGATCGTCTAACGTGACACTGAATCCATGGGACTATGGACTGTTTCTCGACTACTACGCCATCTTCAACACCAGCGTGGTAGAAGGAGGCGATGTATTTGTCAAGTTTAATTTGTTTACCGTTGTCGCACGTGTGGCAATCTACATCAAGATTCAATGGTACACAGGAAGTAACGCTGTGCCACTTCCCGGAAACTTTCAGACTCTAGTGGGAGTCAATCCCGCAACCGCCAGTCTTTGCGGAATGGCTGGCTCCTCCATCGCTTCGTGCATCATCCCATTCCCTGCTTACAATCATCCGCTGTATATAGGCTACCGCACGACACCCAGATACGTGCTGCCATTCAACGTGCAACTTCGCGGGCTCGTGGTGACTCCTCTCACGTGGTCGCCAGTCACCGTGACCAGCTATTGCGCAATCGCACCAAACATCACATTCGGCACATTTGCAGACGGCGCATGCCGATCAGGCGGCGGCGGCTCTAATCCATCAGACGGCACATACAGCTTCAACGAGCGTGTACTTGTCGATGGACTCGACATCATCTTGACGAGTGGGACTGGGTAAATAATAATAGTAATAAAATCGATTAATTTTTAAATTATTTTGTCTGTTTTTTATTAGTTTGTTGATCCTTTGGTTGCTTCGGTGATTGCGATGAGGAATTCTCTATTATTTTTTGCAGCAGCAAGACAATGCGGAACTCTTTTCGTTTCTCTTCTGACAGTGCTTCGTTCGCTTCCATGGAAATGTTCTACTCTTTTTGCTTTTTTATATGGTTGGCCATTTTTCTTGTATTTTGACCAACAAAATGGACATTTAAACACCACTGTATCAACATCAATTCTGTCCGCTGTCACATATGTGTATTTACCAACAACATCTCCATGGTTTGGCATTTTGTTTTTTTATAAAAAATAAAAAAACAATGGCACAAAAACAGATTGTGCCACGTGACTTAAACTACGAGACAAACAACGCCGCATTCGACGAACAAACCAACGATGCTGGATTCAAGTGTAAGAATTATGAAGTGTGCGGTACCGTTTTGCCAGACTGGTGGTGGGATTGCAAAAGTCAATATGTGTGCTCAGGCTGCGATATGATGTTTGGAACTTGGGGTAACAAAGAAGGTGACGTTCATCACACTGGGAAAGGGGAATTGGGGTTTGCTGATAATATCGAGTGTCCTGTTTGCCTCGAAGTGAAACGAGGAGTAACCTATCCAAATTGTGATCATTACATCTGTATCAAGTGTTTCAAGAGATGCTTTTATGGAGACAAAAGTGGACGCCAGCCATTTCCTTATCCAAGTGAGGTGATGGACGAATGGGAAGATGACAGAGACAATCCAAGATGGGACATCGAATATCCACTGATCAAACCATGGGATGAAGCAGATACTGCTTGGTTAGATAATCACGAGCTTCAATATGAAAAAGAAGAACACTTGAGGCAATGCCCCCTGTGTCGCAAATAAATCTAATGTCAAAAAGACTTTATTTTTTTTTTTGTAAAAAAAAATAAAAAAAATGCCGCGTGACTTGGTTTATGAGGCAAATAACGTCGCGTTTAACGAACAAAACAATTGCGACGGATTCAAGTGCAAGAATTATGAAGTGTGTGATGCCGTGTTGCATTGCCAGTGGTATAACATGAAAGGGCATTATTTATGCACAAATTGTGACTACGACTTTGGAACTTGGAGCAATTCTGACTACAATATAAATCGAACTGGGAAGGGAGAACTGGGGTTTGCGGATAATATCGAGTGCCCCGTTTGTCTCGAAGTCAAAAGAGGAGTAACCCATCCAAATTGTGATCATTATATTTGCATAAGTTGCTTCAAGCGGTGCTATTACGGAGATACCAGCGGCAGACCAGAATTTCCTTATCCAATCGAGGTGATGGATGAATGGGAAAATGACAGAGACAATCCAAGGTGGGACGTCGAATATCCATTGATCAGACCATGGGAGGAAGCACTCGATAATTGGGATGATAATCACGATCTTCAATATGAAAAGGAAGAACACTTGAGGCAATGCCCCTTGTGTCGCAAATAAATTTTAATTTCAGAAAAGACTTTATTTTTTTTTGTAAAAAAAAATAAAAAATGGCAACAACGCGAAGTGCAAGTCAAGAGTGGTACACGTATGTGCTCAAGTTGAAGCACGGAAAATACTACGTGGGAAAATCAAGGAATCCCGCCGAGCGAAGTCAGAACCACTGGGACGCTGTCGGAGCAGAATGGACAAAGGAGCACCCGCCAATCAAACTTGAATGCGTGTATGGAAACTACCAGTCGTACGACGAACTCAGATACACTTTATTGATGATGAACTGCTATGGAATAGACAACGTGCGCGGCGCTAACTTCTGCCGCGTGAAGCTGACAGACAGCGAACTTACGGTCATCGATGCCATGCTCGTCGGAGAGAGCGATTGTTGCTACCATTGCGGGAAAAGCGGCCACTTCGTCAGAAACTGCTACAAGTTGATGAGAGAGAACATCGCGTCTAGGTTCAAGACTGACGACGACGATGACGATGACGACGAAGAAGGAAAACGCAAAAAACCTAAGGAAGTCCGAAAGGATGTAAAGAAGCCTCGTACAATGCCAATAGACAGACTGCAATTATTTGTCCATAACGACGAAAGCGAAGACGACGAAGAAGACGAAGAATCCGAAAGCGAAGAGGAAGAGGATAGTTCTTCTTATTCGTCTTCTGATGAAGACGACGATGATGACGATTAAATATATATTTTTTTTACAAAAAAAATAAAAAAATAAAATATTTTTTTATTTATTTTTTGTAAAAAAATAATAATGGAGTGGATATATGTTTTACAACTTGAAAACGGCAAATACTTCATCGATTGCACCGACACCGTCCAATATGACATCTACATGCACATCAAAGGACACGCAGCAGTGAGGACAAAGAAGCACAAGTTCGTCAAGGTGACACATGTCTTCCGCGGACACAGGATCGACTTGTTCAAGTACATTCTTCTCTTCATGGACATGTACGGGATGCAAGCCGTGCGCGGAGGCTGCTTTCTGCTTGAGAACATGACCGCCGAGAACGAGAACACGATCTGCAACATTCTGTCATTCAAGGATTACAGCTGCTTCTTTTGCGGCCTCACTACGCATCTCGTTAATGTGTGTCCCTCGAGATTAAATAGCTGGCATTTCAGTAATTGCGTCGCAGAGTTCATCGACGCCGCCACTGGGCTGCCCAAGAATTACAATCTCTTTGAGCATAGGGTAGGATTTCTCACCGAAGAAGAAGCGAGACACAACAACCAAATGATGGGATTATCCGATTAATAAATAAATAAATAGATAAAAATTATCATGGCATATTAATGCAAAGACCACATATTTATCTTTTCAATTGTATCGATCATGTTCGTGATTTTTATATTGTCATTGTGCTTCACAGTGTCGCTGCTGCCTGTGAGGTTTGGTGTGCTGGGGTCTGACGACGTCGTTATACCACCTCGTCTCCCACCACACGTGAAGTTTTCTTGGGATAGAGGCGCTACCGCCGCCGACAACAATCCATACTACCGAGTGTCGCTTGACCGACCCACATACGAGAAAAACGACGAGGGGAAAATAGAAACTCGCGGCGTCGTCAGGACTCTGCTTTCCAGTTCTGGTTCTGGTTCTGACTATTCAGCTGCAAGCGCAGACGTCGAGTCGGAATCATTATCGCCATCTATCTCATTCCCAATTCTCTCGTCTCCCACGTCTCCCTCGCTGAACATATCCAAGATGGGCGAGCACTGCAACCTTGCTCTGCAACCCCATATAAACGGCGGCTGCCAAATCGGACTGGTGTGCAACGCCAACAACATCTGCGTCGGCCCAGCGGCAACTGGCGGCAACTGCAACACCACAAACTCCAACTATGTGTGCGAAAACGGGAACTGGTGCCACTGCAACCACGCTCTCTTCGGCGATGCGTGCTACTGCACCGCAGAGGCCCAAGACGGCGCTCCCTGCACATACGATTACCAGTGTCGCGGAAGATCGGGATGCAACCGCGGCGTCTGCACAAAACTCTACTCGGTTGAAAAGGGCGATGACTCGAGCAGCTTCTACTACTGCCGCCCCGGTCTGCTCTACGACAGCGTGAGCGAGACATGCGTCAACCCCGACAAGAAGCCCTGCGCCACGCAATTAGATTGCGCGCCTGGCTGGGCTGGCGTCACCGACAACATCCTCTACGAGTGTCGCAACAACAAGTGCCACTACGAGGGGCCCAACTGCTGGTCGTATCTGCCTGAGACCAGCGCGTACTTAAACTATAACAACTACTACGACGAAACCCGCGAGCGCATCCCATTCAGCACGTGGGAGATGTACGCATGGTGCGTGTACGAGAGTTACCATGCAAAGGGCGCAAGTCCATCGTCGATCGAGCTCTTCCGCCAGTCGACCAACTACAACGGCATCTACTTCACCAACGTCCAGACAAAGTGGGTTGACACTGGTGGCAACTGCACCGACCCATCCACCAGGTGCAAGATGGGCTCCTACTGCGCAAACCACGTATGCGTGTTGTTTCCTGGACTTGGAGACGACTGCGGGCTGTTTCCAGGCGCACTCAACGCCAACGGAAGTTACTATATGTGCGACGTGACCGAGTTCTACCAATGTGACCGCTACAGCGTCGACGTGTACACCAGCGCCTACGCTGGCTCGCTCGGAAAGTGTGTGACGGGCACATCGAAAAACGGAGGGCTATGTTCGTCCAACTTCACAACTTACAATGGAGTGGTGGTGTACGACCTCAATGTCTGCAACTGGGACAAAGGGTACTATTGTAACTTCGACCACAATGTGGGAGAATATTACACTGGACACTGTGCAAAGCCTGCCAGCATAGGCTCTGGATTAACCGCGTCCGACGACTACTTCTGCGCGAACGGGCTCGCATTCGGCTACTTCGGCCATCTGTGGCCCCAATGCATGAGCCTGCAAAACACCCCCGTTAACTGCACATCGTGGCTGGACTGTCTCGACTTCGACCTCTCAGCCGTCGGCGAGTGGTACGACGACTACCACTACGTGTATGAGCCGTACGAATACGGCTGGAGCTACTTGGAATACTACAGGCGCCAAGTAGAGTGCAAAGTGGGGAAATGCTACTTCATCAACCCCACCAGCTGCCAGAAGCAGCTGGACAAGGCAGTAGATTACACTCGGGCTGACAACGACTACCCAAACAACTGCCCGTATCTCGAGTGCCAGCTTGTCAACGACACCACTCCCAAATATAAATACTGCGCGAACAGCGCATCGTCTGGGACATATCCCTCCACATTCATCGCCGCAATCGCCTTGACAATTGCTGGGTTATTATTTTTTTGATAATTTTTTTTTCAAAAACAAAACAAAAACACAAAAAAATAAATTGGTTTTTTTTGTTAATCAAAAAAAATGTCAGAAATCGGAGACAGCATGATGGTGGTGCCAATGAAAGACATGAATGACCTGACGTTCTTCGGAGACGTCAACGGCACAACATGGACGCCTTATATCTTCAAGCTCGATTACAAGGATTGCCGCGGGATATTGCCAGGCCTTGTGGCGAAAAACAAGATAACCAAAGTCATTCTGCCAAACACTCGTCTGTACGGCTACAAAACAGAGCTGGCGATCTTGCTTGCCCTCCCGATCCAATCGGTGTTTGTCCCGTCAAAGATGAACAACCTCGACGTCGCCACCTTGTGCCAAGCACTGACCGAGCCGACGTCGGTGGTGAAAGAGGTGGAGTTCGAGGGCCATTTGGACGCGTACGCTTCAGGCTGCGTGAGAGGCATGTTCAACAAGTTGAAAGCCACAAACGACAAGGACGGCACCAACAACTACATCAAGGTGACGTTCAACAAGACAGACACTCAAACATAAAAAAATGGAGGGGCAAGGATTTAATTTTTATTTTTTTTTACAGTAACAAAGTAACTTAATAAAAATGTAATTCCTTTTATTTGTTCTTTGACATACGACTGGACTCAGGTACTGGTTATCTTAGATAGCGTGAGTTCGAATCTCACGGTGCCCATCACATTGACAATGGGCGTCTGGCCGAGTGGTTAAGGCGCCAGTTCTCGTTTGTCATTTGCTATTTTTTTTGCTTTCAGAAACGTGGTTCGAGCCAGAAGAACAGGGGAAGTAGCAATATGGCTATCAAAACACAAAACATCAGGTCTTCTGCTCCAAACTCCATTTTTTCCATGACTTAGAATTTTTTTTTATTTTTTAAAAAAATAAACCCAATCAAAATAAATTTTCTAAATTTAGAAATGATGACGTCATTTTCCAAGAATTTAAAAAAATTTTTTTTTAAAAAAAAATTTTTTTAGGCAATTTGGACCACTGGAAAATAATTTAAATTTTCTAGTCGTATAAAATCTTCGGGTGACATTCGCTGTACGGACACCTTGACCGTCTCCTTAACTAACAGACATCCATCAGTCAAACTTTCCCATCATAACCTATATGAAAATAGGTATCCAACGATGCCTTAAAATGTCAAATCTGAGATGGTCACCCTGGACCGACGGCGCTGGCTGGCACCCGCTGGGCGACGGGTGTCGGGTGGTACCCGCCGGCGGCAGGTCGCGACCTCGACCTCGACCCCTCCCGAGACCTCGGCCAGCTGGTGTCGGCAGGTGCCGGTGGGTGACCGACCGCCGACCGCCAGCCGGCGGGTGCCAGCCGTCTGAGGTCCTGGTACCGTCGCCCCAGATTATTACATGGTTGGATAGGTATTGGTCCAATATAGTGATGTGCCAAATATCGCTTGGGGGAGATGTCTAGTTAAGGAGATGGTCAAGATGTCCCTGATGCGAATGTCATCCGAAGATTTTATACGACTAGAAAATTTAAATTATTTTCCAGTGGTCCAAATTGCCTAAAAAATTTTTTTTTAAAAAAAAAATTTTTGAAAT
>Ga0187891_1001655_pt1 | contig 18567 bp, 17 predicted proteins | sample June2016WEW_21_4_FD_132990 | JGI IMG/M metagenome (GOLD analysis project Ga0187891, IMG submission 132990) | Peatland microbial communities from SPRUCE experiment site at the Marcell Experimental Forest, Minnesota, USA - June2016WEW_21_40 | ecosystem: Environmental > Terrestrial > Soil >... | reverse complement strand
GCCTCAGCACGTCGCGTATCTTGCGCATGGGTAATCTCTGTCCAGGCATGTCCCGCTCCCTCCCAAAGGGAACCGAGGCAATGCCGATTCGCAGATCACCCAACGGCGTCGGTTACACCCGTCACAGCCTGGTCGCGATCGCCCGGAATGGGTGGTCGCGATCAATCGGAACGCTTGGTCGCAATCAATTGGAATTGGTGGTCGCAATCAGCCGGTGCGCGCAATGCTGATAGACGCCCTTCATGCCGCGCTTGAAAACTGAATAGTAGCCCTCAACCGTGTTTGTGTGGATGACATACTCGCTGCCATCAGCCTCGCGCTCATAGCGGGCATATTCATCTAGGCCGTGATTGACCGCATCGTGGCGGGCAAAATCGCGCCCGACTTCCCAATAATGCGATGCTTCATCGGTCACAAACTTGGCCTCGCGGGCGACATTGGCGCGCACCACTGGCACCACGTCGGCGGCGCGTGTGCTATCCACATGGAAGCTGCGGGCTTTGCCGCCGCGCTCCACCAGCGTCAGCACTACGTTCTTATGACCGAAACCGGACTTTGGCTTGCGAACGCCCTTCTTACGGCCAATGAACGTCTCATCGCTTTCGATCACACCACCCCCACCGCCCATCGGCGCAAGTCCACCAGAGCGCATGGCTTCGCGAATGCGGTGGCACATAAACCAAGCCGACTGATAGCGAATGCCGAGCGTGCGGTGGAGCTGGTGGGCGCTAATGCCCTTTTTGCTGGCGTTCATGAGGTAAAAGGCCAGTACCCACTTGTGCAGCGGGATATGGCTGCGCTCCATCACTGTGCCGATGGTGACGGTGAAATCCTTGCGGCATTCCTTCTCGGCGCAACGGAACCATCCGGCTTTCTTGATCGGGTAGGCGTGATTGACGACGCCGCAATACGGGCAAACTGGCCCTTCCGGCCAACGGACGCTCTCGATCAGCTTACGGGCTGCGGTGTCGTCTTTGAAATGAGCGGCTGAAAGTATGTCGGCCATGACGGCAATCCCCTCTATTGGCGCCCACCCTATACCTTGTGTCTTGTGGAGTCAAGTGGATAATTCGCCTTTTTAGGGCGATGTTCCCGGACTTGACTTTCTAGATTGGGCATGGCAATATCCTTCCCTGAGATGGGGAGATAGTCCTATGGCCCGTAGCAAGCAGCCTCCGCAAATCCACCAGCTTACGATCAAGCAATTTGAGGCCATGTTCCCTGATGAGAACGCTTGTTGCGCGTACCTTGTCGGCAAACGCTGGCCCAAGGGCGTCCATTGCCCCCGCTGTGGCGCTACGGAGCCCAAGGAGTTGAAGGGAAATCCGTGGCACTGGCAGTGCTACCAGTGCGCTCCGCAAACCAGCTACCGTTTCTCGCACATTACGGGCACGATTTTTGAGAACACGAACAAACCGCTCCGCGATTGGTTCAAGGTCATTCACTTGATACTGACCAGCAAAAAGGGGATCAGCGCCCGCCAGTTGTGGCGCTACATGGGTTTTGGCTCGCTCAAAACCGCTTGGTATATGGCGCACCGCGTCCGCGTTGCCTTGGTCGAGGAACCCGAAAAACTCGGCGGGATTGTCGAGGTTGACGAAACTTTCGTCGGCGGCAAATTCAAAAACAAGCATTGGGACAAGCGGCGCGGTGGGGACGATGCCCCTCCCGGTGGCACTCCGGGCGGTCATTACCGCACTGGCGGCCAAGCTTCCGGCAAAACGATCATTGCTGGTGTCGTGAAGCGCAAGGGCAGCGTCGTCGCCCGCGTGATCGACAGAGTATCTGCCGACACGCTCTTGAACTTCGTGCACGAAACCGTGTCTCACAAAGTCAGCTTGATTTGCACCGACCAAGGTTCTTGGTATCGCAAGCTCGACGGTGAATATCCGCACGGTACCGTCGATCATTCCGCTGGCGAATATGTTGTCGGCGCAATCCATACGAACACAATCGAGGGTTTCTGGTCGATCTTCAAACGTGGCGTGGTCGGCACGTTCCACAAGGTGAGTAAAAAATACATGCCACTCTATGTTGCAGAGTTCCAATTCCGGTATAATAATCGTGAGAACGCGGACATCTTCGGAACGGCGATCAGCGGATGTTGAGACAAGCCACATATTTTCTAGCCTTGATCATTGTTTTGTTGGCGATTTTTGTGGCTGTTGAACGTACCTCGTCGCCATTCTTTCAGGGCTGCATAAATAACCAACAAAACGCCAATGCCAATTCCGCCGCCAAAGACGAGCCATCCAGTTACGGAACCATTCTCGCTTCTTATGTTGCCTGTTCCGGACGTTTTATCGAAGGCCACGGCGTAGGTATTACGGCGCTCGCTACTTTTATAATTGCCGCTTTCACCGGCACGCTGTGGCTCGCTACTAGCCAACAAGCGCAACTCACTAGAGAAGCTTTTATCGCCGATAAGCGTGCCTTCGTTTTCGCGAAAGGATTGCTGTCCTTTTACGAACCAGGAAATGCTGGCCAATTCAATTGGAGGCTTGCTCCCGTTTGGGAGAACAGCGGAGATACACCAACTCGGGGAATGCAAATCTATACTGACTGCCTCCTCAGCAATTCGCGGATGCCCGCCACGTTTGATTTTACTTATACTGATCCCGCTTCCCCACCAGGACCTGGATTGTTGGGGCCAAAAATGCCGGGCACTGGCGGTCAGGCTCCTCATTTTCCCAGTGCCGCCATTACTCCACAAGATATTTTGGATATTCAGGGAAACAGAAAATTTCTTTATTTGTGGGGTTGGGCGCGATATTCCGACATACTGCCCAACACGCCGCGACGTATAACAAGATTCTGTTGGCAAATTTTTGTCGCTGGCGATCCTCTCGCTTTCAATCCAAGCGTTGACCCCCAAAGCATTCGCTTCTCGAATGTGCATCAGGCACGCGGCAATTGCGCCGATGACGAATGCGTATTGCAGGGTCTTGGCTAGTGAATTAGCGGAATTGCGTCGGCCTGTCAGGACGACCGGGTAGGAGGATTCCCTAGCGAAGTCAAGTCCGGGAACATCGCCCTTTTTAGATATGCTAAGAAAAAAATCAACCATGGCGCGTGGACACTCGGGCGATCGAATTATCGTTTGCCCACGCCAATTTGCCCGGCCTGGCAGCGTTTTCGGGGGTTCCGCCATGCCGGTTTGCCGGGGTAACGATTTGACAGGCGGGGTTGCATTACCCATGTTCCCGGCGGCCAGGAGGCGCTCAGACCCGCCGCCGGAACGCAAAAAGGCCGACAAATCATCGGGTTATCATGAATCTGGTAGTGGTGGAATCGCCCGCCAAGGCGAAGACGATCAATAAATACCTTGGCCCCGGCTATGAGGTTTTGGCTTCTTTCGGCCATGTGCGCGACCTGCCGGCCAAGAGCGGCTCGGTCGATCCCGACGCCGATTTCCGCATGATCTGGGAGGTCGATGCCAAGGCGCAGAAGCGCCTCAACGACATCGCCCGCGCCGCCAAAGGGGCGGAAAAGCTGATCCTGGCGACCGACCCCGACCGCGAAGGCGAGGCGATCTCCTGGCACGTGCTCGAAGTACTCAAGCAAAAGAACGCGCTGAACGGGCAGACCATCGAACGGGTGGTGTTCAATGCCATCACCAAGCAGGCGGTGACCGAGGCGATGGCGCACCCGCGCCGCATCGACCAGGCCCTGGTCGATGCCTATCTGGCACGCCGGGCGCTCGATTATCTGGTCGGCTTCACGCTTTCCCCGGTTTTGTGGCGCAAGCTCCCGGGCGCACGTTCGGCCGGACGGGTGCAGTCGGTGGCGCTGCGGCTGGTCTGCGACCGCGAGCTGGAAATCGAAAAATTCGTCCGCCGTGAATATTGGTCGCTGCTGGCCACGCTGGCGACGCCGCGCAGCGAGACTTTCGAAGCGCGCTTGGTCGGCGCCGACGGCAAAAAGCTGCAGCGCCTCGACATCGGTTCGAGTGCCGAAGCGGAAGCTTTCAAACGGGCGCTCGAAACCGCCACCTTCACCGTTGCCGGCGTCGAAGCGAAGCCGGTCAAGCGGCATCCGCAGCCGCCTTTCACCACCTCGACGCTGCAGCAGGAAGCAAGCCGCAAGCTCGGTTTCGCTCCCGCGCATACCATGCGCGTGGCGCAGCGCCTCTACGAGGGCATCGAAATCGGCGGCGAAGCGGTCGGCCTCATCACCTATATGCGGACCGACGGCGTGCAGATCGCCGGTGAAGCGATCAGCGCCGTCCGCCGCGTGATCGAAACGGATTATGGCGCGAAATATGTGCCGCATGCGCCGCGGCGTTACGAAACCAAGGCGAAGAACGCGCAGGAAGCGCACGAGGCGATCCGCCCGACCGATCTCACCCGACGGCCGCGCGACGCCAAACGCTTTCTCGATCCGGATCAGGCCAAGCTCTACGAGCTGATCTGGCTGCGCACCGTCGCGAGCCAGATGGAATCGGCCGAACTCGAGCGCACCACGGTCGACATCACCGCGAAGGTCGCCGCCCGATTGCTCGAGCTGCGCGCCACCGGAACGGTGGTGAAGTTCGACGGCTTCCTCGCCCTCTACCAGGAAGGGCAGGACGAAGATGCGGACGACGAGGAGGCGCGGCGGCTGCCGCCGATGAGCGCGGGCGAAAGCCTCGCCAAGCGGGCGATCGCCGCCACCCAGCATTTTACCGAGCCGCCGCCGCGCTACTCCGAGGCTTCACTGGTCAAGCGTCTGGAAGAACTCGGCATCGGCCGGCCGTCGACCTACGCGTCGATCCTGCAGGTACTCAAGGACCGCAAATACGTGCGGCTCGACAAGCGCCGGCTTTATCCGGAGGATCGCGGCCGCATCGTCGTCGCCTTCCTCGAGAGCTTTTTTGCCAAATACGTCGAGTACGATTTCACGGCAGGCCTCGAAGAACAGCTCGACCTCATCTCCAACAACGAAGTACCGTGGCGCGACGTGCTGAGCGATTTCTGGCGCGATTTCATCGGCGCCGTCGACGAGATCAAGGATCTGAAAATCTCCAATGTCATCGATGCGCTCGACGCCCTGCTCGCGCCGCATCTGTTCCCGCCGCGCGCCGACGGCGGCGATCCGCGGCAATGCCCGAATTGCAGCGGCGGCCGGCTCACGCTGAAGCTCTCCAAGTACGGCGCCTTCATCGGCTGCTCGAATTATCCCGAGTGCCGCTATACCCGTCCGCTGTCGCTGCCCGCTGACGGCACCGCCGAGATCGGCACCAAAAAGCTCGGCGAAGACCCCAAGACCGGCCTCGAAGTGACGCTGCGCAGTGGCCGCTTCGGTCCCTATGTGCAGCTCGGCGAGGCGGTCGACGACGAAAAGCCGAAGCGCGCCAGTCTGCAGAAGGGGATGTCCCCTGAGGACGTCGATCTCGACCGCGCGCTGGCGCTGCTGTCGCTGCCGCGCGAAATCGGCCGCCACCCTGAGGACGGCGAGCCGATCCGCGCCGGCATCGGCCGGTTCGGACCTTACGTGCAGCACGGCAAGACCTATGCCAATCTCGAAGCCGGCGACGATATCTTTCACATCGGGCTGAACCGGGCGGTGACGCTGATCGCCGAAAAGCACGCCAAAGGGCCGCGCTTCCGCCGCTTCGGCTCCGATCCGGGCCGCGCGCTCGGCGCGCATCCGACCACCGGCGGGCCCGTGGTGGCGAAGAACGGCCGCTACGGTCCCTATGTCAGCCACGACGGCATCAACGCCACGCTGCCGCGCGACAAGACGCCGGAGACGATCACGCTCGACGAGGCGGTGGCGCTGCTCGATGCGCGGGCGGAGCGCGGTGCGACCGCGCCGCACGCGCGGCGGCGTAACGCCAAGCGCGCGGCGCCCGGCGCGGCGCGACAGGCCAAAAGGCCGGCCAAAGGCGCCGCAGCGACACCTTCCAAACGGCCTGCAACCAGCAAATCCCCACGCAAGACCAGCCACGCTGCCGAATAACCCGACAGGCCCTTGCTTCCATCTTTGGCCACGGACGCGGCCAATGAGCGGCCTATGAAACGAACCGCCCTTCCCTCGCGCGAAGAGCTGCTTGCCTTCATTCGCGAGCACGCCGGCAAAGTCGGCACGCGCGAGATTGCGCGGGCGTTCGGCGCCAAAAATGCCGACCGGGCGGCGCTCAAGCGCATGCTGCGGGAACTTGCCGACGAAGGCCACATCGAGCGACGGCGCAAGCGGCTGCATCATGCCGGCACGCTGCCCTCTGTGGTCGTCGCCGACATCACCGGCCGCGACAGCGACGGCGAGCTCCTGGCCCGGCCCACGGAATGGGACGAAGAGACGCACGGCGTCCCACCGGTGATCCGCATCGCCAGCGCGCGCCGTCCGCGGCCGGGTGAAGTTGCCGGCGTCGGCGACCGCGCGCTACTGCGCATCGAGCGAACGAGCGACGAGGAAACCACCGCCCGCGTCATCAAATTGATCGATCGCGCCAAGCACCGCGTGCTTGGAATTTTCCGCGGCCTGCCGGGCGGCGGCGGCCGCCTGGTACCGATCGACAAAAAGCAGCTCGGCCGCGAACTCGTGATCGCCAGCGGTCACACCGGCGGCGCGGTTGACGGTGATCTCGTCGCGGTGGAGGTTGCGCGCTCCGGCAGGCTCGGGCTGGCGGCCGGCTCCGTCGTCGAGCGGCTCGGCTCGATCAAAGGCGAGCGCGCCGTCAGCCTGATCGCGATCCATGCCCACGGCATCCCGCACGTTTTTGCCGGCGCGGTCGTCGCCGAAGCGGAGGCCGCGCGCCCGCCGCGACACGCGGGGAAGGACTTGCGCGAGGACTGGCGCGAGGTGCCGTTCGTCACCATCGATCCGCCCGACGCCAAGGACCACGACGACGCCGTGCATGCCGTGCCCGATCCGGACCCGCGCAATCGCGGCGGCCATCTCGTCAGCGTCGCCATTGCCGACGTGGCCTATTACGTGCGGCCGGGGTCGGCGCTCGATCGCGCGGCTGTTGAGCGCGGCAATTCGGTTTATTTTCCCGATCGCGTCGTGCCGATGCTGCCCGAGCGCATCTCCAACGATCTGTGCTCGCTGCGTCCGGACGAAGACCGCCCGGCGCTCGCGGTGCGCATGGTGATCGGCGCCGACGGCCGCAAGCGCTCGCACACGTTCCATCGCGTGCTGATCCGCTCGGCGGCGCGTTTGCATTACGAACAGGCCCAGCTCGCGGTCTCGGGCCGGCCGGACGAGGTCACCGAGCCGATCGTAAAAAAAATCCTTGAGCCGCTTTACGCCGCGTATCGGACGGTGCGCCGCGCCCGCGACGAGCGCGGCCCGCTCGATCTGGAGCTTCCCGAGCGCAAGATCGTGCTCAAATCCGACGGCACGGTCGATCGGGTGATCATGCCGCAACGTCTGGAATCGCACCGGCTGATCGAGGAATTCATGATCCTCGCCAACGTCGCCGCGGCCGAAACCTGCGAGCGCGCGCGTGTGCCGCTGATCTATCGCGTGCACGACGAGCCGTCGCTGGAAAAGATTACGGCGCTGCGGGAATTTCTGGCGACGCTCGATATTTCGCTGCCCAAGGGCGGCACGCTGCGGCCGGACGCTTTCAATCGTATCCTGGCGCAGGTCAAAGGCCGCGACGTCGAGAGGCTGGTCAACGAGGTGGTGCTGCGCAGCCAGGCCCAGGCGGAATATGCGGCGGAGAATTTTGGCCATTTCGGCCTCAACCTGCGGCGCTACGCGCACTTCACCTCGCCGATCCGCCGCTATGCCGATCTCGTCGTGCATCGCGCCCTGATCCGGGCGCTCAAGCTCGGTCCCGACGGCCTGCCGGATGGCACGGAGGTGCGCACTCTGGCCGAAGTCGCCGCCAACATTTCGGCGATGGAGCGCCGCGCCATGAAGGCGGAGCGCGAAACCGTCGACCGCCTGATCGCGCATTTTCTGGCCGACCGCGTCGGCGCCAAGTTCGACGGCCATATTTCCGGCGTGACGCGCGCCGGCCTGTTCGTCGAGCTCGACGAAACCGGAGCCGACGGCTTGATCCCGGCGCGCTACATCGGCGATGAATATTTTCGCTTCAACGAGGCGAACCGCGCCTTTGTCGGCGCTTCGGCGACCTATCGGCTCGGCGATCCGGTCACGGTCGAGCTGGTCGAAGCGGCGCCGGTCGCCGGCGCCTTGCGTTTCAAGCTGGTACGTGAAGAACATGCAGCAGCGTCCCGCAGCACCAGACATAAACCGCGGCGGCGGCGTGCCGCCGCGCGGCGAACCGAGCACCACGGACATCGCGGTGGAACCTCATGAACGATGATCCCAAGCGCGCAGTCGCAGGCGCCACCGCGGCCGGCCGATCCGAAGGCCTGACGCGCGCGGCGCGCGATCAATCCTTCGCCAATCTGAGACCTAAGGATTCCGCCACGCTCATTCTGGTCGACAACTCCGAGAGCGTGCCCAAAGTGCTGCTCGGACGCCGACACGAAGGTCACAAGTTCCTGCCCGGGAAATTCGTCTTCCCCGGCGGCCGTGTCGAAATCACCGATCGGCTGATGCCGACGGCTACGCCGTTAAACGCGCGCGACACCGCGCGGCTGATGCAGCGGGTCAAGCGGCCGAGCCACACCAAGGCCGCCGGCTTCGCGCTCGCCGCGGTGCGCGAAACCTATGAAGAGACCGGCCTGATGCTGGGCCGCCCAGGCCAAGGCGCGATGACCGCGCCGGCCGGCGTCTGGCAGGCCTTTGCCCAGGCCGGCGTCCTTCCCGACCTCAGCGCGATCTATTTCATCGCTCGCGCCATCACCCCGCCGCGGCGGCCGCGGCGTTTCGACAGCCGCTTTTTCGCGGCCGACATTTCCGCCGTCGCCCATCGCGCCGAAGGTGTTGTTGGTCCGGAAGCAGAACTCGTCGAACTGGTCTGGCTGCCGATCGCCGAGGCGCGCCGCCTCGATATCCCCGCCATCACCGCAGTGGCGCTCGACGAATTGCAGGACCGCATCGCCACTGGCATGAGCCATGACAATCCGGTGCCGTTCTACCGCATGCTGCACAAGCGTTTCGTCCGCGAAATGCTTTGATCTCACTGGCAATTTCGCAAAATCGACGACCTTCTTGACATTGAAGGCTTGGCCACTAGGTTGACGGCGAGCAAAGCAAAGCAAACCGATTTCGAGGGCCGACCATGGCGAAAGCCGTAACAATCAAGGTTAAGCTGGTTTCGAGCGCCGACACCGGCTTCTATTACGTGACGCGGAAGAATTCGCGCACCATGACCGACAAGCTGGTGAAAAAGAAATACGATCCGGTGGCGAAAAAGCACGTCGAGTTTCGCGAATCCAAGATCAAGTAAGGCGCCGCACGCTAAAGAGTCGTAATGCCCGGCCATAGCCGTTCGAAGAACGGCGTCGCTTCGCTCGCCTGCATGCCGGGCATTCGCGTTTAAGAGCTACGGGGCGCCAAAGCCTGCGCCGGCAAGGTGGCCGGCCGGGAGCGGTGTCATGAGGAGGCCACTCGCACCGCCCCCGTGCCGGCCGAACCCCACGGACCCAGGAGATGCGGCGGACCTGAGCACTCCGCAGGGCTATCCAGAATAAGGCTATCCAATGCACCGAGCCTTCCCAGGCCGTTTTTCGGCTCGCCGGGAAGGCGTACTGCCATCATTGCTGATTTACCGTCGCGGAACAAAGCTACCGCAACCGGTATGGAAATCAATCGCCTAAATGGCGCCCGGAAGCGGGGATGGAGCCTCAGGCGGCGTCTGGGACCACCCGGTTTCGCCCGTCCCGCTTCGCCCGATAGAGCGCCTGGTCGGCGCGTTTGAGCAGGCTTGCGGCGGTGTCGTCGCGTCCGCGCAGCGCCGCGATGCCGATCGACAGCGTCACTGGAACGCTGCGTGCGCCCTGCTGGATCTTAAACGGCTCGGCGGCGATGCGCCGGCGCAGCCGCTCCGCCACCATCGCGGCCACCGCCATGTCGGTTTCCGGCATGACGATGACGAACTCTTCGCCGCCGCAGCGGCAGGCCAGGTCAATGCCGCGGATCGAGCGCTTGATGCGCAAGGCGAAGTCGCGCAGCACGTCGTCGCCGGCGTCGTGGCCGTGGGTGTCGTTGATCGATTTGAAATAATCGATGTCGAGCACCAGCACCGCCAGCGGCTTGCCGCGCCCGGCCGCCTGTTCAATCAGCGCCGCCAAGTGACTTTCCATGTAACGGCGGTTGAACAGCCCGGTGAGCGCGTCGGTGATCGCCATCTCGATCGAGATCTGGACATTGTCGCGCAGCCGCTCGGTGTAGCGGCGCTTGCGCACTTGGCTGCGGGCCCGCGCCAACAGCTCGTTTTTGTCGATCGGGCGCATCAGATAATCGTTCACGCCGATTTCCAGGCCGCGCAGCATGCGCACGTCGTTGTCGGGCTCGCTGATCGCCAGAATCGGCATGTTGCGGGTCCGGTCGAGCGAGCGGACCTGGCTGCACAGCCGCAGCGCATCGAAGCTCTCCAGCCCCAGCGAGACGATGAGCAGGTCGTAGTTGCCGTCGGCGGCGCGAAACACCGCCTCGTTCGGATCAGTCTCGATGTCGACGCTGTGCTCCTTGGCCAGCATGGCGGCGATGCGTTCGTACTGCGCCGGCCGATCGTCGACGACCAGCACCCGCCCGCCGCGGCCGGTGTCGGCAAGCGCCTCGCGCTCCGGCGATTCGATGCCGATATCGCGCGAGGTCACCGCGCGCATGCGCAGCTCGTCGGTGATGGTCTTGAGCCGCGCCAGCGAGCGCACGCGGGCCATCAGCGCCACTTCGGGAATCGGCTTGGTCAGGAAATCGTCGGCGCCGGCTTCGAGGCCGCGGACGCGGTCGGAGGGCTGGTCGAGCGCGGTCACCATCACTACCGGAATGTGGTGCGTCGCCGGGTTGGTCTTCAGCCGCCGGCACACTTCGAAGCCGTCCATGTGCGGCATCATCACGTCGAGCAGGACGAGGTCGCATTCGGCGCGCTCGCAGATGGCCAAAGCCTCGGCGCCGCTCATCGCCGTGATGACGTCGAAATATTCGGCTGACAGCCGCGCTTCGAGCAGCTTGACGTTGGCCGGAACATCGTCGACGACGAGAACGCGAGCGGTCATTCGCTTGTCCTACGGATTACCCAGGAAATGACGGATGGTCTCGATGAACTTGCCCACCGAGATCGGCTTGCTGAGATAGGCCTCGCAACCGCCCTGGCGAATGCGTTCCTCATCGCCCTTCATGGCAAAGGCGGTCACGGCGACCACCGGAATGACTCGCAGATCCTCGTCATCCTTGAGCCACTTGGTGACTTCGAGGCCGGAGACTTCGGGAAGCTGAATATCCATCAGAATCAAATCCGGCCGATGCTTGCGCGCCAGATCGAGCGCTTCGATGCCGTTGCGCGTGGCGACGGTGTTGTAGCCATGGGCTTCCAACAGATCGTGGAAGAGCTTCATATTGAGCTCATTGTCCTCAACGATCAGGACGGTTTTGGCCATCCCCCAACCCCTCGCCTGTCCGTTAGGCCCTGCGCCCCCAGGCCGCAGGGCTCCCGATCGTCGTCGATGGCGCGTGCCGAGCGCCATGCAAGCTAGTGCCGATATGTTACGGAAAGGCAAATGGAACCGATGAAAGCACCCCTGCGACCGACGGCGGAAGCGGCTGAAATGCTGGCGATTCAGGCGCTTGGCTTCATCGCCGAAGACCCCGAACGGATGGCCGGCTTTTTGGCCTCGACCGGCATAGCGGCCGAGGACATTCGCGCCGCGGCGGGCGAGCCCGGCTTTCTCGCCGGCGTGCTCGAGCATATGCTCGGCGACGAGAGTCTCCTGATCGCGTTTGCCTTAAGCGCCGGAATCGATCCGGCCGAGGTCGCGCGCGCCCGCGGCGCGCTTGGTGGTCAACAGGAACACGACATGCCGTGAGCGCATTCTGCCGCGATTGCCTTGCCGACGCCGCGCCGCAGGCCGTGCGCTGCGGCAGCTGCGGCTCGCCGCGACTGCTCCGCCACGGCGAGCTTGCACGGCTCGCGATCGCCCATGTCGACTGCGACGCCTTCTACGCCACGATCGAGAAACGCGACGATCCCTCTCTTGTCGCCGAGCCGGTCATTGTCGGCGGCGGCCGCCGCGGCGTCGTCGCCGCGGCCTGCTACGTCGCCCGCACGTTCGGCGTGAAGTCGGCGATGCCGATGTTCGAGGCGCTGCGGCTGTGCCCGCCCGCCCGCGTCATCCGCCCCAACATGGAAAAGTATGCCCGCGTCGGCCGCGAGGTCCGCCAGATGATGCTGGCCTTGACGCCGCTGGTCGAGCCGCTGTCGATCGACGAGGCGTTCCTCGACCTGTCCGGCACTGAGCGGCTGCACGGGCTCTCGCCGGCCAAGGTGCTAGCCCGCTTTGCGGCCGATGTCGAAAAGGAGCTCGGCATCACCGTCTCCATCGGGCTCTCCGGCAACAAATTCCTCGCCAAGATCGCCTCCGACCTCGACAAGCCGCGGGGATTTGCGGTGCTCGGCTTAAGCGAGGCGCCGGCGTTCCTGGCGCCAAAGCCGGTGAGCTTCATCTTCGGCGTCGGCAAGATCAGCGCGGCGCGGCTGGCCCGCGACGGTTATCGCCACATCGCCGATCTGCAGGCGGCGAGCGAGGTCACGTTGCTGCGCCGCTACGGCGAGGAAGGAAGGCGTCTGGCCCGCCTCGCCCGCGGCATCGATCAACGCAAGGTTAGTGCCGACCGCGAAACCAAGAGCGTGTCGGCGGAGACCACGTTCGACCGGGACATATCCGATTTCCGTGCGCTCGAGCGGATTCTCTGGGCGCAGACCGAGGAGGTTTCCGCGCGGCTCAAGGAGAAGGCGCTGGCCGGCGCGACCGCGACGCTGAAGCTGAAAACCGCCGATTTTCGGATTCGCACCCGGGCGCATTCGTTCGCGGCGCCGACGCAACTCGCGGGAAAAATCTTCGCCGCGGCACGCGGCCTGCTGGAACGCGAAACCGACGGCACGAAATTCCGCCTGCTCGGTGTCGGCATGAGCGCGCTCGCCGCCGCGGATCAGGCCGATCCCGCCGATTTCGTCGATGCCCGCGCGGCCGAGGCCGAACACGCGCTCGACCGCGTGCGCGCCCGCTTCGGCGACGACGCAGTGGTCAGGGGACTGGCCTTCGAGCCGCCGGACAAACGCTGAGGGTCGTGGCCGGTGCAACCACCCGTCAGCGGCAGGGCTTCGGCTCTTTGATGTCGAGCGAAGTGAGTTTGCCGGCGACAACGAAGTCGTTGTAGTCGAGCGACAAAGCGCGCGAGATGCCGTTCTCGTAAAGCTCGAAGCCGATCGCATAAGCCGGTGTTTGCTCGGTGCTTTTTTGCCCGCGGCCCTTATCGAAATAGCTGATCGTGACCGGCCAGCGCGGAATCCCCGAAAGCCTTGCCTCCCCGTCGGCGGCATCGCCGTGCTTGCGCTCTTCCGCCGACAGTTTGTGACCGACGACAGTCAGCGTGTCGTACACCTTGTCGCCGGTATCCGATCCATCGAAGACCGGAAAGTCGAGAACGCTCTTGCCGGCGCGCGCCGCCATGATCACCCGCACCATGTGCTCGGTCGGGAAGACCACGGCGGGGTCGATATCGAGCTCCTTGTGTTCCGGCTTGACCAGACTGACGGCCGTCGCTTTGGCGCCGTGCTCGGCCCGGCCGTCCACCGCATCCACGAGATTCTCGTCAACGAAGTTTTCCGACGTGAATTTGAAGCTCTTGGCGTCGCCGCCTTCCCAGGTGATGGAGCGCAGGTCGCTGGTGGATACTTTGCCTTCGCCGGAATCAAGCTCGGAGACTTGACGGAACCGCAGCGTATAGCCGTCGCAGGCATTGCCGTCGAAGTCGTAGAGAATGCGCCCACGCACCCCGACGATCTGCGCATTGCCGCGAGTCTGGCCGAGCGTGAGCTCGTAGATGGCGCGGTGCGGCACCAGCATGATCGGGCCGTCCTGCGCGCGGTCTTGCGCTTTGACGCCGGATGCCGGGGCGGCGAAAACCAACATGCAGGCAAGGACAGCGCTGCGCGATGCGAAGCCGGTAGCCAAAGCCATGAACCCCTCTTGCTCTCTTTGATTCCGAAATCTGCTCCCCCTTTGGCAGTTTCCCAATCAATCCGTTTCGTTTTCTCCCCGGATGGCGGCGAAGATAGGGACCTTGCCCCGCGCTCGCAACTGCGATCCGCCGGACGGCTCGCTTGCGTGATATAGTCCAATCGGCGAACAATCCTCGATCGCCGAGGAATCTGGAGGACGAGAATGGCCGGAGCGGTTGAAAAAAAGTTGAGCGAGCTTGGCATTGTGCTTGGGGAACCGGCCGCGCCGGTCGCCAATTACGTTCCCTTCGTGCGCACCGGCAATTTGCTCATGGTATCCGGCCAGATTTGCCTCGATGGCGGCAAGCTGGTCGCCAAGGGCCAACTGGGTGGCGGCGTCTCGATCGAGGATGGGCAAAAGGCGGCCCGGGCCTGCGCGGTCAACCTTCTCGCCCAGGTCAAGGCCGCGCTCGGCGACCTCGACAAGGTGTTGCGTGTCGTCCGGCTCGGCGGCTTCGTGAATTCGGCGCCGGGTTTTGTCGAGGGCCCGAAGGTGATGAACGGCGCCTCCGACCTGATGGTCGCGGCGTTCGGCGAAAAGGGCAAGCACGCGCGCACGACCGTCGGCGTCTCGGCATTGCCGCTCGATGCGGCGATGGAAGTCGAGGGCCTGTTCGAAGTGTCGTAATGCTGCCGACCAGGCTGGATTGGCTCACGGCGCGACCGATCGCCCATCGCGGACTGCACGACGCCGCGCGCGGCATCATCGAGAACACCGCGGCCGCCGTGCGCGCGGCCATCGAAGGCGGCTACGGTATCGAAGTCGATCTGCAAATCAGCGCCGACGGCGAGGCCATGGTGCATCATGACGATGTGCTCGGGCGCCTGACCGAGGGCGCCGGCCGGCTCGACCGGCTGAGCGCCGCCGAGCTCAAGCGCGTTGCCTTCCGCGGCAGCGCCGAGCGCATGATGACGCTGGGCGAACTCTGCGATCTGGTCGGCGGACGCGCCGGCTTGCTGCTCGAATTGAAAGGCCGTTTCGACGGCGACGGCCGTCTGCCGGCGCGGGTCGCGGCGCTCCTTTCCGGATATCGCGGACCCGTGGCGCCGATGTCCTTCGACCCGTTTCACCTTAATCTGCTGCGGCAAAAGGCCCCTCGCCTGCCGCGCGGGATCGTGGCGGCAAAATACCGGCCGCATCCCTATTGGGATCAGATGCCGCCGTGGCTGCGTTACGGCATGGGAAGCTTGCTTCCCGCCTTGACGGCGCGGCCGCATTTCGTGGCGTATGCGGTCGGCGATCTGCCGGCGTTCGCGCCGCTGTTGGCGCGGCACATTTTATGCGTGCCACTCCTGACGTGGGTGGTACGGACGGAAACCGAGCGCCAACGCGCCAACCGCTGGGCCGACCAGGTGATTTTCGAGGGCTTTCGGCCATGAACCACGCCGAGAACGAGCAGCCGGCCCGGCAGCGGCAAACGCGCGCGAGTTCGGGGGACCTGCGCGTCGTCGCAGTGAATGCGATCGGCGAGGTCGGCGCCGCGGCGTGGGACGCCTGCGCCAATCCGCCGGCGGACCGCGCACCTGGCGCCGATCGTGCAGCTCCATCGCCAGATCAGGAAACCGTATTCAACCCATTCTTATCGCATCATTTTCTATCGGCCTTGGAGACCTCGAAATCGGTCGGCGGCCGTTCCGGCTGGCAAGTCCAGCACGTGCTCGTCAGAGGAGCCGACGGCACCGTCCTGGCCGCTGCGCCGTGCTACCTCAAGAGCCACTCGCGCGGCGAATACGTGTTCGACGCCGGCTGGGCGGAAGCCTATATGCGCGCCGGCGGCAGCTACTACCCCAAGCTCCAGGTCGCGGTGCCTTTCACGCCTGCGACCGGCCGTCGGCTGCTGGTACGGCCCGGCCCGCAGGCCGGCGAGGCGCGCAACGCGCTGGTCGCCGGTCTGATCGAACTTTGCGGCATGACCGACGCCTCCGGCGTTCATGTCACCTTCGCGACCGAGCCGGAATTCCGCTTCCTCGGCGAACTCGGTTTGCTGCAGCGCACCGACCAGCAATTCCACTGGGAAAATGCGGGCTACGGCAGCTTCGACGATTTCCTCGCCGCGCTTGCCGCACGCAAGCGCAAGACCATCCGCCGCGAACGCCATGACGCCTTGGCCAACGGCATCAGCGTGCACTGGCTCACCGGCAGCGATCTCACCGAAGACATGTGGGATACCTTTTTCGCGTTCTACATGGACACCGGCTCGCGCAAATGGGGCCGGCCCTATCTGACGCGGCCGTTCTTTTCGCTGGCCGGCGAGACCATGCGCGACCGCATCCTGCTGGTCATGGCCAAGCGTTCCGGGCGTTGGATCGCCGGCGCCATCAATTTCATCGGCTCGCATACCTTGTTCGGCCGCCATTGGGGCGCCGTCGAGCATCATCCGTTCCTGCATTTCGAGCTGTGCTATTACCAGGCGATCGACTACGCGATCGCGCATAAGCTCGCCCGCGTCGAGGCCGGTGCCCAGGGCGAACACAAGCTCGCCCGCGGCTATATGCCGACCACCACCTATTCGGCCCATTACATCGCCGACCCGGCCTTGCGCCGAGGCGTCGCCGACTACTTGGTGCGCGAGCGCGCCTATATCGCCGCGGTCGGCACCGAGCTTGCCGCCGCCGGTCCCTACCGCAAGGATTTCACTCTCGAGAGCGATTGATTACGATCGCGACGACTTTCATTCGCGCATGGTCTTGCCGAAGACCGGTATCGGTTTTTCGGGATCATGCGCCGAGGCGGAGAGCACGATGCCGAGCTACGACCCGAACAATATCTTTGCCAAAATCATTCGCGGCGAATTACCGGCGCATAAGGTCTACGAGGACGACAAGGTTTTCGCCTTTCTCGATATCATGCCGCGCGCGCCCGGCCATACGCTGGTGATCCCGAAGGCGCCGGCCCGCACGATTCTTGAAATCGAACCCGACGATCTCGCGCATCTCATCAAGACGACGCAAAAGATTGCGCGGGCGGCGATGACGGTCTTCTCCGCCGACGGCCTGACCATCCAGCAGTTCAACGAGGCGGCCGGCGGTCAATTGGTGTTTCACCTGCATATCCACGTCATTCCGCGCAAGAACGGCGTGTCATTGCTACCACCGGCGAGCCACAAGGAAGAGCCGGCGGTGCTGTCGGACCAGGCGCTGCGGCTTGCTGCCGCGCTCAAAGGCGCGTGAGGCGCTGTCCAGCGCTTAGAGCGCAATCGCTTCAGATTGAATCGATTGGCGCTCTAATATCTTGGTGGAGCATGATCTTTTCGGAAAACCGGCCTCCACTTTTCCGGATCATGCTCTAGCGGCCGCGGGCGACGCGCTCGATCTCGGCCCGCACCAGGCGTTCGACCAGGCCGGGCAGATTGTCGTCGAGCCAAGTCTTCAGCATTGGCCGCAACATTTCGCGCACAAGGTCTTCGAGGGTGCGCGCGTTCTGCACCAAGACGGTGTGCGCCAGCGCGTTGAACGCGGAGTCGACCGCAGCAACGGTCGCGCTCGAAAGGAGCGGCCCGCGCTCGCTCGCACCGCGCTCGCCGGCGCCACGCTGTTCGGGCGGAGGCGCGGCAAACGGGACAGACTGCTCCGAGGGCCGTGGCATAGCAGGTTGTTCGGCCGCCGCATCGACGCTCGCATCCGAATAATTTTCGGTCATATGAAATTGCGGCGCCGGCTCGGGCTCCTGAATTTGCAGCTCCGGCTCAGGCTCCTGAATTTGCGCCGGCTCGGGCTCGGGCTCCTGAAATTGCGGCACCGGGTCAGGCTCAGGCTCAGGCTCGGGCTCGGGCTCCTGAAATTGCGGCTCAGGCTCAAGCTCGCGAAATTCCGACAGCGCATCGGGTGCGGGACTTGGCTCCGGACTTGGCGCCGGAGCGGCTTCCGGCTCACTGAACATACGGGCCGTCATCGATTCGGTGAGATCGAGGATCTCGGAGGCGTGATCCTCCTCTGCCGCGCTCATCGCAGCAGAATTGACCGGCGTTCCGGCATGAATCTCGGAGACACTCGGCTCGGCTGGCGCGAACAACGACGGCCGTAGCGGCTTAACGGGTTCCGGCTCGAGTACCTCTGACGCCTCGGGCGCTGCCGGCGCGTCGAACGCCCGTTTCACGGTCCTGCCGGCGTCGTCATCGGCGATAATGCGGCGAATGGAGGCGAGAATCTCCTCCATCGATGGTTCCTGCGATTTCGCCGGTTGCGTCATGCGCGCATCCTCGCCTCAATTCGTGCGTTCCCCCGCAGCCGCCGCACGCCGCTGGCCACCGGCCGCTCGCCGACCGCGAATCAATGAGCGCAACTATGCAATGCTGGCGGTCAGTATGTCATGACGAAAAGCGAACGCAACAATCAGCTGTGCTCGGCAATCTGAGCGCAGCCGCGCCGGCTGCTTAGAGCCTATCTGCCGTCGGGGTTGCGCACCCCGATCCACGCGTCTCGCACTTGTTGATAGTGCACCTGCGGATCGTAAATCAAAACGTCGAGGCCGAGCCGCGGCATCGACAGGCCGCCGACGGCCG
>Ga0187891_1001654_pt1 | contig 18571 bp, 15 predicted proteins | sample June2016WEW_21_4_FD_132990 | JGI IMG/M metagenome (GOLD analysis project Ga0187891, IMG submission 132990) | Peatland microbial communities from SPRUCE experiment site at the Marcell Experimental Forest, Minnesota, USA - June2016WEW_21_40 | ecosystem: Environmental > Terrestrial > Soil >... | reverse complement strand
CATCGCAGCCACTCAAGGCGCGCGTTCCAGCATTTAACACCATGAAGGTCCTGAAGCCGCGTTCGCGGATGATCAGCATCCGGCTCTCTGAGGAAGAATATGACGGGCTCTGCCGTCTTTCGGCGGTAACCGGTGCTCATAGCCTCTCCGACCTAGCGCGCAACGCTATGCGCCTATTCCTTAGCCTGACTGCCCATGAGCGGCTTTTGACTGATCCTACGGGCGCGGTCCAGGCGCAAATGGAGATCCTCAATCGACGGATCGACGAACTGAGGAATCAGCTCTTGTCTCCTGAACGGCCAATGGCTCGATGATCGTCATGAGATCGGCGCCACAGAGGCCTGACTCCCCGTCTTCCAGCAACTGCTCGTTCACTTACCTTGATCACCAAGGAGCCTATATGAGAAGGATGGCATTTGCGATTCTGGCACTTGCCGCAGCAGCCGCGGTTTCGGCACAGCAGGAGCCTGCCCCGCTGCATGAAGGAGCGGGGGCGACAACAATCAGCGACGTTTCGAATCTCCCGATGGCCAGGATCGGCAACAACGATTTGATTGGCGTCACAGTGTACGACGCTCCTGAGCTGTCCCGAACGGTCCGCGTGAGCTCAGGAGGCGATATCTGGCTGCCGATGGTAAAGCAACCCATCCATGCAGCCGGCCTTTATCCTGCGGACTTGGAGAAGGTCATTGCGGCTGCACTTGCAGGCGATCATGTGCTCGTGGACCCGGTGGTCACCGTTTCTATCGTCGAGTATCGGAGCCATCCGATCACTGTTGTCGGCGCGGTAAAGATGCCTGTCACATTTCAGGCTGCAGGAAACGTGACGCTCCTCGATGCAATTTCTCGGGCCCAGGGGCTTACCGACAATGCTGGCTCGGAAATTCTGGTAAGCCGTCAGGCACCGGATGCGGACGGCAAACCGGCTATGCTGGCGCAGCGCATCCCGGTGCGCGGCCTCCTCGACGGAGTGAATCTATCTTTAAACCTGAGCCTGCAGGGCGGAGAAGTGATTCGGGTTCCGGAAGCTGGACGGATCTTCGTTGTGGGAGACGTAAAAAAGTCTGGCGCTTTCTACATAACAGACGGCTCTGAGAGCAGTGTTTTGAAGGCACTCGCTCTATCGGAAGGCCTGGACAGCTTTTCTTCGCACAAAGCCTACATCTATCGCACGGAGGATAGCGGCGAGGGCCGAAAAGAGATCCCAATCGAACTCAAGAAGATCATGGATCGCAAGGCGCCGGATGTAGCGCTCGCGGCGGGCGACATCCTCTATATCCCCAGTGCGACCGGTGCAAAGGCCAGCTTGAAAACTCTTGAGACATCCTTGGGGATCGGCACCGCTCTGGGCGCCGCCTTCATTTACTACGGAACGCGGTAAGCCACCTGAAGAGGACCCATGCCTAAACAATTGAAATTGACAGAAGTTCTTCCCCCCGAACTGTCGAGTCGTAGCACGCCTTCTGCTTACTTTGCTCCCATTACCCTGCAGGAGGAAGTTGAAGCGGCCGGCCCCGCGGTGCCATTGTCGCATTATCTCTGGATCTTCCGCCGACACGTCTGGAAGATCGTTGCGGCCGTCGCGACATGCGTACTTGCGACTTTTGTTGTGTCCGCCAGATTGCAACCGATTTATCAATCGACCGCAACTGTGAATGTGGATCGTCAGGCGCCCTCGGAGGTTGTGGGAGAGGATTCGACCCGATTCGTTGCCCCGAACGACGCCGATCAATTCCTCGCTACGCAGATAAAGCTTATTCAATCCGACGCTGTCCTGCGGCCCGTCGCTGAGCAGTACCATCTCCTGGACCTGGAAGGCCAGACGAGCAGCGCATCCACCGAGCGCGAACAACTTCTGGCGTCAGCGCCGATCACCCTTAAGCGGTTAAGAGTCACCCGTCCGCCGAATACCTATCTCCTCCTCATCAGCTATCGCTCCCCGGACGCGCATCTTGCCGCGGACGCTGCCAATGCAATCGCCAACTCTTATTTGCTCCAAACGTACGATCTCCGCATTCGTTCGGCGGCCGGGCTGTCCACATTCATGGAGAAGCAGCTTGATGAGCTCAAAGCAAAAATGGAGCAATCGAGTTTGGCGCTTGCACAGTTCGAGAAGGACCTCGACGTCATCAATCCCGAAGAGAAAACGAACATCTTGTCGGCGCGGCTCCTGCAAATGAACACCGACTACACAGCTGCGCAAACCGATCGCGTTCGCGCGGAAGCAGCTTGGAACGCGATTAAGTCCGGCTCCCTGGAGGCCGCGGAGGCATCCACTCAGGGAGATACGCTGATCAAGCTCACCGACACCTTGGATCAGGCGCGCCAGCGCTTCGCATTGGTAAAAGCCACCTATGGCACCAGTCACCCTGAGTATCGCAAAGCCGCTTCCGAACTTGCTGAGGTCGAAAAGCAATTCGATGATACGCGTCGCAGCATTGCCGAAAGAGTGCAGACTCAGTACCAGGAAAGCCTGAACCGCGAACAGATGCTTCAGGCAGCCCTTAACGAGACCAAGGACGAGTGGGATCGTGTCAATGCGCGTTCCTTTCAGTATCAGCAATTGAAGCAGGAAGCCGACGCGGATAAGGCGCTCTACGACGAGCTGATTAAAAAGATCCGCGAGGCGGACATTAACGCCGGTTTTCAGAACAACAATATTCGGATCGCCGATGTGGCGCGGCCTTCCTTGAAGCCGGTTTTTCCAAACATAACGCTCAATCTTGTGTTGGCGTTTCTGTTCTCATCGCTTTTAGCAATCGGGGGCACCATCGTCCTGGACTCGCTCGATACGACACTTCGCGATCCCGAAGAGGCCAGCCGTTTCCTCGGCACCGACGTGATTGCTACGATGCCCGTTGATCGCGCTGGAGCTCAGTTGCCAAGGACCACACCCGAAGTCACTCCAGGCGTCCTCGTGACCAGGAACGGCGATAACGGACACCGAAAAGAGTACTACCGCGGCGTATCCAATTTCGACGAAGCGATACGGACTCTTCGCAACACCATTCTCCTGTCCGACTTCGAAGGCCGCCTCCATTCCATCGTTCTTACCAGCGCAACTCCAGGCGAGGGAAAAACGACACTGGCGGCTCATCTTGCCATTGCCAATGCTGACCGAGGCAAAAAGACCCTGCTTGTCGATGGCGATTTGAGACGCCCCAGCCTTCACTCCAAATTCAGCCTCAACCCTCAAACGGGGCTTTCCAACGTTCTCACCGGCGAGCTGTCCTGGGAGGAAGTGGTCGTCCCCATTGAGGGTCAGAAAAACTTGAGCCTTCTTCCTGCGGGCCTGGGCTCTCACCGCGCCGCCGACTTGATCGGACCCCGGCTTGCCACTCTGCTTGACGAGTTTGCCAAGGATTACGACCTGGTGATCCTGGACTCGCCCCCGCTCCTGGGCTTCGCGGAGTGCCTGCAGATAGCTGCTGCTGCCGACGGCGTGCTTCTCGTCAGCTGCGCTGGAGAGACCAAACGCAGGGCCGTCGCCGAGGTGATCGCAGCCCTTCGCCGTCTCCGCGCAAATGTTGTCGGAGTCGTCCTGAATCGGGTGGGCGACAACACCTCAGCTAACGGGTATCAGTACTCCGGTTATTACAGGAAGCATTATTCGGGATATTACGAGTCCGTGACGCCGCGGGCCTGATTAAGTGCAGATGCATCGAGACCTTAATTCGATCCACCAGGCAGGGATCCTGGCTGGAGTTCGCCAGTGACAACATCGATTGGAACCCCCGAACTCCTAGGTCCACGCAGCATCAGGTCCATCTGGGCAGCTTTCTGGCGATCAGACCTTACCCGCCGGTTTGCCTCTGGGGTTACCTGGTCCATGATCAGCGCAGCCTCAGCCCAGGGCGGAACGATCATTTCTGGCGTTATTGCGGCCCGCCTTCTGGGGCGGTCATCGTTCGGCGAGCTGGCAATTGTTCAAGGAACAGTCGGCACAGTCGCGGTGTTCGGAAGCCTCGCCCTCGCTCTTACCACCACGAAGCATGTTGCCGAATATCGACACACCGCTCCCGACCGGGCTGGCCGAATCGTTGCTTTGAGCACTGCAATGACCGCGGGCTCGGCTACTCTTTTTTCGCTCGCATTGCTCTTGTTTTCCGGGCAGCTCGCAACTGTCTTGCATGCGGCTCATCTCAAGGTGGAATTCGAGATTTCCGTGATCACCCTTTTTTTTTCATCGCTGTCGGCAACGCAAACGGGAGTTCTTGCGGGTCTGGAGGCGTTCAAAGAAACGACATTCATCAATTTCTCTCGAGGGCTGATCAGCACAGTATCTCTAGTGCTGGGCACGATTTTGGGTGGGCTGCGAGGAGCCGTGTATGCAACTGCCTTGGCAGCTTTCATCACCTGGCTCGTCTGCCAGATCGTTATATGGGCGCAGCTAAAACGCTTCGGAATTCACAGCACCCCCCAAGGAATGTTCCAGGAGGTTGAGACATTGTGGAAGTTTTCATTGCCTGCATGTCTCAGCGGAATAACCGTCGGGCCAATAATCTGGCTTCTGAGCAGCATGCTCGCAAGGCAATCCGGCGGCTATGCTGAACTTGGCACCTTCAACGCGGCCGACCGCCTGAGGCTGGTCTTGATGTTTGCGCCAACCTGCATGGCCAACGCCTCCATGCCAATGATGACGTCGCTTGAAAGCTGTCAACTATTCCCGCAATCTAGGCAGTTTATGCGGGCCCAGATCTTCGGCACGGCGATCATCGTTGCGGCGCCCGCCGCGGGCCTGTTTTTTGCGGCCCCCTATATAATGACCATCTTCGGGAACGGGTACGCCCTTGGCGCAACGGCTCTGCGGTTCCTCGCGCTCTCAGCAATTCCGATGGCGCTAAACACGGTGTTAGGTCAGGTGATGCTTGCTCGGGGACTCGCCTGGGGCCGCTTCGGTTTCGATGCCCTTCTAGCCTCACTCCTCGTACTTACCGGATGTTCATTACTCCCACACTTTCGCGCGGATGGTTTGGCCGCCGCGTACCTGATCGCGTACACAACAGGAACATCCGCATTGGTGCTAAAGTGCCGTCGTCTTATTCGCTGACTGGGCTGCGAGCGGGCACTTTCCCCCGTGTGGACCTCTGGATTGTGGCGACGATCGTTCTGACGATCGCTGCGGGTCTCGTCGATTTTTTGGCGGACCCGGATCAGAGGCTCTGGTCTCTGATTATCTCGTCATTCGTTTTCGGCTTTACCCTCCTTCTCTGCCCGGCTTGCCGCCCGCGAAAACGTTACAGTATTTGCCCGATTAACTGGGCTATTCTCGTATTCTTTCTCCAACTGGTCGCTCTCCCCTTCTGTGTGGTGATATTCGGCGCCGCCGAAGGCGCCTTGCGCTCCCTGCCGTCGCAGTCCGCCTTGAACGCGGCCATTCTCATCAATGACGGCGCGTTTGTAGCGTTCTGCGTCGGCTATCAAATCACGTTAAAGCGCCGGCAGCGAGCAATGCGCTATCTCAAAGCGCCAAGCGCAGCGTTGATTGGATGCTTTTTGTGCGCTGGAATCATCGGGTTTGTCGCGACTTTCAAATCGATTCCCAACATCGTCGAATACTACATGTACCCAGCCAGCCGCCTGGTGCCACTCGCCGAAGAAACAACGGTGGCTGCCGCGCTTGGAACATTCCTCAGACCGTTCCTGGGCTTCGCGTGCATCGCCTACCTGTGCAGGAGAGTGCATCGACCATTCCAGTCAAAGAAGCAGGCAATTCTATTCACCGTTGCGTGTCTCACGGTTGCTTCGATCGCGCAGTTGAGTTTTTCTTACGACCGCGTTGTGTTTGTTGTCCCGGTAATTTGCGGCGTGGCCGTATTCTCCAGACACATAGTTAAAATCAGGCCACTTGTTCTCGTACTCTTAGCGTCCGCTGCCGCCGTGCCACTGCTGTTTATTGGGACCTACCGAAACACACAACTGCGGGTTACTGATCTTGTCGAGGATCCATACGCAATCAGAGGGCTCCTGGACAAGACCGAGATTGGTCAGTTTTTCCAGGTGTACGGCAGCGCCCCGCAGTTTACAGCGTTCGTTGTTGAGAACCTTTGGTGGCCCAATGATCTGCTTTATGGGCGTTCACTCGTGGCATCGCTGCTCTACCCTGTCCCGGTCCTGGGCAAACCGTTCAGAGACGAAAGCGGCGTGAGTATCTACAATCGACTCATTTACGGGAATAGCGAGACGATTGATCAAGTTATGCCATTTGAAGCAGAAGTACTCATAAACTTCGGTGTCACCGGTGTGCTCATTTCATTTTGTCTCCTCGGCGTCCTTCTCCATCGACTTCAATCACACTTCGACTCTTCTCGGTCCGCAGTAGATACCCTCGTGGCACTTTATTTTGGTATATGGTTCGTTTCACTCGCTTACAGCAGCCTGGCCGTGCTTTCGCAAATCATGATCTATATGTCCTTACCCATCTACGCCTTGATGCTCGCCAAACGCGCAACCCCACGAATGGCGCTTAGACACATGAACCCGAACGCCATGGAATGGCGCAATGACAGTTCCGGTCCTACACCGACTAATGCCATGTCAGCCATGTGAGAGCACGACTGATCCCAGCGATTGGGCAGAGGGCTAGATCAAATGTACGTTTGCATCGTCGGTGGCATCTATGGAGCCGACGCTCTCCTCAGAAACACCATGCTCCGCACCCCGGAGATCCTGCTTGAGCGGGCGCTGCGAATGCGCGGGTACAAGGTAACAGCCTTGGACTTATACACGCGTGACCTTCCGCCCGCGGACATTGTCCATGTTCATCACTTGGCGATGGGAACGGTTCGAATCGCTGCGATGCGACGGAGGCCGCCGCTAGTTTATACCAGCCACGACAGTGAGGCACTCTGCGACGTGCAGGACGGGATGAAGCGGCTCGTAGCGCGCCAGTTCGTGTTTTCCAGGGCTCAGGCGGTCGTCGCTCTTTCTGATACCGAGTATGAGTTTCAGGAAACGAAGTATCGCATACGCGGAGCCGCCCACCGAGTGATCCCCAATGGAATTGAAGAAACGCTGTTTCCGTTTCGGCCGCGCACGAGACACGAAGATCTGGGCCGCCCATGGCGCTTGCTGTTCATCGGGCAGCTCAATTCCCTCAAGGGAGTCGACATTCTATTGCGAGCGATGGCGCGATCCACGCACCCTTTGGAATTGCAATTAATCTACCAGAATTCGCAATTGGAGACGTACCTGAAAGATTTGGCCGCTGATCTTGGCGTCGCCCGAAATGTTCATTTCTGCGGCCCCGTGCCCTACGATCGGTTGAGCGAATATCATAGAAGCGCCGATTTGCTGATGGTACCCAGTACAGCGGAGTCGCTGCCGAGCGTGGTGAGTGAGGCGCTGTTCTCCGGACTTCCCGTGGTGGCAACTACGGTTGGCGGAATTCCATGGCAACTTCGCGGAGACGGCGTGCTTTGCCCGCCGGGTGACGCCGATGCCCTTTGGAAGGCCATAGACACCGCAATATGCAATTACCCACTGTTATCCGAGCGCGCTGAAGAAGTTTCAAAGAGGGCCAGGAAACGCTTTAGCGTTGACGGTATGGTTGATGCTCACATTGCCCTCTATGAGGCCGCCCTTCAGTCGCGGCGACCACAAACCTCATCGTGGGTGGACGGCCTTCGCGCATTAACAGCCCAGCTGCGGGATTAGATCTGCTCCGATGAGTAGTCCTGGTCAAGCGAAGGTTCCTTGGAATCAACCACTGTCAGAGTATAGCGGTCCAGTCTCGGCGTCTGATCTCAGACGACTTGAGCATCCAGCTGCACAGGCTGGCGCTACGCACATTGCAAGGCGTAATGGGTGTGAAGAACAGGCTATGACCAATAGTCTCGAGAATCGAGTTCAGGAACATTTCGACCAGAACATTCACGAGTACAGCTATAGATACATCGGGGCCTATTTGCAAATATGTGCGGATCGGCTCACCACCCTTGAGACACTTTTTACTCATGAGCAGCCCCTAAACATTCTAGACATCGGCTGTGGTGCAGGAACCTTTTCTGACCTCATACTCGCCCGGTTCCCAAATGCATCAGTGTACGCACTCGATAACAGCCCTGGCATGTTGTCGAAGAACTCACTCTCTGCGCGGAAGCATTTGGTTCAGGCTGATGCAAGTCGGCTACCGTTCGTGTCGAAGTCATTTGACGTCATCAATATCGACACTCTAATGCACCACCTCGTTTCGCATGATGGCTACAAAGCCACGCTTCACCGGATCGAGTCCTTTCTTGAAAATGCTAAGAGCCTGATTCGCCCCGGTGGTGTTATAGCGGTTCGGGAGATCTATCACGAGTCGTTTTTTGCGACGGAACTTCACGCGCGACTCATTTACGAAATCTCTTCTCGTAAATTGCCAAATATTCTCGCTGCAATGGTCCGAGCAATTGGAATCCGAACCGCCAACGCAGGAGTATGCTTTCTTTCCCGTCGTCAATGGATGGAGCGGTTCTCAGCACTGAACCCAAGCCACATTGTTATCAAGGAGTGCCCCTGGCGGAATTGCTGGCACTATCGCATCCTCGGATTAAGAGCGAATGGCGACTACCATTGTTACCTTCGTTTTGATTGAGCATTCGCCGATGTCTTGGAGGACCAAAACTCTATGCCCCTACGGGATTGATCACTAAGCAATTGGCTTCCGACACCGAGTGGAGTACCCACGCAAATTTGAACTACGGCGTAGTACGTGACACGGAAATGGTACTTAGGCTCTAAAGGCCCTTGCCGATGACGAAGATTTTGTTTACTGATCCGACCACGGGCGTTGCTTTCAGTTAGTGGTGGTTTGAGAGGCTCTAATGTGAGGGCTCGGACCTAATGGACCAAGATACCGTTGGGAAAGTGGCGGACGCAGCAGGCGAATGGGCAAAGACCGCAAATACGGGTCTACACCATACCATTCGTGCCGTCGCGGAGATGTACTGCTGGCCATCACAGAGTCTATGGCGCTTCCGTGAGGTTCAGATCCTTCGAACTGTCGAATATCAAAGGCCAATACTGGAAATCGGCTGCGGATCCGGAGGGTTGTCATCTCTGATCTTCGATCAAGTAGAAGAAGCCATTGACATAGACAAGCGATCAGTTGAGGTCAGCCGCCGCATGGTCGGCTCTCACGGGCCGCTTTATGGCAGGGTCCGTCGTTTTGACGCGAAAGACCTCGCATCCGAACCGAAGAGCCGTTTCGGCACTGTATTCGCAAACTGCGTCGTGGAGCATATTCCAGACCTTGCATGCGTACTTCAATCTTGTTGCCACGTCTTGAGGTCAGGCGGAACGTTTGTGATTACTGTCCCTCTCGCCGAGATGAACAACCATATGCTACTGAAGGCGCGTTGGTATACAGCACTCCGACAAAGACAGTTGACTCACCTCAACCTCATGTCTCTGAACGAATGGAAGGCCTTGTTACAGTCCTGCGGCTTCCAGGTTGACACAGTGAAACCCTACTTATTTGAAGACGACTGCCGATACTGGGACCGCTGGGACGTCGCCGGAATGATCGGTAAAGGCCGATACCGGGTCGCAATCGGGGCCGTGTATCTGATGCGTCGACTACCCCGCACGCGAGCCATCTATGCCGGGATAATTGGACGCCTGCTCTCTCGGCGAGCAGGCCTTGGACGCGGCCATGGGCAACCCTGCGCAGCCTTAGTCATTGCCCACAAGTGCTAAGAATGCGGATACTACACCTTGGACCAGTCGAACTTCCGGTGCTCCATACTCGTGGAGGCGCCATCCAAAGACGAATCAGAGAACTGAGCCGGGCGCAATCTAGGCTTGGACACTCAGTCAAGGTCCTGTCAGCCGATTCGACCGCGTCAACGACAGACTTTTTCGGGGTCGAAATCCAAAGCATCCCCTGTAAGGCGCAAGGGATCCTAAGGACATGGGAATTCTTGGCGAGGATCCCGCGCGCCGAGTATTCGAACGTCGACTGCGTCCACTTTCACAGTCTTCCTGAGGGGATATTTCTGTGTGGCAACCGGAACACAGAGACCTTGCTCTCGTTCGACTACTTCCGATTCAGGAGGGGAAAAGCGACGCCGCTCCAATATGTCTACAAGATCGCTCTGAACCGATTCCACCGGCTCCTTCCGGTTTCAGAATATTGTCAACGCGAGGCTTCAGCGTATTGGGGTCTTAGCAGTGCCAAAATGACAGTTCTCTATAACGGGGTTGATACAGCGCGATTCAGACCGGATCCAGGCCTTGGTCGCGAATTTCGGCGAAAGCTTAATCTGGAGGATCGCCCGATCATCCTCTATGTAGGTAGAGTATGTGCTCAAAAGGGAACGGATACTCTAATCAATGCCTACAAGATCGCGCGAGAATCCATTCCGGATCTAAGTCTCGTCGTGGTCGGCCCCGCAGATAGATTTGGCACCGAAAAGGAATCAGACCTAATTGCGTCAGCCAGAAAAGCCGGGGTAATTTACATTCCCCCAGTGCACGAAGATGAACTCCCAGCCGTATACAACATGTGCGACGTCTTCGTCATGCCTACGAGATCCGAGGAAATGTTCGGAATGGCTGCGCTTGAGGCGCAATCGTGTGGTAAACCGGTTATCTGTTCCCACCACGGTGGCTTGCCAGAAGTCATTCGGCCCGACACAGGCCTTTTTTTCCCACCTGGCGATCCGTCCGCATTGGCCAATTGCATTACGAAACTCTTCCGAGAGCACGCTCTGCGCCTGCGGATGGGACTGTCCGGCCAGCACGCATCTGCTCGGTTCGCATGGAGTCTTATTGCGGAACAATTGGACAGGATTCTCGCAGACTCCCATTCGGATGCTTTCCAGCTTTTTGGAGCGTCGTTCCCGCTGCGTGAACGCGATCGGTCCGCATTTTCGCACCGATTAGGAAGCTAGCGAGGGCAAGTCCAGGCAAATTTCGTGAAAAGGAATCCGCGCGTAACCATCGGCATGCCGGTATGCAACTGCCGCACTACGGTTGCCGAATCCATTGCGTCCATTCTGAACCAGACCTTCGAAGACTGGGAGCTGGTTGTGTTCGACGACGGCTCGCGGGATAGCACGCCGGACGTGGCGCGAAGATTCCCCGATCCGCGCATTCGCCTGGTTGCGGGCAAAACCAATCGGGGCCTTCCCGCGCGCCTCAATCAGATTGTGCGGCAAAGCAACAGCGTCTTCTTCGCCCGCATGGACGGCGACGACATCGCCTATCCCGATCGGTTGAAGCGGCAGGTTGAGTTTCTTCAAAGGCACCCTGAGGTCGATCTGGTGGCGGGTGCTGTTGCCGTAATCGATGGCAAGGGAGAAGCAATTGGCGTGCGGCGCGGTCCCCGGGAGCACAAGCAGATCTGCGCCCGTCCGATTTCGGGATTCCCCATGGCTCATCCAACCTGGCTCGGCCGGACAAATTGGTTTCTCCGCAATCCTTACCGCGAGGATGCCGTGCGCATGGAAGACTGGGCGCTGTTATTCCGCGCCTACAGGCAGAGCAGGTTCGCAAACCTGCAAGAGGTTGTTCTGGGTTACAGAGAAGATTCATTATCGCTGCGTAAGCTTGCCCTGGCGCGCTGGTATAAGTCCCGATTCCTGGTCGAATTTGCGCGGACGGACGGGAGATACGGGAGTGCCCTCGAGGGAATGAGCAGAGAAGCGGCGAAACTCATGATCGATGGATTCGCGTTGGGAACCGGCTTAAATCATCGTGTGTTGAAACACCGCGTTCCGCCGATCTCGCGCGCTGAGATGGACGAGTGGCGAGGGGTTCGACAAGCGGTCCGCTCGGCCGCGCTCTTGTACGCGAAGCACCGGGAGAGCGTTCCGGCATGATCAGGACCGTGAAGAACAACCAAAGTCCGCGGATCGCTTACGTGGTGACTGTCGATTTGGCAATGAGATTTCTTGAGGGCCAGATCGCATTTCTTGTAAGGAACGGATTTGAGGTCCACGTGGTGTGTAGCCCCGGTCCGCGTCTAGAGGCGATGCGCCGGGAGGGGGCCACGCCTTGGGCCGTCAACATGAAGCGCGAGATCGCAATAGCGAGCGACGTGCTTTCCCTGTGGCGCTTGTGGAGGCTGTTCAGGCTCATACGGCCTGACATTGTTGTTGCCGGCACGCCAAAAGCAGGCCTGTTGGGAACACTTGCAGCACGCTTGGCGGCTGTGCCATATGTGCAGTACACACTTCATGGCTTGCGATTTGAGACCGCCGCGAGGACGAAACGCTTGATCCTCATGGGCGTAGAGTGGATTTCCTGTCATGCCGCGGATGGTGTTTGCTGCGTGGGTCCAAGCTTGCTCGCTCGCGTTGTCGCGTTGGGGTTGGCGCCGGCGGCTCGCTGTAAGATCATTGGCAACGGCACATCCGACGGCATCGCTATCGAGCGGTATGCTGCTGCGGCGCAAGCCAAATTCGAAGCAAAGCAGATTCGGCGCGAACTTCACATTCCTGCCGACGCTCCCGTGTTAGGGTTTGTCGGGCGCTATACGTGCGACAAGGGGATTCGGGAGCTTTATGAGGCTTTCACCCGGTTGCAAGGCCGTTTTCCAGGTTTGCGCCTGCTGCTGGTGGGCGACTTTGAGCCTGGAGATCCCGTTTCCGCTGAGCTGCGAGCGCGGATCGAGGCCAACCCTGCCGTCATCCGTGCGGGTTTTGTTGACGACGTGGAGCGCTTCTATTGGGCAATGGATGTAATGGCGCTTCCCACATACCGCGAAGGTTTTGGAACTGTTCTTCTCGAGGCACAAGCCGCCTCGGTCCCGGTGGTGACCACGAATGCTACGGGCGCCATAGATGCGATCGTGGACGGGGAAACCGGCTTGTGCGTTCCCGTGCGCGACGCTGCGGCTCTGACCGCCGCGCTCGACCGTCTCCTTGGTGATGCTGAATTGCGCTCCAGAATGGGCGCGGCCGGACGCATTTGGGTGGAAAAGAATTTTCGTCGGGAGGATGTGTGGCGAGGGGTCTTGACACACTACCGCTCGCTTTTAGGTGTCAACCAGGACCAAGTGACCTCCCGTTCGCATATCGGCAACCGAGAAATCTTTAATGTTCAAGAACGTAATTGATCGCGGTTTCGCTGCTATAGCACTTGTTACTCTGTCGCCGCTTCTGTTCGTGCTGGCCTGCGCGATTCGTTTCCGAATGGCGCAACCGGTGTTGTTTCGGCAAACAAGGATTGGCTACAAAGAAAGGCCGTTCACGTCTATTAAGTTCAGGACGATGTCCGATGCCCGCAACTCCAGCGGAGCGCTGTTGCACGACGCATCGCGCCTGACCTTGCTTGGCCGGTTCTTGCGGACATGGAGTCTTGACGAACTACCCCAACTGTGGAACGTTTTCCGCGGCGACATGAAATTGGTGGGCCCGCGTCCGCTCTTGCCCGAATATCTGCCGCGCTACAACGCACACCAGCGCCGGCGACACGAGGTCATGCCGGGAATTACCGGTTGGGCGCAGATCCACGGTCGCAACACGCTAAGTTGGGATGAGCGTCTTGAACTCGACGTTTGGTACGTGGACCACTGCAGCATGTGGCTCGACGTGAGGATCCTCGCCCTAACTGTATGGAAGGTAATCCGGCGAGAAGGCATCAGTCACACAGGGCATGCGACTATGCCCGAGTTTTCTGGGCCTCAGGATCAAAAGTTGATCCCGACCAATCGGAGCTCAGCTTGAAAGGTAAGATCGTCGTCGTCGGCGCTTCAGGCCATGCGAGAGTCATCATCGATATTGTCGAAAGGCAAGACTGCTTCGCGATTCTCGGAATTATCGACACATTCCAAGAAGTCGGCACGAAGCTGATGGGGTACGAGGTCATTGGTCGAGAAGATGCAATTCCGGGTCTCATCGCCGCAGGAGAAATCAACGGTGGCATCATCGGGATCGGGCACAACTGGATACGCCACGAAGTTGCCAGCCGAATACGTGCACTTGCGCCGGAATTTAGGTTTGTGAACGCGGTACACCCTTCGGCGCAGTTGGCACGTGAGGTCACACTCGGCCAAGGGGTCGCTATCATGGCCGGCGTAAGCGTAAATCCTGGTACACAGATCGGCGACTTCTGCTTTCTCAACACAAACGCGTCTGTAGATCACGACAATACCATGGGCGAGTTTAGCTGTCTCCAGCCGAACGCTGCTACCGGTGGGAACGTCACAATCGGGGCCTTTTCAAACATTTCGCTAAGCGCCAATGTTATCCATGGTGTCAGAGTCGGGCCCCACACCGTCATTGGCGCCGGTTCCACCGTGCTTTCCGACATTCAGGGCCTCGTAGTCGCCTATGGAACGCCATGCAGGGTAATCCGGCGTCGCGAACCGGCCGACTGCTACTAGCGAATATTCGCACACTCACGAACCACTTCCGGGCATCCACATTGAGGTAAAGAATCCATGAGCACAACCGCAAGCTTAAGCTTGTCAGCGGTCGATAGCCCACTGCGGTTCATCAGACCAACTACGCCGTCGATCCGTGAAGTTCTGAACAATTACGTGCGTTCATTCGATGACGGCATGCTCACAAACGGCGACATCGTCGTCCGTCTCGAAGAGACGGTCGCTGACCGCCTCGGAGTCGCGCACTGCGTGGCCGTATCGAGCTGCACCTCCGGCTTGATGTTGGTTCTGAAGGCACTGGGCATAAGCGGAGACGTCATCCTGCCGAGCTTCACATTCTTTGCGACGGGCCACGCCGTGCTTTGGAACGGCCTCCGGCCCGTGTTCGCCGACTGCGATCGGCGCGACTGGACCGTCGATGCAACTGACGTCGAGAGAAGAATTACGGAGAGAACTAGCGCCATTCTTGCCGTTCACCTCTACGGCAACCCGGCCCGGATCGAGGCGCTGCAGCAAATCGCCACCAGGCATGGCCTAAAACTCATCTTCGACGCCGCGCACGCATTCGGCAGCAGCTATCGTGGTTCCCCTATAGGCGGCTTTGGCGATGCTGAAGTATTCTCACTGTCTCCGACGAAACTCCTGGTTGCCGGTGAGGGTGGGCTCGTTTGCACCAACGATTCGACACTCGCGCGACTCGTTCGTGCTGCCAGAAACTACGGCGACAACGGCAGCTACGACCCTGAACTGGTCGGCCTCAACGCCCGAATGACAGAATTCAACGCAGCTTTGGCGTTAGCCGGAATGGACATGGTCGAGAGAAAGGTCGAACGCCACAATCGGATCGCAAAACTCTACACCAATCTCCTCGCGGCAACGCCCGGCATCGCCCTGCAAAGAATCGACACGGACGACCGCTCAGCCTACAAGGATTTCTGTGTCCTCATTTCGCCTGCGGAGTTTGGCATGAACCGCGACCGGGTGGGCGACTTGCTGCAGGAACAAGGAATACCGACAAAGAAGTACTTCTGCCCACCGCTACACCGGCAGAGGGTATTCACCTCATACTGCCCATCTGGCGACACCGGCCTTTCAAACACGGCAAGAATCTCGCAGACGGTGCTGAGTTTACCAATTTACGCGGCGCTCTCGGACGAAGCGGTCAGGCGGGTGGCCCAAGCTATTCGCCACATTGCCAGGTGAGTTTCAACAGGTCGGATTATGCATGACCTCAAGTCGACTATGAATAAGTTCAAGTGGAAAGAGGCACTGCCCCGCGTCGCAGCTGATTTCCTAATCGTACAGGCCAGTATGGTTGGGGCGCTGTTGATCTCGGTGACTTACCGTACTGCTCTTGGGCACGGGGCAGAGGCAAGAACACTCATCGAGACTTTCGCGCACCAGTATGCCGCTTTTTTCTGGCTGCTGTCGCCGATTTTCCCCCTGACCTTCCTGTTCAACGGTTTCTATACCCGAACGCGGGGCTATGCCGGGCGGCACAAAACGCTAGCCATACTGCGGGGCGTCGCAATGGCTGTGCTGTTCTTCTTCGGTGCAAATGTTTTTTTCTTCGGCGGCACTGCGCTGGGGCGCAGTGCAGTGGTTCCATTCATGGCTCTGGCAGCGATAGGACTGACGTCTGCACGCCTGGTGAAGGCGTTTCTTGAACGTTACTTTGTTGTTAAGCCGAAGAACCGCCTCTCCATTCCAGGCGACAGAGGGACCGTGTTGGTGTTAGGTGGAGCCGGGTATATCGGTTCGCTTCTTGTCGAAAGGCTGCTCGAAAGAGGCCATAGTGTACGCGTTTTGGATAACCTCTTGTATGGGAACGAACCTCTGCAGCCAGTCAGAAACCATCCCGGCTTCGAGTTGATAGTCGGCGACTGCAGAAACATACAGGACGTCGTCAGGGCAGTGCGAGGGGTCGAATCCATTGTTGATTTGGCCGCAATAGTCGGTGACCCTGCCTGCAACCAGGAACGGGATTCGGCGCTGGAAGTCAACTATGCGGCGACGCGCATGTTGATCGAAATTGCCAAGGGCCACGGCATACGTCGGCTCCTGTTCGCGTCAAGCTGCAGCGTCTACGGAGCCACTGAAGCTCTAATGGATGAAAATGCAGAAGTGCAGCCGATCTCCTTATACGGTCAGACCAAGGTCGATTCTGAGCATGCCCTCTTGGAGGCGCGGACCGACTCATTTCATCCAATTATCCTTCGCTACGCGACCGTTTTTGGCCTTGGTTACCGTCCCCGGTTTGATTTAGTCGTCAATCTGCTGACAGCTAAGGCGCGGCAGGAAGGCGTAATAACGGTCTACAATGGCCAGCAGTGGCGCCCTTTTGTCCATGTCCGTGATCTGGTAGAAGCGACAGCCCAACTTTTGGAAGCCCCGATCGAGCTTATGCGCGGAGAGATTTTTAACGTAGGCGACTCGCACTTGAATCACACCCTAACAGAGGTTGCCGAAGTTATTAAGAGCGTATTTCCTGATGTCAGGGTGGAGCACGTCGAGAACTCAGATCGTCGCAATTACCGAGTCAGCTTCGACAAGTTGCATAGTTGCACGGGGTTTAAGGCGCGTTATTCCCTGCGGGATGGCGTCGAAGAGATCAGGAAGGCCTTTGATCAGCGTATGATCGGAGACTACAGAGATCTCCGCTACCACAACCAGCAATATTTGAAAGCAATTGGCATACCGGGCCATAAAGATCAGAAGGATGCGATGGTGATGGCAGCCTTTTCGAATCACTGGCCGGACAATCCGAACATCCGAGCCGCTGAGGTAGCCTCGGCATTGCTCCCGCAACCGGTAAAGTCATATTGATTCACGATCTCCTGCGGAAAGCTGACTGGCCCAAGGACACACGCCTCCGTCGAGTGATTCTCCCGCGATCACAGCGTGGGACCTGAAATCGCTCTTCCGTGAAAACGATTTGACCTGTCCCGCATGGCGCTGACGTTTGCAGACGCTGCGCAAACTTGCTTTTGGACTATGTTTATTCAGGCAATTTAGTTATAGATCTCCGGTGTCGTAAAACAAGGTCGGTGGAACGAGCCCGCGCAGCTGTCAGGCAGGCAGCTTCCGCGCCCGGGTGGTGCCGCAGGTCATCTCCACATGAACGACAAAGTAGAGCGCTTTTGAGCCTACCTAGTGCTATCGCTTTTGCTGGTGATCGGAATTCAGGACCACTGCCACAGCCTGGGCGTAGGGTTTTTGACCTTAATCAGATGTTTGCGTCCGAAACTCAGGCACCGATCGGCCTCTCTCTGAGCACTCACACATAGCCAAGCCGCCCGGTCTCCAGCCGGCGGAGTCAAAAAGGCCACATTGCACCTTGGAAGGGGGGCAATGTGGCCTTTTTGCGTTGAATCGTTGAGCCAAAAACGGGATGGACTCGCTTCGCCGGAATTGCGAAAAAGATGCCTGCCCCCTTACGGTTTCGCAGTCTGCAGGTTCCAATAGCCATACGCATCGCAGGGCGAAAGGTTGAGCCTGACGGGAGGCTTCTTCAGAACTTCGATATCTCCGAGCTCTACCTCAAGCGAAAAGCACTGCCGCGCCGCGGCCAGGGCAATGATCACCTTGCATTGCTGGCGGAATTCTGTCACCACCCCTTCAACGCCTTCGAAGATACCGGCACGGATCCGCACCCTTGCTCCAACGGAAACGTTGGGGTGAGGACGCAGCAGAAGTCCGCTGGCCAGCCCCTCCCGGATCTTGTCGAGTTCCGCGCTGCTCACCAGATTCCCGCCCTCATCGCCCAGCGACCGCACTACGCCCGGTGTGCTGATCACTGCGATCCTCGATTCAGGCAGGAATCGGGCAAATACATACCCAGAGAAGAGCGGCCGCTCGGTGACGACGGTTCTGTCCGTCCACTTTACGCGCTCCTGGTAGAACGGCAAGTAGTGTTCCACGGCGCGCACCGCGAGATGTTGCGCAACCCGTCTTTCAAAATTCGAGCGGACATGCAGGACATGCCATGGCATCTGTTGCATGGGTCGTTCCGGGGTTACGTCGACTATCTGCGTGCTGCTTTGCTCTTCATAAAACACAGGAAGAGGCCTCCTCGATTCAGCCATTGGAATGACCGGTAATGCTACGGCTGAACCCTAACAGGCGACTCGGCAAGGCAGAATGGCAAATCATTGCCACGCCGCGACAAAAGATGACAATTCGCGACATTCGCGGAACTACGAAGGCAGACTCAGAGTGCGATAGCCACGGTGGAGGCGTTAAAGGAGAATCGTAGGT
>Ga0187891_1001647_pt1 | contig 18637 bp, 14 predicted proteins | sample June2016WEW_21_4_FD_132990 | JGI IMG/M metagenome (GOLD analysis project Ga0187891, IMG submission 132990) | Peatland microbial communities from SPRUCE experiment site at the Marcell Experimental Forest, Minnesota, USA - June2016WEW_21_40 | ecosystem: Environmental > Terrestrial > Soil >... | reverse complement strand
GCGGTTGATGACGAAGTATACATCGATAACGGAAAAATTAGAACGCACGTAGTTGAAAAGAAAGATCGAAAACTTCGGCTACAAACCTTGGACAGCGGCGTCATAGAAGACGGAAAAGGAGTAAACATCCCCAACAAGCATCTTTCTGTACCCACTTTCCCCGAGAAGGACCTAGAAATCATAAGTTTCGCAAAAAAACACGACGTCGAATACGTGGCGCTTTCATTCACTAGAAATGCAGAAGATGTGAAAAACTTGTCGCAGACCAATGGTTTTGGAGGCGGAATAATCGCGAAGATTGAGAACTTTGAGGGCGTCCAAAACGTCGAAGAGATTTTAGATGCTGCTAGCGGATTAATGGTTGCAAGAGGGGATTTAGGCGTCGAAATTGAACCTGAAAGGGTGCCTTTGGTTCAGAAATCCCTTATCAAACTGTGCAATCAGAAAGGGAAGCTTGTTGTCACCGCTACTGAGATGCTTGAATCGATGATTAATCAACCTTCTCCAACAAGGGCTGAAGTCAGTGATGTTGCAAACGCTATATTTGATGGATCAGATGCCATTATGCTTTCTGGAGAAACAGCGGTTGGTCAGTATCCTGTGGATGCCGTTGAAATGATGACCCGCATCGCAAATGAAACAGAGAAAGCCGTTAAGAGCCGCGTTGAAGAGACACAGTACATCAACATTTCTGACACGGTAAGCCGGGCAATTCAGGATATATGTCAATGCATGCCGATTGACAAAGTTATCACTTTGACGCGGTCAGGGTACACCGCCCGAATGATAGCTCGCTTCAAGATTGCACAGCCGATAATTGCTGTTACCCCAGAAATCAAAGTCAAAAAACAGCTGGAGCTCATATTCGGCGTATACCCCGTTTTGATAAATTATAACGCGGAAAAAGACCGAATATCCGAAGTTGCAAATCAACTGCATAAAATGCGTCTGGTTGATGATGAAGAAACAGTCTTGTTCACAGCGGCAGTGAGAACCGCAATGAAACATGCCAGCAACTCAATAGAGATACATAACATAAAAGAGTTAAGAGAATTCGCGGCCTCCTCAGTGGTTACGACATTTTGGTGAATAGATTATGATATGCAAATTGTTCGTCTTTAGGCATGCTGAGACTACCGATAACAGCAGTAGCATATTCTCGGGTTGGCGCGACCCAGACTTAACTTCAAAAGGACTTTTGCAGGCGCAGGAGATTGCTAAACAGTTGGAACAAGAAAAAATCGATTACGCATTTACCTCGCACCTGTTAAGAGCCAAAAGAACCCTTGAAATTGTCCTAAAACCGCACCTTGACGTTCCCGTTTTCGTAGATGACCGCCTAATTGAACGGTGCTACGGTACGCTGCAGGGGAAAAGTAAGATAGAGCTTGCAACCGAAAATCCCGAGTGGTTTGAAAAAATTCACCGCGGTTACGATTTTCCGCCTCCTGAAGGTGAAAGCCTCAAGATGGTTGAAAACCGCACTTTGCCTTTTGTTGGTCAGCTTGAAGGGTGGCTACGACGGAATCCGGGGAATGTGGCTATCTCGTGCCATGGTAACTCAATGCGTCCGCTTAGGCGAGTTTTTGAACACTTAAGTCTCGAGCAGATGCTTCAGCTTGAGAACCCGCAGGATCAAGCAATGGAGTATGCTCTTGAAGTACACTGTATCAATGTTGACGTAGCTGAAGAACGCAAACCGGAAACGAACTGGCACAGCCTTGAAATTCCGTCTTTGGTAAAATTGGCGACAGACCCGAGAAATCCGCTTATTCCATACTATTAAGTTCCGTCAAGGTTTTCTGGTTTTCAATCTGTCTTGATTCAAAGTGTTTTGGTTATTGCTTAAAGGTAAGCGTCCGTGGCGTATCTGCGCATCATTCTATGAGTATTAAAGTAATATGCTACTTTTCCTATAGAATTTTTCATCATGTCTATCCAGTCGTCGCGTTGCTCATAGAATTTTGGAATTATGAGGTACTCTAGTTTGTTGTAGAGGTCAGCGATTTCTCTTTTTCTTCTTTGCTGTTCATCGGATATTTGATCGGGACGCGGACCGATAGCCCAGCCTGTTAGGCCTTCAACACAGCCTTCTATCCACCACCCATCCAGCACGCTGAAGTTAATAACGCCATTATGTGCCGCTTTCATACCGCTTGTTCCAGACGCTTCAAAAGGCGGCAGAGGCGTGTTAAGCCAGATGTCTGCACCTGACACCAGTTTCCCAGCCATCTCCATTGAATAATTTTCAAGATAAACTATGTCAATCTCATTTTTCAACTGATCCTTGTAACCATAAATGTCTTTTATCAGCATCTTGCCCATTTCATCTCGCGGATGCGCTTTTCCAGCAAAAATCAGTTGAATTCGTCCTTGACTTTGAATTTCCCGAAGTTTCTCAAGGTCCGAAAAAATCATCGCAGCCCTCTTGTACTCTGTGGCTCTTCTTGCAAAAGCTATTGTGAGTGCGTTGATGTCCATTTGGTTCGATGTTTTCGCGTGGACAAAATCTATCAGGTCTTGTTTGGCTTTCATGTGAGCTTCCCAAAGTTCTTCGTCGGGAATGGTGTCCACTCTTACTAAGAGTTCAGGTTCATTTGCCCACCGGCGAATATACTTGTTAAAAAGAGCCTTAAAGTAGAGGCAAGTCCAAGTGTAGGAGTGAACGCCGTTCGTTATTTCTTGTATGTGGTATCCCGGAAACAATTTTCTGGAATACTCCATGTGCGCTTCTGTTACCCCGTTAGTGTATTTGCTCAGGTTCAGCGCCAAAAGCGTCATGTTTAGCATGTCATATCCTCCATACTCTTTCAAGATTTCCTGAGGCATTTCAGCTTCAAGAATTTCTGAAAGCATGTCATAGGAAAATTTGTCAAATGCGGCAGCCACAGGCGTGTGGGTAGTGAAGACGCAGAGGTTTTTTACTTTGTCAGCGTTCGAATCGTTGTTCTTTAGTAGTTCAAGGGTGAGGAGACTGCTGTGGCCCTCGTTCATATGATATTTCTTTATATTAATTTTTAACGCCTCAAGAATGCGTAACCCACCTATTCCCAAAACTATTTCTTGCTTCAACCTGTATCTGTCATCGCCCCCGTAAAGAAAATCAGTGATTCCCCTATCCTCTTGAGCGTTCCCTTCAACATCGGTTGTTAGGAACAGAACAGGAATGGTTCCGCCTGTTAAGCTCTCTTGTTCATAGATCCAGACGCCGATTTTGACGTCTCGTCCCTCAATTTTGACGGTTGCAGTTTCTGGCAATAGCTTCATAAACGCTGAAGGATCCCATTCTTCCGGATACTCAATTTGCCAGCCATCAGGCGTTATTTTTTGCTTGAGGTACCCTTTCTTGCTGATTAAGGTCACTGCAACAAGCGGAATTCTCAAATCTGCGCTTGATCTAATCACGTCGCCAGCCAAAACGCCTAGTCCCCCGCTATAAGTGGGCATGTCAGTGTTTATGCCGATTTCCATGGAGAAGTAAGCAATTTTGGCGCCTTCGACGAAACTGTTCATACAGTACTCGCTGTCAAAATAGTATTGCCTCGACAAAAAATTCGTGGTAAACGGAGCTTTAGCTGGATCTAAAGGCATTCCGCAAACAGGGTCTTTGACTGACATAGAACTAAGCCTCACATCATTAAGAAGTTCTGCTTTCACCCATAATTAGATTCCGCTAAGCCGACAACCCAATTCATTGGCTTTAAGAAAGGGGCATGCGAGTTTTTCTGAGTAGTGCTAACTTTGATTACAGATTTATTTGTTTTGTGTATCTTTCTTGAGGAAGATAAATACGCTCGCAACAATCGCTGGGGTAACAGCAGAATGGATGATGTGATTTCTGGTTAATCGTGTCCTGAATTTGAAATAAAGACACATCTATTCGATACTGCACACTTGGTCTGGCGAAGCAAGTTTCTTTAAGTCATCGGCGCCCTCAGCGTATCCCGAGGTAACCAATACGTCGCCTACTTGGATTTTTGAGTCTGCTCGAGGACGCAAATATTTCTCTCCTCTTTTAATTACTAAAACCCACATGCCGGTTTCTTCACGTACACGTGCTTCTTTAAGAGTTTTGTTTACAAGTGGAGAATCAGCAGTGACACAAGCTTGGGCAACTGTTTCCTCTGCTTCTTTAATTGTCAGCTTCAAAATTGGGTGCGGTTCAATACCTCTAAGAACAACCTCAGCTATGTCCGCGGCTGCATCAGCGATTTTTTCTGTTGCTACACCTAACCGAATTAAACCTAGAAAACCTGAGGCTTCTTCTTTTTTGAAGTCGCTGGTTAATGCAAGCAATTCAAAGTCGGTGTGCATTTGGTCCATGCGTTCTTCAAGGAGCTCGACTTCTTCAGCTAGGTCCTTACTGTTTAACATCATGGAGGAATAAGCTAAATCCAACATTAACTCAGATGTATCCTTGAGTTCAACGAATCTTGAAACTATTTCCTCGAATTTCGCGCGTTCTGTAACGTCTAACTTCGCAAGTTCGCCTTCAGCTAAATCTTTAAACTCTTCAATACTTAACGATGTTCCACGGGTAATCAGGATATCCCCTTGGAAGACTCTTTCTGTGCTTTTGGGGTCAAGGATCCAATCGTTATTTCGGCGAATGGCAATAATATCAACGCCCATTCTTGCAGCTAAATCCAGTTCATCTATCCTTTTCTTAACAATTGCTGAATTAGGCTTAACAGTTACTTTGATTAGGCGTTCTTCTACTTTTTCAAAGATTTCGCCAACTATAGGGTGGATGCCGATGTTGCGAGTTACTATGGCTGCTATGTCGGCGGCAGCATCTGAAATTTTATTTGTGGCAGAAGCTACTATTGAAATGCCAACCATTGCCTCTGCGTCTTTTGGGTCTCTTGAAGCAACCATTAATTCCATATTTAAAAGGTACGCCAACGTATCTACTCGGCTTTCAAGCGCGAGGACGTCTTCAGCGAGGTCTTTGTCGTTATACAAAGCCGCGGAATAGGATAAGTCAATCATTAGTTCAGAAAGATTTTTCATTTCAAGCAAAAGCTCTCTGACGGGGATAGGCTTGTATTCTATTTTTTCAAATTTAGGCATATTCTAAAGGTCGCTCCACAATAAAATATGGCTTCTGAATTATTTTAATTATACCCCCAAAGCTACCCGATTAGAAATAAAGCCAGTAGCAAAGCTGATGAAGTCACTATGATTGCCAATGAGGTTTCAATTGGGATAACAAAATTATCAGGGTTCAAGCCTCTTCTGAATGTTAATATCGCGATAGCGTAAGATAAAAGCACTATAGCTATGACAGCAATTATGTTAGATACCCAAATTATTAACACAAAATTAAGCACGCTTGATAGCGGAAATACACGGTTAATCGCTAGAGATATGAGGGCTAAAACGGTGGAGATTAAAAGTGAGGCTGTCCATGCACTAGTAATGTTTTTAGTATGATTTTTTATTGAGGACATAGAGGGCGTGAGTAAACCTAAAGCGAGCTTAGTGTTAGCGGTGGAGCCAACAACTGAGCCTACGTTGCTCACCATGTTTATTAAGGCTGGATAAATAGTGTAGATTTCTTTCTGGTTTTTTGCGACGTTACTGATTCCTTTGAAAACCGTTCCGGTCAGGGTTAAAATTACAGCTACAAAAATTAGCATCATAAATGATTCTTTTATATCTTTTAGGAATTCAGGTTCCTGCTTGTCCTGTGACACCAAATATAGGACAAGAAACACATGTGTTAAGCCGATGGCTAGAATTGCTAATCTGCCAAAAAAGGGCAAAAAGAAAAACAAATTTAACACTCCAACATAACAGAAGGTTATGAAAATGATGGCTGCAGTAGATATTATTGGATAAACTACGATATCAGGGTCTAATCCTCGTTTGAATGAAACAAAAGCAACCTTGATTGTTACTAAAGAAAAAAGCAGACCTATCGCCAATGTTGAAACCAGTACCGATACTATAGCGGGAAATTCAGCTACAGTTATGCCCAAAAGTAAGTAACCCAAAAATAAAGAAATTAAGCTAACTGTTAAGCTTGTTACTAAAGTCAATACAATTATAGCATGCATCAATTTACGGAAGGTTTTTGTATTTTCAGAAAATCGCGGGTGAATCGTGCCGAGATGCAGGGCGGTGCTTAAGCGTCCGCTGAGTAAACCGTTAATTATTCTTATGCTTATGAGTGTCGGATAAAGAGCAAAGGTCCAGGGTGCGAGCTTGAAAACATTAAGCTGGTAAGAAATAAAAAAACCCGCGATTAATCCAGCTATGTCAAATGAGTAAGCTAAAGTTGTCTCCTTGAACATTCCCCAGAAATTTCTTGAAAGGCTGTCATTTGAAATTCTGATTGCCTCCTTAAATCACTTCAGATAGGAGTTTTTTTAAAGTTAATCTTGGAAAATTATTGGTTAAGGTTAGATTGAAGTCAAAGTGCCTTTTAGTTATATTCAACGAATATGATGCCCCAAAGCCGTTTTAACTGCCCAATTAACGCTTTTGAAAGTATCCATGTCTTAAATAGTTTATGTAGCGGAAAATTTCGGCTAAAGTGTTTTTATAGTAATGTCCTAAACCAGAATTATGCGTATAGAACTCTTTGTCGAAAGGTCTTGGCGAGTTCTTAGACAATCTGTAACCACAAAAGAAGTTGCACTCTTTGCAAGAGCCTTAGCCTTCAATAAGCAAAGAAACAATATTTTTATTTGACAATTTTTGTCGGCTCTGCCGACGTTTTGCAAGGAACGGTTTTTAAGAATGATGTTTCTGGTAATGATAGAACATTTCACTCTTGGTTGAGTGAGCAATGGCGGAGAGAACCGTGGCAAATGAAGTTCACCCCAATCCAGAAATCTTCACCGTAAAAGAAAACGTGCCCTTAGCGCAGCCTCCCGTAACCTCCGAAGAAGTTCTGACTCTGCCAACAGACGAGTTATTAACTCGACTGGGAACTTCACCTCAAGGTCTAAGCTCCCAGCAAGCAGAACAAAATCTAAATATTTACGGCACGAACGAATTAGCGCAAAAAAGGAAACGTTCGGGCATAATCAGTTTTCTGCTTCACTTCAAAAGCCCTTTAATTATCATACTTTTATTTGCAGCTGCGCTCGCTGGCGCCACTGGCGATGTTGGGGACTTTAGCATAATAGTTATTATCGTGTTGATCAGCGTTATTATTGATCATTATCAAGAATCTAAAGCGGAAAATGCGGCTGAACTTCTCAAAGAAAAAGTCAGTACGACCGCCACTGTGCTTCGTGACAAAACTAAGACGGAGCTTAAACTTTCTCAAATTGTCCCCGGCGACATAGTTTACCTCTCGGCTGGAGATATAATCCCCGCGGATTCAAGAATAATCAGCGGAAAGGATCTTTTCATAAATCAAAGCAGTTTAACCGGTGAATCGTTCCCTGCGGAAAAAACAGCTAACAAGTTGGAGTCTATAAACGTGGCCTCCAGTTCGATCACCGAATGGAACAATTATCTGTTTATGGGCACTTCGGTTGTAAGCGGCAGCGCAACGGCAGTAGTTGTGAAAACTGGGGGCTCTACAGAATACGGAAAAATCGCTAAGAAACTAGTTGCAAAGCCTCCAGAAACAGAGTTTGAACGAGGTGTAAAAGGCTTCAGTTACCTCATCATGCAGGTTACCTTCGTATTAGTTATCTTCGTTTTCATTGTGCTTGCTTTGTTTCATCGAGGATTAATTGAATCGCTTCTTTTCTCAGCTGCCCTAGCAGTTGGGTTAACCCCTGAACTTCTACCAATGATCATTACGATGAACCTTTCCAAGGGCGCTGTAAACATGTCAAAAAAAGGCGTAATAGTGAAGCATCTGCCTTCGATAGAAAACTTTGGAAGCATGAACGTTTTATGCACAGACAAAACAGGTACTTTAACGGAAAATCGCATATCCTTAGTGTCCCATATTGATTCGGAAGGTAACGACGATGAAAAGGTACTTTTGTATTCCTACTTAAACAGTTATTATGAAACTGGACTGAAAAGTCCTCTTGACGACGCAATCCTATCTCATAAGGAGATTAATGTCGCAGATTTTCAAAAAATCGATGAAGTTCCATTTGATTTTGTCCGAAGACGTGTTTCTGTAGTGGTTGAACAGGCAAGAGAAAGATTCTTCATAGCAAAAGGTGCTCCAGAAGACATCCTGAAAATCTCAAATTACTGCGAAATAGGCGGTATTATCCAAGATATCAGTGAAGAACTGCGAAAAAAGATTGAGCAAAAATACTTTGACCTGAGCGCCGAAGGCTTAAGAGCCTTGGGTGTAGCATACAAAAAAATCAGAGAAGACAAAGCCGCCTACTCAGTTAATGACGAAAACGACATGGTGTTTCTTGGCTTCGTTGCTTTTCTTGATCCTCCAAAAGAAACAACAAAAGAATCACTGCAGCTTCTAACCAAAGAAGGAATAGAACTAAAAATCTTAACTGGCGACAACGAGCTAGTTACCAGAAATGTTTGTGATAAGCTTGGCTTTGAGATTAAAGGGGTTGTTCTCGGAAACGACATGCTCCAAATGAATGATGATGCGTTGGCTCGAGTTGTGGAAGAAGCCAACGTATTCGCCCGCGTAACTCCAGCACAGAAAGACAGAATAATTAATCTGTTGAAAAACAACGGCCATGTTGTTGGCTTCATGGGCGATGGGATTAACGATGCTCCTTCCCTTAAAACGTCTGATGTCGGCATTTCAGTTAACAACGCAGTCGATGTGGCGAAAGAATCTGCTGACATTATACTTTTAGAAAGCGACTTGACAGTGCTAGCTGAAGGGGTTATCGAGGGAAGAAAAACTTTCGGTAACACCATGAAATACGTCATGATGGGAATTAGCTCAAACTTCGGCAACATGTTCAGCGTTGCAGGTGCAGCATTATTTTTGCCCTTCCTACCAATGCTGGCTATTCAGATTTTGTTAAACAATCTTCTGTACACGCTCTCACAAACTACCATAGCCACAGACAACGTCGATGAAGAATACATCGAGCGCCCCAAAAGATGGGACATTTCCTTTATCAGAAACTTTATGATAGTGGAGGGCCCTCTCAGTTCAATCTTTGATTACGCCACCTTCTTTACAATGTACTTAGTTTTTGGTATTCCAATAACTGCTGCTGCATCGGGCGTCCCGTTGGCATCAGCTTTCCAGCAACACATGTTCCAGACTGCCTGGTTTGTTGAATCGCTTATCACTCAAACCTTAGTAGTGTTTGTCATTAGGACAAGGGTATCGCCTTTCTGGAAAAGCAAACCTGGCAAGTACGTGATGCTTAGTAGTTTCTCAATAGTTGCCGCAGCCCTCATAATACCGTACACACCAATAGGAAAGCTATTCGATTTTGTGCCTCCTCCCCCTCTGTTCTACGCCTTCCTAGTGCTCTTTATCGTTGCCTACCTGTTTATAGCCGAAGTAGTAAAGAAATGGTTCTACAAACGGCACGCGTACAGAATTGAGCAAGCGTTGGTTCCGAAAAGAAAAATCTTCTACCTAAGCAAAAGTGCACGGTTAGTACAGGATGTGGCTGCCGTGGTGTGTTTGCGTGAAGAGAACCAGATTTCTTTTGATTCTCTGATTGAAGACCTATCCAGAAGCTTAAGCTACCCAATTGATTCAGACAGAGTATATCAGAGTCTACAGTACCTACGCAGGGGAGGATTAATAGAAGTTGATTGGCAAAGTCGAAGAATCAAAAGAACAGCATCTATCAAAGAGTACATTACAAAACGGATTGCAACCAGCCCAACATGGCCATTGGCATACGATGATTGGCTTCGAATAAATAGGGCAATTCAAGAAAAATACGGCAAAGCCAACCCTGATTTCCAAGATCTTTTCTCACCAAAGCAACACTAAAATCTAGTTTTTTTGGTTCTAATCTAATCCATATGCTGTCAAAAGAAATCGCTTTTTATTGTAGGCCGGTTATGCGATTTAATCCTTAATGCTCGCTTAAACCGGCTTGTGTAGAAATATAATGTTTGGGCTTTCATGAAGTATAGAAACGAGATTAAAGTTACAAAAGAAAATGGTTGTTTGGTGCAATCTGCTTATTTTTTGCCTTTAGTTGCATGTTTGGCTGGAAGCGAAACCTGTTTTTTCTCTTTTCTCTTCATTTCTTTTTCGCGTTGTAGTTTCTTATGTTGCTCGAGTCCTTCAGCTTTCTTTGTTTTTCTAGACAAATTTATCAACCTATACAAGCACTATAATGTAACCTGCTCTTAGACATTACCCTTCCTCAAATCCCAAAAAGTACCGTTGAAGATCAATGTTTGAGGCTAGAACCGACTTTAACTTGAGTAGATGTGGGTAAAGCTCATTTTTTCTTGTATTCACCAAAAATTGATGCGTTTTTCACCATGGGCGCGATTATTTTAAAGCATCAAACAATAAATAAAAGCTTATCAAATAGTAATTTTACGTGAACAATATGAAGTTTGAATGCAGTGGTTGCAAGAAATCCTTCTCAGGTTCAGGCCTAGTTGTGACTGCAACAAATGGGGAACAGAAGGCTTACTGTGCGGATTGTTTTTGGGTGCTTCGGAAGGAATATGATAAAAAGAAGACCTGTGAAGACTGCGGCCACTTCGAAGAAGATTCATGCAAGAAGACCGGCGCAGCCTTAGTGCCTGTGAAAGCCGGGTTTAACACATATTTTGTTAAAGCAGAAACCTGCGCAGACTACTCCACCGAGAAAAAAGCAAATCCTGACAAAAAGAAAGAAAAAGAATTAACCCAGATGCAAAAAGAAGCAAGTGCGCTCGCCAAGAACCTCTCTCATAAAGGGCAAACCCTAACATACTACTGCTGCCACTGTGGAGCACCGCTGAAAATCGGTGCAAGAGCACTCGAAATCCAAAAAACCTGCCCCAGATGCAAAGGCGACCTCGAAATTATCAACCTCTCAAAATTCATTAAGCAACACCAATCATAAACCTCATTTACGCGTTTTTCCTGTGGCTTGATAGCAGATTAAGCGATTATTGAGACTGGTTTAATTGTGTTCTCTTTCATAGAGGCGTAAAAGCGTTTCCAACGTTGTTTTTTGAGTATAACTTAGGTAGTTGACGTGACACCCTAGAAAAGCTTATATTAACTTTCCTCCAAACAATAGGACAGAAAAAATTTCGGTGATTCAATGATTAAGAATTCAACAAAGAATATTAAAGTTTTAACTTTGATTCTACTAACGTCAACACTTTTAATCCTAACAGCAAGCGCAGTCAGCATTCCAAATGTTAAAGCAGCAACAACGGTGACTTTGATTGTCTACAATTCATTAGGTGGGGCATCAACTGGAGCAGTCAAAGCAAACGGCACAGCAATGGTCCAAACCTCAGCAGGAAATCCTCTGATTAATGGCGACACATACAAATTCACCGCCACGCCTGCTTCCGGCTATCAATTCATAGGCTGGGTGTACGCCGACGCAACCGGTCCGAGCGGTACGGCCAGCGCCACTTTCACAAAAGTTATCACAGCACCCTGCTCTTTGGAGGCAGTCTTTGTTCCGACCACTAACGTGACGGCAACAACATCGGGAAGTGGAGCATCTACACTAGTCCTCTTCGGTACCGCCGGCGGAACAACAACTCCCGCTATTGCCAATGCAAACCTCTTCACTGGACAATCAATCAGCGCCACGATAGGAACACCTACAACCATTACAGAGACAGCAGGAACCGGCTACACATTCCTATGCTGGGTCGTGCAATGCGCACAAAACAACATCTACACTTCGTCTCCAACCCTTAAATACACACCCACATCAACCGGAGCAGCCATAGAGGCAATCTGGGTTCCAAGCAACAGCGGGATAACACTGACATCCTCAATGGTAACCCCGACTCCAACAGTAAACGAGTTTTCAATTGCAGCCACACTCGCCTTGGTTATAGCACTAGTCGCAGTAGCATTCGGAACATTCGCATACACCAAAAAAGCTAAAAACTAAAATTTTCTCTTCTTTCTTTTTTTCAACTTCAAAGTCATGCTCATAAGAGTGAAGATAAATAAGTCTATTTCAAGTAGTATTGTTAAAAATCAGGTTTAATTTAAAGCTCATAGCCGCGAGTGGTAATCATCCTGCCGTTAACAACTTTAGTTGCTGAATTACCGACAATAACCGTCGTAGCCATGTCAATTTCCGCCGCTAAAAGGTCTTTAAGCGTAGTAATAACAATTTCTTCTCCTTCCCGACCCGCATGCTTAACAACGCCCACAGGGGTGTCAGGGTTCATGTGCTTGAGCATTATTTCGTAGGCTTTAGCTAACGGCTCAATCCGACCTTCACTTTTAGGATTATACAGCACAATGGCAAAGTCAGCCGCCGAGGCAGCCTCTAACCTGCGCTCAATTTTTTCCCAAGGAGTCAACAAATCGCTTAAACTGATCACCGCGAAATCACTTACCAACGGGGCACCAAGTTTCGATGCGGCAGCTGTAGCGGCAGTAACTCCAGGAACAATCTCAACTGGCACATTTGCTTTTTCCATCGCGACGACTTCAAGAACCACGCCGGCCATACCGTAGACGCCTGGATCACCGCTGCTAACCATCACGACACGATAATTCTCCAAAGCTTTTGACACGGCAATCTGGGCTCGTTCCACCTCTCGCCCCATGGTTCCAGAAAATACTTCCGCCCCGGGTTTGATGATGGATTGAATTAACTTTATGTATGTGCCGTAGCCGACTATTACATCAGCGTTTTCAATTTCGCTTCTAGCTTTAGGCGTTAAATGTTCTAAGCTGCCTGGTCCAATGCCGACTACACTTATTCGCCCTCGGCTATGGCTACAGTTACCCCGTTGAGTTTGGTCTTTTTCAGTATTAACCTCGAGTTTTTTCCCGCTACTATCAGTGCTGCTCGTTCGCATACTCCTCCAACCCCAATTTTTTCTTGAACCAATTTTGAATCAGGCGAAAGATCCTTGTGATTTAGAGAACGAAGTGCATCGACGCTTAAAAACTCAAGCGGCTTACCCAACTGTTCCACAGCTTTCAACATGGCTGAAGAGTTCCGTTTTATGTCAACCGTGGCGAAGCGGTTAACGGTGGCTAAGGGTATATGAGCTTGTTCTAGAGCGGCGTCAACGGCTTTAATCATGCTGTCTTCGCTTGAGTCTTTCCTTGCCCCTAAACCGACGACTACACGTTTAGTTTTCAGTATCGTGAAGGGCTTAACTGCCTTATCAATTGACAGAAGCTCAACAGATAAAGGCTCACTTGAAATTATTACGCCGGCATCATAATTGCTAATTATTTCTAAGGCGTCAGTGCCATTTTTCGACTTCTTAATTTCATAGCAGCCAATCTGGCTGGTTAGAATTTCTACATCGCCAACTAAAACTACAACCAAGTGGTCGCCGTTGACGATAGCAGAGTTAACAGGCACCAGGCTTTCAGGGTTCTGTATGGTCAAATGCAGAGTTCTTGCAAGTTCATCAACGCTCTGTTTGCCAGTAACGTCAGATGCTGTAGTAATCACCGCTGTGCCTCCTATGCCTTGGGCGATTATTTTTGATAACTCATTTGCGCCGCCATAATGTCCCGATAACAGGCTTATCACAAATTTTCCGGTAGCGTCGACACCTATGACTGCTGGGTCGGTTAGTTTGCTTTCAAGATAGGGCGCGACCGCGCGGATAATTATGCCCGTTGCCATAACCCCGACTAAAGCATCCATTGAACCGTAGGTTTCTTTGATAAATTCGGCAAAATTTTTGTCCAAAGGCACAACGCCGTTTTTACTGTACTTTTTAGGCGCATAAACCTTACATGCAAAGCCAGCGTTATCTAAAGCTTCTTTAACTTTAAGAGCAGTTTCTACGCCGCGCCTCGTAATTGCAACAACAACAATTCCATTCGCGAACATCACTCTTCGCCTTTACGGAAACCCGTAGTGAACGCTGGGTCATAAAGCTTTGATAAATCGTACCCTTGAGGATTCAAGACTTTTCCCACATAAATCAGCGCCGTCTCAGTTATGCCCGCAGCTTTAACCTTTGTGACAATGTCGTTTAATGTGCCTTTCACTATTTTTTGCTCGGGCCACGTTGCCTTATACACCACTGATACCGGAGTGTCTTTCGGGTAGCCGCCCTTCACAAGCTCCTCCACCACGCGGGCTATATGTGGGGTGCCTAAGAATATGACCATTGTGGCTAGGTGAGCTGCGAGTTTGCTGATGGTTTCCGCCTCTGGCACGGGCGTTCTGCCTGCGGGGCGCGTTATAATAACGGTTTGGGTAATGTTAGGCAAGGTTAATTCGCGGTTCAATGCTGCCGCGCCGCCTTGCAAGCAGCTAACGCCTGGAACTCGGAAGTACTCTATTTTTTCCTTGTCTAAAGCGTCCATTTGTTCTTGGATGGCTCCGTAGAAGCTTGGGTCGCCGTCATTTACTCTTGCCACAAGCTTCCCTGCTTTGGCGCCTTCAACCATGACTTTTAAAACTTCGGGCAGGCTCATTTTGGCGCTGTCGTAAAGTTGGGCGCTTGGCTTAGCGTAGTTGAGGATTTGTGGGTTTAGCAGTGACCCAGCGTAAATTACCACGTCAGCTTGTTCTAAGTACCGTTTACCTTTGAGAGTGATAAGCTCGGGGTCTCCGGGGCCTGCTCCGATAAAAACCACTTTTTTCATTCTTTGCCACCATTTCCGCTTTGTTTCCAGTGAATAGGCGCTTTGCTTTTTTTGACGATGGCTACTGAAAAGTAATCTTCAGTTATGTCCCATTGATTCACTTCGCCTAGTTTGCCAACGAGAACTTTCTCTTCAGGCAAAGTGCACCGTTTGACGAGGGCAATAGTTGAGTTTTCTGTGAAGCCTGCCTTCAAAAGAATGGGGATGAACTCTTTAATGCGGTGAGCGCACTTCATGAAAACTATGTTGTCTGCATGTTTAGCGGTTTTTTCTATCTGTGCGGGGTTTAGATCCGACGGCATAATCGTAACCACTTCATCTTTCTCCGCTAAGGGCAACTTGGAGCTTGCTGCCGCCGCTGAAACAGAGGTTACGCCTGGTATGATTTCAAGCTCGATTTCGGGATAGGTTTCCTTTACGCATTCATAGAGGTAGAGAAATGTGCTGTAGAGCATGGGATCGCCTAAAGTGATGAAGGCGACATCGCCTTTTTTGGCTTTTGCCGCAACTATGGCTGCGTTTTCCACCCAGAGTTTGCGGTTGTTGAATTCATCTTTAGTCATGGGGAAGACGAGTTCTAAAATCTCGGCAGGTTTCTGGCGTTCATCTATGATTTTCCTAACCATCCCCAACGCCATGCTGGGTTTACGGGCGCGTGATTTTGGCACGCAGATAACATCCACTGTTTTGAGAGCTTTTATTGCCTTTAACGTGATAAGTTCCGGGTCGCCTGGACCTACGCCGATGCCTATAAATGTTCCAGCCAAATCAATTTTCCCCTAAGGTTTCGTCGCTGAGACTATTGTTATGGGATTTCTCGCCATCATCATTGTGCCGCTGTTTATTTGCTTTCCTTTAGCAACCGAAATATGCACTACGTCGATATCTTTGAACCCTAACTTTTTCAGTTCATCCACTGCAGTGCAAGCCGTCTCCAGAAGTATCGCGTTGATAACTACTCTGCCCTTCGGCTTCAGTTTGGCTTTGGCTACAAGAAGAACATCTCTTAAGAAACCGCTGCCGCCTATCAGGATAGCATCCGCCAATGGAAGGCTAGCAAGTGCCTCAGGCGCTTTGCCGAGCGAGATTACAACGTTTTCTTGAACGCCAAACTTCTCCACGTTGCTCTTAGTTAAGTTAATCGCCGCTGAGTCCTCGTCGAGAGCGTAAACCTTGCCTTTAGGCGCCACTTGAAGCGCAGCCTCAACGGTTAAGCCGCCTGTGCCGCAGCCGACATCCACCACGATGGAGCCTTCGCATAAACGAGCTTTAGAAATGGTTAGAACGCGGATTTCCTCTTTGGTGGGTCCAGGCACCTCCTCACTTTGGTTAAACAACTCGTCCGGTATACCCGGAGTCTTATAAGCCCAAATTTTATTCATTCCCAATCAACTTCCCTTTACTTCGCGGTTTACTTTGATAACCATCACGCATAAAGGCTCAAAAGCCTGCTTCGAAACTTGCTCTAAACTGCCGGAGATAACCTTCTCGTCAGGCAGCGTTAAATTTTCACACACAACAACAGGCGTTGCTTTATCCAATCCAGCTGTGAGGAGGAAACTTGCGATTTTGCCTGGGGGAAACGCTCGGGAATCTGGAAGAAGCATGGCTTCTCTTCCCTCTTTAAGGCATGACAATAACTTGTTTTTCTCCTCAGCAGTTACGTTGCCTTCATGAAAAGTAAACAGACACGCGTCATCCCAGCTTATACCTAATCTCGCAGCGCAAGCTTGAATTGAACTGACGCCTGGAACAACATTGATTTCGACGGTTTTAACTAAACTACTCTTTAAAACTGTCCTAAGAAGCCCCGAGAAACCCGGGTCGCCGGTAGACAGTAAAGCCACGTTTTTGCCTTTTTCGGCTGATTCAACTGCAAACTTGAGGGCGCTGTTTAGGTTTTTAGCGGTTAAAACCATCGTTTCGCCTTTAATGTCCTCGGCGAATAGGTTTAGGCTTCTTTGGGCGCCGATAACAACCTCGGCTTGCTGCACGGTTTTTCTGGCTGCAGGCGTCACGTATTCAGGTGAACCTGGACCTGCGCCGACTATGTTAAGTTTAGCCAAGGTTTGTTGCACCTAGCGTTCTGGTCCATTCCAAGGACTTTGCCATCCATGGAGACGATTACTACGCTTATCTTAATTTTATTTTCCACTCTGTCGCTTACCCGCTGACTAACCCGTTGAGCAATCCTGTCATAAGCAGCCTCCAAAAGGTTGGTGTGCTTCAAGATTTCTGAGGCTTCATCTGAAGTGTTTGCCGCCAAAAGAGCGTTTATAGTTTTGGTGTCGGCTCCAACAGCGCCCGCGTAAGAGGCGATGACTTCATTGCGTGCATCCCCGACTTTGTGGTGCGTCATGAAAATGTTAGCCGCCAACTTTACAAGTTTCCCCGAGTGCCCCAGAACAATGATTTCTTTAACCCCTTTCTCCACGGCTTTATCAAGCATATAACCGACAAAGTCGCCCGTTTGAACTATCGCATCCTCAGGCGCATTAAACTGCTGCTTAGCAATCCGCTCCCCAATGTTCCCAGGAACAAAAAATATCCGCTTGTACCCACGCGCCAGAGCCACATCAATTTGGGGAACCAGCGAGCGCCTACACGCTTCCAAAGACAGCGGCTTAACCACGCCTGTAGTGCCCAAAATGGATACGCCGCCGACAACGCCTAGCTTTGCATTCATTGTTTTCTTGGCTATGTTTGCGCCTTCAGGAGCAGTAATTGTTACTTCAACGCCTCTGCCGGCGGGTAAAACTTCTTTGACGGCTTCAGTTATCATACTTTTTGGCACGGGGTTAATTGCTCCTTCCCCGATTGGCACTTGCAACCCAGGTTTAGTTACTTCGCCGATGCCTATGCCGCTTTTGATGGTGACTTTGCCGTCTTCTGTTAATTTTACGGTTGCAGTTATCTCCATTTTGTCGGTGACATCAATGTCTTCGCCCGCATCTTTTATGACGACAGCCTCTGCAGTGTCAGCGGAGAGTTTCCTGCTGGATTTCACAGGCACCTCAAAGCGCAAACCAATAGGCGTAGGAATAACCACGCGGTCAACAGGCTTCTCAAGCACAGCTATCACAGCGGCTTTGGCAGCTGCTGCCGCAGATGCGCCCGTTGTTATGCCATACTTCAAAAACCTCGCCATCAACCATTCCCCCGATTAACCGTAAGCTTTGCCTTCCGCCATGGAAAGCAATGAGTTGAAAACTGCGACGGCAATCGTGCTGCCGCCCTTGCGTCCTCTGGTAATAATGAATGGCACAGGGAGTTTGGCGACTACTTCTTTTGATTCAGCAGCACCCACGTAACCGACGGGAACTGCCACTATCAACGCTGGCTTAACCAACCCCTTCTTAATCTGTTCGGCAAGCTCAAACGCCGCCGTTGGAGCGTTCCCGATGAGCACGATGGCGCCGTCTAATCCGTCTTTTATGGCTAAACGCATGGCAGCCCCAGCCCGCGTCAACGATTCGGCATTAGCCAGTTTGACAACGCGTTCATCATTCATGTACGTGGAGATTTTGCCGCCGAACTTTTTTAGTCGAGCTTCATTGATGCCTGCCTTCACCATCTTCACATCGGTAACTATTTTTGCACCAGCTTTAATAGCTGCCACACCCGCGTCGACTGCATCGTCACTTATCACTAAGAGCTTGGCGAATTCAGGGTCAGCGGTGGCGTGAACTACCCGTTCAATTATTGGAACTTGATTTTTAGGCGCCTTCGCTAAGGTGTCGCTGACGGCTTCACGGATAAGCGTCATGCTTTTGTCAACAATCTTGCTTGAGGCAGCAATAGAGTAAGCGTCAACGATCTTGGTATCTCGCTTGGTTTCTTCACCCAACGCTTTAAGGGCTTTTTCCTCAAGGATTTCGGCAATGCGCTCATCGCATCCTAAAGGCTCACCATAAAAAAGTTCTATGCCTCGTACTTTGAGTTGAGCTTCTTTTTCTTTCACCCCAATCGATTCAGGAATATCTT
>Ga0187891_1001640_pt1 | contig 18701 bp, 17 predicted proteins | sample June2016WEW_21_4_FD_132990 | JGI IMG/M metagenome (GOLD analysis project Ga0187891, IMG submission 132990) | Peatland microbial communities from SPRUCE experiment site at the Marcell Experimental Forest, Minnesota, USA - June2016WEW_21_40 | ecosystem: Environmental > Terrestrial > Soil >... | reverse complement strand
GGCGTCTACATCGGGCGCGACCTCCACGGCGGCTCCTTCACGTACGACCCCTGGGAGCTGTACGGCGCCGGGCTGCTCACCAACCCCAACATGCTGGTCCTGGGTCAGCTCGGCCTCGGCAAGAGCGCGCTCGTGAAGACTTACGTGTACCGCCAGCTGGTCTTCGGGCGTCAGGCACTCATGCTCGACCCCAAGGGAGAGAACGGCGCCCTCTGCGCCGCCTGCGGGGTCTCCCCGGTGGTGCTCCGGCCCGACGGCGAGGGCGGCGGGCTGCGGCTCAATCCGCTCGACCTCGGCCTGGCCGGCGACCTGCACACCCGCCTCATGGAGAGGATCCGGATCCTCAGCGCCGTGTGCGGCGCATCGCTCGGCCGCCCGCTCACCCCCGAGGAGCGCCTCGCCCTGGAGCTCGCCACCGACGACGCCACCCCGCGCTCGAGGTGGGACATCGCACCGACCCTCCGCGATGTCGTCGAGGCGCTGCTGCACCCCTCCTCCGGCGCCGCGGAGGCCGCCTCCACGACCCAGGACGCGCTCGCCGCAGCCTCGCGGAGCGTCGCCCTGGACCTGCGCCGCCTGGTCGACGGCGACCTCTGCGGCATGTTCGACGGCGAGACATCGGCGGCCATCGACCTCGCTGCCCCGCTGGTCAGCTTCGATCTCTCCGCCGTGTACGGCTCGACCGCGCTCCCCATCCTCATGGCCTGCGTTGGCGCCTGGTTCCAGGGCGTCCTCGCCGGCGACCCGTCGACCAAGCGAATCGTCGTCCTCGACGAGGCATGGGCGCTCCTCTCCAACCTGGAGACCGCGCAGTGGCTCCGGGCCTCGTACAAGCTGGCCCGCAGCCGGGGGGCGCAGTACCTCGCCGTGCTCCATCGGCTCACCGACCTGCAGGCCGCGGGCTCCGCGGACTCCGCGCAGGTCCGCCTCGCCCGCGGCCTGATCAGCGACACCGAGACGGTGGTCATCTACGCCCAGCACTCCGGAGAGCTGCCGGCAACGCGCGAGCTGCTGCAACTCAATGACGAGGAGGCCCGGGCCATCTCAGGGCTGGGCAGGGGGGTGGCGCTGTGGCGCGTGGGCAGCCGCTCCTACCTGGTGCGCCACTGGATATCGCCGCAGGAGCAGGCCATCTGCGACACCGACCAGCGCATGCGGGAGCGGCGGCGATGAAGCTCCAGTGTTGCGGCGCCGCGGCGGGCTGCGTTCTCCTCCCCCTCGTCGGCAGCGTCGCCCTGCTCGCCGGCTTCACCACCCTCACCTCCTCCGCGCTCAACGAGGATAGCGCCCAAGTCGGCGTCGCCTTCCCACCCCAAGGCCAGCTCTCCGCGTTCGCGACCGCCGCGCAGGGCACCAGCGTCCCGCAGGCACTGCTCATGGCCCTCGCGGCGCAGACCAGCGGCATGACCTTCAACGCCGAAATGGTGAGCCCGGGCCTGGGCCCGGACGGATCGCCCAGCGCATACGGCGAGTTCCAGATGGCGCCCGCCGCGTTCACTGGCGCCGGCGAGGCGGTGGGGCTCTCGCCGGCGGCCTTCATCGCGACCATCGACACAAGGTCCGGGGCCGACTGGGGCGAGCCCCAGGGGGAGCTGGACGTGGTTGATGAGGCCCTCGCGGCGGCGCAGATCCTGGAGGACCAGGGGGCGAGCAGTGCGGCCAGCCAGTCCGCGCTCGAGGCGGCGGCCGCCGCCTACCTCGGGGGGGCGCCTACCACGACGGTGAGCGCCTCTCCCACGCCGATCCCCGGCCAGGGGACGGCGACGGCCCCGAGTGCCGCTCTCCCACCGACCCCGGACCAGGCGACCGCGACGCCCACCAGCGCCTCTCCCACGCCCACCCCCGAGCAGGCGGCCGAGACGGTCGTCGTCCAGTACATGCCCATCTATCAGGCCTGGATCAGCGCCGGCGAGCCGGCCTTGGGCGGCTCTGCCCCCGACTGTCCGAGCGGCCGATGCGAGGTGGCGGCGACGACCGGGGTCTTCCCCTGGGTCCCGGCCGCGGGCTTCCCCGACTTCTACCCCACCGGCGAGTGCACGTACTGGGCCGCCCTCAACTTCGACCCCTTCCCCGCCGCCGTGGGCGGCGGCTCTCCGCAGAACCTGGGCAACGGCGGCGACTGGTATTCGAAGGCCGAGAGTCTGGGCCTCGCCACCCTGCCACCGTCCGTCCTGCCCCCGTACGGCTCCGCAGTCTCCTATCTGGACTTCCCCGGTGCCACCGCTGCCGGGCACGTTGCCGTCGTCATCAGCGACGACGCGAACGGCGAGGGGTACTGGGTCTCGGAGATGAACGTCCTGGGCCTGGGCGTCGTCGACGTCGCCCATGAGCCCTTCCCCGACCCCTACCTCCAGGGAAGCGTGCTGGCGCCGCAGGCCAGCGCGTGGGCGGAGCAGTGAGCGCCCACCTCGGCCGCCCGTATGCCGGCGGGGCTACTTCCGAGCCCGTCTGGGCAAGGCTGGCCCTCCTCGCACTTGTGATTGCGGGCGCGGCCGTGCTGCTGCTCGACCTGGACGCCATCCTGAGCAGCCTCGTCTCTGGTCACGGCATTCCCAGCCTGAGGGGCGGCTGGGTGGTGGGCGCCGTGTCACTCCTGGTGCATGGCGGCGACCCGCAAGACGTCTGGGCCAGTCCGCGCGCCGCGCCGCCCGAGTGGCTCCTCTACCTCATCCTCGTTCTCCTGCTGGGCGGCGCGGGCGTCGCTTCGCTGTACCTCTCACAGCGTTGGCGGAACCGACGCGAGGAGACGGTCCTCGGGGGTGCCCGGCGCAAGCAGCACGGCTTCCTCTCGCCCCACCAGGCCGCGGCGCGTTTCGGTGAGCGGGCGACCCGCCGTGAGGCGGGTCGTCTCCATCCCTCCCTCTCCCCGGCCGAGCTGCGTGCGCGGCCGACCGGCGAACTGGCCATCAGCCTCGGACATTGCGGCCACCTCCCCGTCTTCGCCTCCCAGGAACACGCCGTGGCGGTGCTCGCCGGGATGCGCCAGGGCAAAACCACCGGCCTGCTGGCCCGGGCAGCCCTTCAGCACCGCGGCCCCCTCGTCTACACGACCACCAAACCTGACGACCTGCGGCTCTTCTTCCAGCCGCCGGCGGGGAGCAGGTCGCGGACGCTGCTCTTCAACCCCGACGACCTGGGCGGGCTGGGAACCGTCGCCTTCGATCCGGTGATCGGCTGTGAGGATCCCGATACCGCCCGCCTGCGCGCCCAGGCCATCCTCGCCCGCCAGCGTGCCCGGGGCCAGGATCGCGGCCTGGACTGGGCCCTTCTCGCGGAGAAGATGCTCAAGTACCTGCTCCACGCGGCGGCCCTCGAGGGGCTGGACGGACATGCCACCGGGATGCCGCGGATCGTCCAGTGGGCGGCGGCACAGGACCTGAATGCGGCTGGGGTCACCCGCGCCCTGAAGCGCAGCCCCGAGTGCTCCCAGTGGGCGGATCTGCTCGCCGAGATGGGTCGCTCCGCTCCCGAGACGTACTACTCGATCAAGATCAACCTCCACGAGGCGCTCATCTGCTGGGAGGACCCCGGTCTCGTCCGCCGGGTATCGCCCGGCATGGGCGAGCTGCTGGACCCCGAGGCCCTGGTGCGCTCCGGCGATCGCCTGCTGGTGCTCGGCCGCCCCGGCGGCCACTCCACCGCGCTCATCACTGCACTGGTCGCCGCGGTGGTCGAGGCGGCCCGGCAGCAGGCCCGCCGTGCCGTCAGCCGGGGCGGGCGGCTGGACCCGCCGCTCCTCCTGCTCCTCGACGAGGTGACCAAGGTCTGCCCGCTCCCCCAGATGCCCGAGCTGGTCACCGACTGCGCCTCCCAGGGGATCGTCCCCGTGTACGCCCTCCAGTCCCTGGAGGATGGCGAGGAGGCGTGGGGACACAGCCGCTTCCAGGGGATGTGGTCCGCCACCAACTGCCAGGTGGTGATGGGCATGGTGAGCGGCGACCGGACCCTCCGGGCGCTGTCCGACCTGTCGCCGACCGTCAAGGTCGAGGAGGCCCGCGACTCCCACAACCAGCGGGGCGAGCGCCTCGACCCGGTGGTGCGCTGGGAGCGCGCCCTCACCACCGACGAGATCCGCGCCATCCCCCACCACACCGCCGTCGTCTTCTACGGCCCCCGGCCGATGCGGGTGACCCTCCCGCACGTCCAGGACCGCGCCTCGGAGGTGCGGACCGCCGCGGACGGCTCGGAGGCAGCCTGGCGCGCCTGGGCGGCTGAGCAGCAGGCCGCGGGAGCCAGAGCATGAGCCGCGCGTCTCTTCTGCTCCTCTCCCCCACCCGAGACCGCGCCCTGGCCGTGGCTTTCGGCATCCGGCTGCGCACGCTCCGCCGGCAGTGCTTCCTCACCCAGGAGGACCTGGCCGACCGCTGTCGTCTCAGCCGCACCACCATCCGGCGGCTGGAGGCGGGAGAGGTCCGACCGCGTGTGCACACTGTCACCGCGCTCGCCACCGGGCTTCACGTCGATGCGGCGGACCTGATCCCCGACCCCGCCCATTTCTGGGCGGAGGAGAAGAGACCATGACCGACTTCGTGCGCTTCCGGCTCCCGTGGTACTGGGAGGGCCTCGACGCGAAGGAGCTCGAGGAGCGATGGCGCGACCTCGCGGAGTGGGTCAGCTGGTTCGTCACCCGCTACCACCTCGCCCAAGAGGTTCCCCGCTGCTGGCATCTGCACCTCGGCCTGGTCGACGAACTGATCGCGCTGCGTCACTACCACGAGGAGGTCACCAGCCCGCTCGTCCCGCTGGTCCAGCCGGACCCGGTGGCCGACCCCCCGGAGGCGGAGGATCCGGCGACGCCCGCCCGCGCCTACCAGGACTGGCATGAGGCGAGATGGCGCTGGACCAACGGACCGCTGCGCGAGGCCTCCGGGTACGCCGACTGCGTCGCCAAGGGAGAGCACGTCGACGACGAGCCGCACCACGACGACGCCCACGCCTTCGCCGAGGCGAGCAGGATCGCCGTCAGCCGCCTCTTCCCTGACGGCGAGGCGGAGCCTGGAGACCCGCAGTGAACAGGGCGTGCCTCATCGGCCTGGTGGCCTGCCTCCCGCGCCCGGCGGGCCAGGACGGCGAGCTCGGCTTCCTTCTCCTCACCCAGTGCGACCCCGCCGGTGAGAGGGTCGACCGCCACCGGATCATCGTCTCGCCCCGCCAGGTCCCCGCCATTGAAGAGTTCACACCCGGCGCCACGGTCTACGTCGAGGGCCACCTCGCCCGCCACGGCGCGCGCGGCCGGGTCAGCCTCATCGCCACCCGGGCCTTCTCCACCCTTCCCGCCCCTCCCCCGCCGGATGAGGGTCCGGTCACCGGGACCCACGCCTCGCCCCGGGAGCACCTGCGGGCGGGGCATGCAAGGCGCGTGGCGATAGGGACGGGGAGGGAGCGGCTCATCTGGGTGCGGCCGACCACCGTCCGCCCGCAGGCAGCCTCAGCGCTCCACCGTCAGGAACACCGTCGGACCGGCACTCCCCACCCGAAGCAGAGACGGCGCCCGCCAGCCACCAGCGTGGGCCAGACGTGATCATCAATGCCGACAGGCTGCGCTACGAGATGGCCATCCGGGGCATCACGGCGGGCGAGCTGGCGCGGCTCGCGGGCGTGAACAAGAACACGATCACCCGAGCACTAACCGGGAGGTCGGTCAGCCGGCGCACGCTCCGGGAGCTGTCGCGGGCCCTCCTCACGTATCCCACCCTCCGAATGGCAGACGTACTGCTCGAGAAGCCGCAGGTGGCATAGGCTCCTATTAGGTAGTTGAACATCCGCCGCTCCTAGTTCACGGCCGAAACACACCTCAGTTGGGGTAACCGATGCCCAAGCTGCCCAGTTCGCACCCATGGCTGGTAACTATCGCGTGACCGGCCGGGGACGATCCGGCCGATCACCTGTGCAGACGGGAACTGATGGGAAGTAAAGTGCGAAGTAATGAGAAACCTTGCCTTCCCGTCCGTCGAAGCTCCCTTTGGCGAGCCTATCCCCTCAATCCACTTGCCCGAAGCACCGCTGGACTTAGTTGTAGTGCAAGCACAGTTCCCGGCCATCCTGGCAGTCGACGCTCAGAGCGGGCGGGATCTAGTGGCTCAGTTCCAAGACCGCATTCGCGACAGCTACCCCCTTTTGCAGGAGGCCCACGAGGTCGCCATCGTCTTCTCCGAGCCCGAATTCGCTCCGACGGCCTCAGGAGGGCTTCTGTTCCGCTTTTCGAGCACCGATCATGCTTGGCAGATCTCCCTCTCCCGCTCTTTCGTTGCACTCCAGACCAACTCATACACCGAACGTGTCGATCTCATTCAACGCTTCACGGTGGTCCTAGATGCCCTCGCGGCGACGCTCCACCCCACAATGTGCGAGCGCCTCGGAGTGCGCTACTCCTCGCACATCGCGGACCCTCTCCTTCTAGCCCGGCTCCCTGAATTCATCCGGCCGGAGATCGTCGGAGCAGTGGTTGCTACGGACGCCGCCACGGACCCCGTGCGACGCGTCCACATGGTCACCGACTGCATGTACGCGATGGCTGACGCTTCCCTCCGAGCTCGTTGGGGAATCATCCCAGCTGGCACGACCATCGACGCCAATATCGCACCGGCCGCGACGGAGAGGTTTCTAATTGACATCGACGTCTTCTCGATCGCTCCCATCGCATTTGATCCAGCCGTCCTAGTGGATCGTGTCAGCAACTTCTCCGATCGCCAATACCGCTACTTCCGCTGGATGGTCACCCCCGAGTATCTCGTAGCACACGGAGCACGACCGTGACGGAAGCGCTCGCTTGCACACCCTACTCTGCGCCGCAAAAGCCCATCTGGGACCTAGTGCCGCCCGTTGCTCCGTACGGCCGAATCGCTCCGACTACCTTCGACATCAGTCGGCTGCCTGGCAAGTGCGTGCGGAGTATTGAGATCACTACGAGCTTCATTAGCGCTGTGGCGGACCTTGCGATATCCACCGGCGTTGAATGGGTAGCCGCAGCCATGGAGAAACAGGCTGAGCAAACTCAGCGAGTCATGGACGCCCTCGTCGATACAACCGAACCCGCGGTCTCTCGCATCCTGACGGCACCCGTCGCAATTCGTGGCAAAACAACCGCCACCTACGTGTCCGACCTCCGCCATGAGATCCAACACAGAAGTGGACTGTCCCGTAAAGAGATCGCCCGACTCGTAGGCGTGGATCGTCGCAGCCTCTCTGGATGGGTTAGCGGGGGAACTCCCCCAACTCCCTCCCACCTCAGCCGATTGCAGGTTCTCGCAGCAGTCACGCGGCAATTGAACCGTGTGCACGTGACGGAACTTGACGTCATCATGCGCGATGGCGAGACTGCAGCGGCTCTGGCCTCTGCCATCCGGGCAGAGAATGTCGACCGTGCCGTCTCTGCCGTTCTGGGCTCGGCTGAGGAGGACCTCGAATCCCCTACCGAGCCCTTGAGCCCAGGACAGTTGGACGCTCTGCGACGCCTCGCTGCCGCTGTCGAAGTCGCCGACTCGCAGCCCGATGAAGACAACAGTGACCGGGCGGAAGACGTACGCCGCGAGCTTCGCATTCGCCTTGATCGCCGCGCCTACGCGACCCCTCGGCGGCCGCGATGGTCGAGCCCAGGGGAATGACGACCTACCGCACGCCAGCGCCCGAAGGCCTTGAGTTTGGATACGTGTGCTCCGCCCCGTTCCTCGCCGACGTCCGCGTCGGCGGCGGTACTCTGCCTGTGTTCAAAGAGCCCGCAAGTAAGGCTGCTGTTGGATTCGAATTCTATCGAGAGTCACTCCGCAAGCCGAACCGGCTCGTCGTCACCCGAGGCGACCTAGTGGACCGCGCTATCGTTATCAGCGATACATGCGCCGTGAAGACGGCGCTCGGCAGAGGAGGAGCTACGGCTAGGGGCCGCGTCTGGTTTGCGCCGCTCCGTAAACTTGAGACCGCGGCTCAGGTACAAGCGGTCGAGGACACACCGAACGCATTTGACCGGCTGCTGTTGCCCCCAGACGACGCTACTCAAGGCTATTGGGTAGTCGAGCTACAGCGAGCCTTCCCTGCAGACGCCGCCGCTGTGAGACAGGCTCTCGAGGCGAACCGCAGCAACTTCGTCCTATTCGCCCTAGACGACGAAATCGCGGGCGACCTTCGCGCTAGGTGGGCGGCAAACACCGTTCGCTGCGGCCCTCTCGTGGCTCTTGACAATGCTGATCATGTCATCGATCGCCTTGAGGAGTCGGGCATACCCACGACCGAGGCGACTACCGCAGCCACCGCGCTTACGGCCGTCGCGGCCGCGAGCTGGACTTTCGAGGGAAGCAGCCTTGAGGCTGCAGGGGCGCTACGTGGTGAGGAGGCCATGCCGCTAGCGCCCGCAGTCGACGGGATGCTTCAGGACCTCACGAGCCTTCGCGATCAGGTCGCGATGGCGCTCCAGACGCTAGCCTCCATCCGGGACCGGCTCTAACCAGACGACCCGAGAGTGCCCCCCCGAGCTTCCACTCCGGATTCATCTGAGTTGGGCACCCAGATGGCTCTCAAGCACAGCACAAACTCGCGCCCGCAGTCCAAAGAGAAGGCTCACTGACGCACCTGGCCAGCGGCCACCGCTGTGCACAGAGGCTCGCGGTGGCGACGACATCGAAGCGTCGGATGGAGCCGCGGGTCCCGCTCCGAGCACCTTACTTCCGTTCCACGGACTGGTCTACGCCTCCAAACCTAGATGGTGTCCATGTCCATCAGAAAGCCTCCGGCGTGAGATGCGTGTGAACTGCTGGGGATCTCTCTCACTCCTGGCAAGATCATAGAGTTGTCGCCCAACGTCGTCCCATTGGTTATGGTCCGCCTTCAAGTCTCCATACGTTGTGAAACGACGGTGAATGAATCCGAGAATGTCAGCCCAAGTCAACTGTCGCACGTTCTCGCGGCGTCGCTGAAGAGACGGATCGATCCTATCCCCAACTGCGTACATACGAACTTCAGTCGTCGCATCCCGATAGTAGTTGTTGCTGTACAAGGCTTGTGCGACTAGCCTAACTCTGGAAGTCGGGTGCAGGCCTGCGGCGCGAAGGATGCGAGGCACGTTGCCCCGCTTGGGGCGCGTCCAAGGGCCATTGAGCTCGCAAAGGTCCAGCTTGATCTCAGCGATGAACAGAAGTGGCACATCACTTATGACCGCGGGATCATCGACCATCGGTCGGCTCTGCGGATCCTCCAGGCGGTGAGGGAACCGAATACCCAGGATGTCGGCATCCGTGCGCTGCGAGAACGGGATGTCGAAGTAGTCTGGATGCACGACGAAGTTCTCGATCGTAAAGCACCCGTTCAGACGAAAGAACCAGTAGGCGACCTTCTCGGCTGGAAGATCAACGTCGCCTCGTATCGCCACGTCAGTCAGCCTCCTTTCCGGGCCGTGAATGCGTCGCCCTCCTGGCGCGGCCGTCCAGATCGATGGGGATGTCACGCACTCCGAAGACGATCGATGGGTCCACGTCTCGCCCTGCCACCGTGCAGCTCACGTAGTCGATGTGCTTTGCGGGCACAGGGATGTGTTTCGCTGTGAGGGTACTGAAAGCTCTTGCCGAGGCACATCTTCCGGCGGCACCACAGACTCCCGATTACCGATCCTCGGCCGCCAGGGACCGCATCAGCGCCTCATGGGCGTCCGAGACCGAGAGGTGCTGGTAGACGCGGTCCACCATCTCGAGGCTGCTGTGGCCCACGATCTTGGCGACCAGAATCGGCTGCATGCCGCGCCGCAACTGCTCGGTCACGAACGAGTGGCGGAAGAGGTGTGGGTAGATTCGGCGGCTCTCGCCGAGCACATCGCGGCCGAGCTGGCTCAGCCACTGCTCGACGCCGCTCTTGGTGAGGGCCTCGTACTCGCCGGAGCGGCGGTCTCGGCGGCTGCTTAGGAAGAGATGCTGGCTGGCCGACTCCTTGCGCGTCCCCTTGGCGAAGCGCGCGATGCGGGCAGCCAGGCCCGGCTGGAGCGGCACCAGGCGCTCTTGGTCCCCCTTTCCGAGCACCTTCAGGTAGTGGCGCCGCCCGTCGAGCCGCATGGGGTCCTTCGTTAGTCCAAGGAGCTCGCCCACCCTGATGCCGGTGTCGGCCAGGATGCGGATGATCAGCTTGTCCCGCTCGGTCTCGGCCGCGTCCTCCAGCTTCTGGATCTCCTCCCGGCTCAGCGTTTCGAGCACCCGCCTGGAGAGCTTCTGGCGCTGAGCTCGGGCCTTGGTGACGTCGGTCCCCTGCCCCTGGAGCCAAGCGAGGAAGGTGTTGATGGTCCGCGCGTAGGAGTCCACGCTGTCCTTGGCCAGGGGCCGGCCCGACCGCGACCCAGTCCCGTCGAGGAGGCCGGCCACCAGCGAGTTGAGGTGTGCGGCCGTGAGCTGCCGCGGCTCCGCGATCTCGCGAGCCTCGCAGTAGGGGAGCAGCACCTTGCGCAGCGAGTAGTCGTAGATGGCGATGGTGTGGCGGGAGACGCCGCCCGCACGCTTCTCATCGAGGTAGTCGCCGATCCACGTGTCCCAGGGGGACGGCGGCGGGACCAGGGTGAGGGGCCGGGGTCCGGACCCGGGCTTTGCCATCGCAGCACCTCCGCTCGTCGCCAGCAGCCTCGCTGGGCGTGCGCCAACCGTAGCAAATCGACAGGACGTTTGTCCAGAACCATCCTCCACCACAGGACTTGCTTTGTGCGAACCGGACAATCTCAGGCCATCACCAGGAGGAACTCCGGACACGAAGCAAATGCTGTATCTGAATTCAGAATCGCCATCCGAAGGGAGGCTGGTCGGGGCGCCCAGACTCGAACTGGGGACCTCTTGCTCCCAAAGCAAGCGCGCTGCTTTTCTACCCCTGCCGATCGTCGGACAGCAGCTCGTCCATGATCTGCGCTGCCTGACGGTGCATCCCCGGGAGGACGTGGCTGTAGGTGTCAAGGGTGATCGCCACAGTGGAATGCCCCAGCATCTCGGAGACCTTCTTAGGGTTCACGTCTCGTCCCAGGAGGAGGGTCGCTGCCGTGTGGCGCAGGTCATGGAACCGGATCGCCGGTAGGGTGGCCTCGGCGAGCAGCCTCTTCAGTTGGCGGTCCACCTGGTCGCGATGCAGGTAGCCGCCCATGGGCCCGCAGAACACGAGATCCTTGTCCACCCAGAGGTTCGCCGCCCGGAGTCGCTCCTCGGCCTGACGCCGCCGATGGACGCGGAGGGCCTCGACGGCCAGGCTGCCGATATCGACGCGCCGGCGCGAGTGGGCCGTCTTTGGAGGGGCGATGACCTGGTGGGTTTTCGGCTCACCCTCGGCAGGCGCCTCCCGCGCCACCCGGGTCAGGGTCCCCGTCACCCGCAGCGAACCACCCTCGAGGTCGACGTCCTCCCACCGGAGCGCAAGCAGCTCGCCCTGGCGCAGCCCGGTGGTGACCGCCAGGACCCAGAGGGCCTCCAGGGGCCCGCCACGGGCCGCCTGGAGCAGCACCCGGGTCTCCGCGAGGCTGAGGGCCGCCATCTCCCGCTGGGGCGCCCGCGGCGGCCTCACGAGGGCCGCCGGGTTGGACGCGATCAGCCGCCAGCGGAGGGCGTCCTGGAGGGCCGCACGGAGGGTCGCATGGGCCCGCCGCACCGTCTCGGGGGCCAGCCCCCTCCCCAGCAGGGCGGCGTGGCCGCGCTGGACGTCATTCGGTGAGAGCCGGGTCAAGGGCACCCGCCCGACCGTGGGCCCGAGGTGGAGCCGGACGTGCTCCTCGTAGCGGGCCCAGGTGTTCGGCCGCAGCCTCGGTTTGACACCCTCCAGCCAGGTGGCCAGAAAGCGCTCGACCGTCTCTCGCGGCCCCGGGGCGACCACTCCCCCATCGCGCTGCCCCAGAGCTTCCCGAAGCCGCTGCTCGGCCTCGCGGCGGGTCGGGGCGAAAAAGGACTGGCGGTGGAGCTGTCCCGCTGCGTCCACGACTGCAAACCGGGCTTCCCAGCTCCCGGTCGACCGCCGCCGGACGCTGCCCTCCCCATTGCCGCGCCGGGCTCGCCTGGTCGACGTCCCCTTGGTGGTGCCTCCCGCAGGGGTTCCCGGCCCCCCGGAGTCGGCCTCGACGACGGGCTTTTTCATGACCAGAATGGTAGCTCCGCAGCGTCTATTGGGACTCTATTGGGCCACAGGGGCCTCTGGAGGCCCCTCAGACCGCCCCCCGAGGCGGCCCACAGAGCGCGGGATATCCCTTATATTACAATGGATTTGGCGGAGCGAGAGGGATTCGAACCCTCGATACGAGTTGACCCCGTATACCGCATTTCCAGTGCGGCGCCCTCGACCAGCTAGGCGATCGCTCCGGAGCGATTGTACCCAGGGCAAGAGGCGACCACGGCCGCGGGTCCACCCGGTCGGGGCGACCGGCGGGCGGCTGATGGAGCCAACCCGAGCCGGATGACCCGAGCGGACGCCTGACAGGCCTGCGCAGGGGAGCATGATCGAGGCGGGCCCGCCGGATCAGTTTGGGAGATCGCCATGGAGCCAGAGGACATCCTCAACAGGGTGCGCGACGTCGCCTCCGTTCGCCAGGTTTTCGGTGAGCCGTACGAGAGGGACGGGACTCTGGTGGTTCCGGTCGCCCGGATATGCGGCTGCGGGGGTGGCGGCAACGGCAGCGACCTGAGTGGTGGCAGCGAGAAGGCCCGCCAGGGCGGGGGCGGGGGCTTCGGGATCGACGCCCGGCCGCTGGGCGTCTACGTGATCCGGGACGGCACGGTGACCTGGCAGCCGGCTGTCGACGTCACGCGCATCGTGGTCCGGGCGCAGCTGGTGGCCATCGCCGGCCTGCTGGTGGCCCGGAGCCTGATCCGGCGCCGGCGAGGCCGGTAGCCAAGCCCGTCCCGCCGGCACGGACGCGACGGCCAGGAAGCGCAGCCAGTCCTGCCCGGCCAACCTCCTCGACCTCCACGCCGCTCACGCTCGCCATCCGCTCTCCCGGCGCCGGGCTGGCCGCCGTCGTTCAGTCGCAGCCAGATCGCGCGACGACGCCGTGATCCGGCCTCCGAACCCGTGCGCGTCCGAGCCGGCCGGTGGGGCTCTTCGTATACTCGGCCCCGGAGAGGTGTCCGAGTGGTTGATGGTGCCGCTCTCGAAAAGCGGTGTGGTCAATAGCCACCGCGGGTTCGAATCCCGCCCTCTCCGCCGTCGCCCTCTCCGCCGGCACCCACTGGGTTTCCCGCGTTGAGCGCCTGGAGAAGGATGGTGCCGGCGACCGAGGCCACCTCCGGGCCGGCGCGTACTACGTCGTGGCCACGACGTTCGCCCTCTCGCGCGCGGCCACCCGGTCGTGGACGCTCGAGGACCTGAGGCTCGCCCACGGAGCCCATAGCGACCCGGCACAATCGGTCGACCTGACCAGTCAGCGTTTCGAGGTCCAGACCCCACTCCCGGCACCCGGCGGCGAGCAGTGCCTGCCGTCGGGGCCACCGAAGGCCGGCTCAACCCCTGCGCTCCATGTAGCCGTCACGTAGCCGTCACGCGAGTGAAGCCAACTCGAAGGGGTCATACGTGTCGCACACGTCACACTTGCGTCGACATAGGGAGCTCGACAATGAGGACGCGGAGAATCGAGACGGCGGCAGGGATCACCGCGGCCCGTGGTGCTATGGATACGGCCACTGCCGTCCCCCGCGATCCCTCTGACTCAGCCACTCCTTTGCTGGGATCTTCCGTCGGCTGGAGCACACGTCGGCCCCTGCAAGGAGACTCATCATGGACCTGACCCCACCGCCAGCAGCGCCACCGCCGCCCCCGCCTCCGTATCTACCACCGCCACCTCCATTGCTACCGCCGCCACCGCCCAGGAAGGTCAGGCCGTGGTATATGAAGACCTGGGTATTGGTCATAGCTGCCGTTGTTGTGCTTGTAGCGGTTGTCGGAAGCCTGGCCGGAAAGCCCACATCGACCCCCACGGCGAGGAGCTCCCCGACCACTGAAGCGACATCCGCGCCAGCGACACCTGCGCCAACGGCATCTGCGCCAGCGACTTCTGCGCCAACGACCACGCCAACGACTACCCCCAAGGCGACAGCAACCCCGAGCGCGGCCGCTCGGACCCCTGTGGCAAGCCTGCCGTCAGTCACTGGCGGTATGGGCGATACAAGTGCCAATCCTGATGCCAGCTACGTCTGCGGGGCTGAGGCCTTCGCCGACGACAACGTGACGGTGGTCGCGTACGTGACCGTCGCCGGAAGCAACGCCAGCGAGGCCAAGATCCTCTGCTCAACTCTCAGTAGCTCGTCGTCCTTCCGAGAGGTCACCTCGATGTCCGTCTCAGGCACGGCGGCCTGCTACCTGACGACCGCTCACGGTACCGCGACAGCTCGCGTGTACACGGCGCCCAATGGCAGCCTCGTGACTACCGACGAGCTGTGCAGCTCCCTGCTCAATGGCGCTGGAATCTCCGCCACTCCGACACCACAAGGCGTCACTTACGCCTGCACCGGATCTGCCCCCGACGGAGTGAGTATCACTTACGGGAGCGACTCTTCAAACACCGCTGCCTCGGCGCTGCCCTTCCAGGCCTCGTCATCGCTTGATAGCCAGGCCGAGTACTACGACATCACGGCCCAGTTGCAAGGCAGTGGCTCGATAACCTGCACCCTCACGGTCCAGTCGGATGTTTCGGGGACGGTGACGAAGGAAGGGTCGGCCACCGGTGGGTACGAGATCGCCTCGGTGGAGATCTGCTCCGACTTCACGGGTGGTTGGCAAACCTGCTGAAAGCGGAGCGCCCCTTCCGGAGCTACTGGACGGCCGTTTCACGATCGCTCGACCTGACCAGTCAGCGTTTCGAGGTCCAGACCCCACTCCCGTCGCCCGGTGGCGAGTAGCGCCCACGCCCGCCCTGGGCAGGGGCTGGTCCTGCCCGGCGCAGCCCGCCCTCCCCGGCGCGTCCAGGCTCGATCAGCGCTTCGCGCCGCTCGTGTACCTGCGGTGGTAGCCCATCAGCTTCATCACCACCCAGATGATGGCGAGCACGACCACGATGTCGAAGATCCAGTGGAGCAACGTGGGCAGGATGAAGAAGATGAAGAAGAGGACCACCAGGACGAGCAGGAGGGCGGAGAGCGGGTGACGTACCAGGTGCATCATGACCTTCACCTTACGCTCCTTCCGGGCCGGCCGCCCGTTCGAGGCGGCCGGGCGGAGGGGTCACGGGTGACGGCGGCGGGACCACGGCCCTAGACTCGCTCAGGGGCGACATCCTGACCAGGTCCTGGAGCACGGGAGAGCCGACCACCAATGCCCACCAGGGGACGGAGCACGCGGGCGAGCCTGGCAGCAGCCGGGCTGGCCGTCGCCACCCTGCTGGCGGCCTGCGGGGGCACAACCCTCCATCCGGCCTCGCCCTCGACATCCCTCTCCCCCACCGCCGCCGCCACCACCCCCACTCCGACGCCGACCCCGGTCCTCACGCCCACCCCCACCCCGGCCCTGACGGCCGCCTGGCCCGTCTACCACCAGAACACCGAGCGCACCGGCCAGTCGCCGGACACCCCCGCCGTGGGCACGCTGGCGACCGCGTGGACCGCCAACCTGGACGGGGCTGTCTGGGCCGAGCCGATCGTCGTGGGGGGCGACGTGATCGTGGCCACCGAGAACGACACCCTCTACGCGCTGAACCCCCAGAGCGGGGCGGTGGTGTGGCAGGACCACGTCGGCACGCCGGTGCCCGAGTCCGCCCTCCCCTGCGGCGACATCTTCCCGCTGGGCATGACCGGCACTCCGGCGTATGACCCCGCCACCCAGTCGATCTTCGTGGTCGCGGAGGAGACGGGGCCCATCCACGTCCTCTACGACTTCAACGCCGTCACCGGCGCGGTCCTCTGGTCCCGCCAGGTGGACATCTCGAGCCCCCTGGAGCACCCCGCCGCGGTCCAGCAGCGCCCCGCCCTGACCGTGGCCGACGGCTACGTCTACATCGGTTTCGGTGGGCTGGACGGCGACTGCAGCCAGTACGTGGGGGCGGTGGTGGCGGTGCCCACCGACAACCAGGGAGCGACTCTCGACTTCATGGTGCCCACCACCCGGGAGGGGGCGGTGTGGGCCACCGGCGGCCCGGTGCTCGGCCCGAACGGCGACATCTTCGTCGCCACCGGCAACGGCGCCGCCGAGGGCGGCACCTGGGACGAGAGCGACTCGGTGCTGGAGCTCAGCCCCACCCTCCAGCTGGTGAGCGACTTCGCGCCCAACCGCTGGGCCTACGACAACGCCCACGACCTCGACCTGGGCTCGGTCGCGCCCACCCTGCTCCCCGACGGCTACATCTTCATCGCCGGCAAGAGCGGGATCGGATACGTGCTCCAGGAGTCCTCCCTGGGCGGGGTCGGTGGGGCCATCTACAGCGCCCCGGTGTGCCAGGGCGCGATGTCCTTCGGCGGCACCTCCTTCAGCGGCGACACCCTCTACCAGCCCTGCTCCAATGGCATCGAGGCGATCTCGGTCGCCTCCAACGGCACCTTCTCCATCCTCTGGCAGACCCCCTCCGGGGCCAACGGGCCACCGGTGCTGGGCGGCGGCAGCGTGTTCAGCGTGGACACCAACAACGGGAATCTGTACGTCCTGGATCCGACCACCGGCGCCGTCCAGGCCCAGATCTCTGTGGGCTCGGTGCCACATTTCGCGTCCCCCGCGCTGCTCGGCGACCTGGCCCTGGTGCCGACCCGCGCCGGGGTGGTGGCGATCTCGGGCGTCTGAACCGCGGCGGGGCGGGCGACCCCGGCCACGAGTGGCCGCCGGCCGCGATCCGCACCCTAGACTGGGTCGGGTGTCCGGCCTGATCGTCCTCGCCGTCCTCGCGGTCGGTTTCGTGGCCCTGCTCTGGTGGAGCCTCCGGCTGCGGCCGACCCGGCCGCGCGTGCGGAGCCGGTACCGGGGACCGACCTACCTCGACGTCCACGACCAGCTGGAGAAGCGCCGGCGTCACCCGTGAGGGGTGCCTGCTGAGGCAGACTCGCCCGATGCGTCCCATCGCCCCTGACCGCGTCGCCCACCTCTACCGGCTCCACTTCACCGACCGGAGGCGGGAGCGCCTCTTCCTCTCCTCGGTCGGCTTCTTCACCTCGTTCGCCACCGTCCGCGGGATCACCCACGCGATCCGGCACGGGATCCCCCCCTTCCACAACCTCGGCGTCGGCGGCCGTCACCTCCATCACCTGGTCTTCGGGATCGCCGGCCTGCTGGGCACCGGCTACGTCTGGCTGGTCCAGATCGGCACCGGCAGCGGTGAGAACCCGAACGATGCCGCCTTCAAGCTCACCGCGGTCACCTATGGGGCGGCATCCGCGATAACCCTCGACGAATTCGCCCTCTGGCTCAATCTGAAGGACGTGTACTGGGCCCGCCAGGGACGGGAGAGCGTGGACGCCGTGGTGCTCTTCGGGGCCGCCCTCTCCGTCGGTCTCTGGGGTGGTCCCTTCTTCCGCGCCCTCTACCACGAGGCCCGCAGGGAGTGGAAGCGGGCTGAGGGCCTGCTCCCCGAGGGCGAGCCCGGATAGCCCGACGGCGCCCCGGGGAACCCTCCTGGGCCGGGGCCGGGGTGGCGCCAGAGCCCGGCCGCCTGGCGCGGCCAGGTCCCCGGCGGCGGCCCCCCGGGTAGAGTGAACTGGTGAGCCCTCACCTCCCCCGGACCTCCTGACCATGCACCGTTGGGCCCGTGGCATGCCCGCGGAGAAGCCGACCGGGCGGGTCTCGAACCGCCACCTCGCCCGCCGGGTCCTCGGCCTCTTCCGGCCCCACCGGCGCCAGGTCGTCCTGGCCGTCGGTCTGATCGTCTTCACCTCCGGCCTCGGGGTCGTCAACCCGATCCTCATCAAGTTCGTCTTCGACGCCCTCTTCCCCCGCGGCGGCGGTGGGCCCGACCTCTCCCTGGTGGGCCTCTACGCCGGGCTGATGATCCTCATCCCGGTGATCACCGGCGCCGTCGGGATCGCCCAGACCTACCAGATCAACAGCATCGGGCAGCGGCTGATGGAGGACCTGCGCAACGCCCTGTACGCGCACCTGCAGGGGCTCTCGATGCGCTTCTTCACCTCCACGCGCACCGGTGAGATCCAGTCCCGCTTCACCAACGACATCGGCGGGATCCAGTCGGTGGTCACCGACACCGCCTCATCGATCGTCTCCAACGTGGTGGTCATCGTGAGCACGGTGGTAGCCATGGTGGTGCTGAGCTGGCAGCTCACCCTGCTCTCCCTCTTCATGATGCCGGTCTTCCTCTTCCTCACCTACCGGGCCGGCAACGCGCGACGCAAGGTCACCCTCCTGGCGCAGGAATCCAAGGCGGAGATGAGCGCCATCACCCAGGAGACGCTCTCCATCTCGGGGATCCTGCTGGGCAAGACCTTCGGCCGCCAGCGCGAGGAGATGGACCGCTTCCGGTCGGAGAACCGCCAGGTCGCCGACCTCTCGATCCGGGCGGCAATGGTGGGGCGGGTCCTCTTCGCGATGGTCCAGGTCTTCTTCTCCATCGCCCCGGCGCTCGTCTACCTGGTCTCGGCCTTCGTCATCTACCACAGCAACGGCCTGAGCTCGGGGATCACCGCCGGGACCATCGTCGCCATCACCACCCTGCAGAGCCGGCTCTTCTTCCCGATCGGCCAGATGCTCCAGGTGTCGGTCGAGGTGCAGTCGTCGCTGGCCCTCTTCGAGCGGATCTTCGACTACCTGGAGATCCCCCAGGACATCGTCGACGCGCCGGACGCCGT
>Ga0187891_1001639_pt1 | contig 18710 bp, 15 predicted proteins | sample June2016WEW_21_4_FD_132990 | JGI IMG/M metagenome (GOLD analysis project Ga0187891, IMG submission 132990) | Peatland microbial communities from SPRUCE experiment site at the Marcell Experimental Forest, Minnesota, USA - June2016WEW_21_40 | ecosystem: Environmental > Terrestrial > Soil >... | reverse complement strand
GCGATTCTTATCGCACTTCTTCAGGGGCGTAGAAACCTTCGGCAACTGACGGCGAACTGTCGTCAGCATAGAGATGCCAGACCGCAGCAAAACCCCCGAATCTGGAAGAAGTTCTCTCGCGCCGAGAAAGCTCTTCAGAATTGCGTCACGAAGCTCGGCTTCCGTCCAAGGCAGTAATCCGGATTGGATGCCGAACAGGCCGCCAGTAATCAATCCCCGTGGGAACGCTTGATCGAACGAAAACATGACACTAAACGTCGCCAATTGCTCGTCGTCTACGACGAAGGTCATAACCTCTCGGATCAGCAAACCGAGTTGTTAGCCGAACTTGAGCCGGACGCTTATTTGCTGGCGAGCGCCACGCTGAAGCTACCTTCCAATTTCCAAAGGTCAGTTATTCAGCCGATCAAGCTTTGGGTTGAGGAGGTCGATGATCCCACGCCCTTTGCAGCGCTCAAGGCGAGCGATGGACACGGCAAACCTGAGCCCGAGCGTTTCATCACGACTGTAGTCAGCAGCGACAAGGTGGTCGAAGCCCAACTGGTTAAGAAGGCGATCCAGTTCGATGGCACCACCGCTACGATGGAACGGTGCCTAGATGATCTTATCGAGCGCATGCACGTCCTCGACGGTGAGATTGCTGACCGCGGGTTGAACTTCAAGCCGAAAGCTATTTACGTGTGTAAGACGAATATCGCAGATGATGGTGAGAAGGACGATGCCCACAAGCCCTTTGAGCACCGCAAGGCGCCGCCAATTCGTATCTGGCGGTATCTCGTCGAAGAGAAAGGTGTATCGCCCAAGGATATCGCGATCTACGCGAACCTGACTTTTGTCGAAGGGAACAAACCGGACGAAGTAAACCTGTTCTCGAAGGGCGAAAACGACTTCGATGATTTCAGCAATGGCGACTATCAGCACATTATTTTCAATCTTTCCTTACAAGAAGGTTGGGACGATCCCGCGTGCTATCTGGCTTACATCGACAAGAGCATGGGCTCCTCCATTCAGGTAGAGCAGATAATTGGCAGAGTGCTGCGACAATACGGAGCGATGCACTACGAAAATCCGTTACTCAATAGTGCCCATTTCTTTCTTCGCGTTGATAGGCAGAGTGTCTTCACTGACGCCATTCAAAAGGTGAAGGCAAAATTGCAATCGGAAGGTGCGCCGATTGAGATTACTCATAATTTTGGTGGAGCGGGTGGTGGCGCGGATGACTTGCAGCCAAAGGAGGATGTCAGCGTAGAATTACACCACATTTTTGTGAATTCTGAAGCTGCTCGTGAACGTATTGTGGAAATCATCGACGATTTTCCCACTTTTGCTGAAGGCGACCTGAACACCGTCGGAGAGGCGCACACCACAACTCAGGTTGTAAAGCTCGAAGAGCTTGGAAAAGATGTTGGAGATGTCGAATGGAAGATCGATGGTCACACTAACCCCATCCGTCTTCGTTGGCTAATCAACACTGCAATTAAATCACGTTCGTCGCGCGCGTTAGCAGTCGTGGACTTGAAGGACGTAAAATTTGACGTGCGGGTTCAGGTGCAAAGCAAGGCGGATAAACTAACGGAGAAGTTGGCGCAAGAGATCGTTGAAGCCTTCTATCAGCATTCTGACTTGGTTTACGAGAGCAGTAAGCCGTTTAAATTCGGCACTTTGCGGGTCCCGAAAAACGCGACTGCTTTCACTAACAGCTTGTATGAGAGGTACACTGGTTTCAACAAATTTGAGCTGCCGTTTGCGAAAGCACTCGATGGAGTGGGGCTCCCGTGGCACCGTAATCCATCCGGCGGCGGCTTCTATATCCCGTTGCTGTCGGAAGGCGATACCTCCTCCTTCTACCCTGATTTTATCGTCTGGAAAAAAGGTAACATTTTCTGTCTGGACACCAAGGGCGGACACCTGCTTTCCGACGCCGTGGCTCGGAAACTTTTTGACATCAAGGAGGATGGGAAAACAAAAGTTCAAGTACGGTTTATCAGCGAGGGTAAGCAATCAGAGTTGCGTGGCAAAGCTATCAAAGGCGGCTACACCGTTTGGAAGATGAAGAGCGGATCACCGACGCCTATCTACGTTGATACGCTCGATAAGGCCGTTACGGAGTGTTTAAAGTAACGGAATTTTCTGCGCCAGCTTGGCGCTGGGCTAGACTTGCGACGGACGGCAGCGTGCGCAGCACCTTTTTCCAAACTCCTGCGGAGAATTACCGGTATTTTTCGCCATTCGCAGCATCAATCTCAATTTGACTTCAAGCGTTCCACAAGCTGCCTAGAGAGTTCAAATGCCAACGATGCTTTCTGGCACCAGCCCCAGATTGTTTATGGATTCACTGACTAATTCTAGAGCTTCGTGTACCTGCAGCACCTGTTGCGACGCAAGCCACGTCGGCGCCTCCCTACGCATTGCTCCCCGCTGATCACGCTGTCATTTCCAATCAAGTTCCTTGCCTCCACATTTGCACGTAATCTTCTGCTTGCCCGGCAAGACATTCTTTGCCTCGACATATCGTCCACACCTTGCACATGAAAAGAGTGTTGCCAAAGTTTCAATATCGCTTAGCGAGACATCAATATCTCCGCCCGTAATAGCTTCGACGTTGTCGTGGGAACCGACCGTCGCAATCAAGTTCGATCCTTCCAGTTGAGAAAATATCGCAGCGCCCTTTAGCTCGGCGCACTTCCGATTGACTGTTGAGCGCAATTCGCTAAGCAATTCACCGCTCATGCGACGTTCGTTTTGATCGTTGTATCGAAATGCCAACTTCACGTCGCAATTAAAACAAATCTCCTTTAAGGTCGCTTCCAGCATTTTTCGCAAATCATTCGACACATCGTACTTTTGCCGCTTCGTTACAATCAAGGTCTTTATGTCTTTGGCGCTTGGCTCTATCTGTATCCCGTTATCATTATCGCACACCAGATCCCGCGCAATCCATCCTTGTGGCAAAAGTTCCTTCTTTATCATGTCGAACCAAAATGCTTCATGGGTGAGTAAAATGATTTGCCAATCGGCAAAATTATCCTTGAGTAGCCGCAACAATCGCCTCCTGTGATTACCATCAAAGCTCGTCACTATGTCATCGAGAACTAAGAATTCGCTCGCGCAATTAAAGAGCTTTGCAGACGCTAAAAAAAGGACAACGCCCAAACTGTTCAGATGCGACTCACTGAGATATTTAAATGGCGGATGGGTCGGTTTGCCGTGAAAATAATATTCGAACTCAATTCCTTCTTCGCCTACCATTCGCAGCCGCACCTTATCAACGGTCTCACCGGGATGAAGTGCTTTGTAAAACGTACCCACGTCTTCGCTTATTTTGTCCAGAACGGATTGCAACGCCGCATTCTGAACCTGTACAAAGCGATCAAAGAGTGTGCCAAGTGACAGAATTTGAGTTTCAAACGATGAAACGGTTCGTGAATTGGTGTCGTAGTGGTAGAACGCTTCCCGAATGTCCCTCAGGCGCTCAAGCAATGCAATGATTTTGTTTTCATATTCAGTGAATTTCAGCGATTCGGACTCGGCAATCGCTCCACCGCTTGCCCGACATTCCTGACGTGAAAGTCGAACGCGGGTCGGCCTGCTGACCGACGTCGCTGAATAGGCGTGTCCGCCTCGCGCGCGCGAGGCGGACAACGCAAGTGGTTAACTCGGCCAAATTCTGCTGATCTTTCCGAACGCAGCGTTGCGCGAGCGAGGTCAAGCGCCCCACTGTCAGTGCTGGAGATTTTTCGATCTGTTGTGGATGACCCCGTAGCTGATCGTTGTCCAGCGCCCGAGCTCCATCGTTCGCCGCCGGCGCCGCGGCGGGTGTCGTTCGGCGCGCGGCCGCGCTAAGGGATAAAGTCCACGATCGCGGCAGCCGAAAATTCGGGAGAGAGAGCACGGCGTAGAGCAGCGGGTGTCGTTCGGCGCGCGGCCGCGCTAAGGGATAAAGTCCACGATCGCGGCAGCCGAAAATTCGGGAGAGAGAGCACGGCGTAGAGCGCATCTCGACCTGCTCGGGCCGCCTGGTTGGTGCAGCGGCTGGTGCGACCGACGCTGCGGCCGCTGTCGAGGTACGGGGTCGCCACGCCGGAATCGCGGCCACCACCGCCAAGGGATAAAGAACGCCAGCTCGCCAGCCGGAAATGTCGGAGAGAGAGCACGCCGCAGACCCTGTTAGCCCTGGCTAACATTTCCTGCCCGGCCCTAACAGAAAGCCGACAAAGCCTAACATGAAGCTGGGCGCCAACACGCAAAAACATCAGCTATTTCAACGTTGTGCCGCGGCTATCCAGCTGGCACACCTATTGCTCAGGCAGGGGATCACCGCATTTTGCGGCGATAGATCCTTGCACGCGGTTACTTCGCGTCGGGTAAGAAGAAAGCAGCGCGAAATGCATATACCGAACCTAGGGCAACAGCCTTTGTGCGGAGCAAATCGAGAAACGTCGAATTTGAGACCCGACGAGTTCTTTAGCTGCACACAAAGTCCGGGTTCAATGAACGGCTAACGCATTTCCGGATGAAATCTATGTCAGCCACGAACGAAGCTTATCTCGATAACAACGCCACGACACCGTTGCTGCCTGATGTCAGGGAAGCGATGGTGGCTGCGCTCGACCAATATTTCGCAAACCCTTCAAGCAAGCATAGGCTTGGAACTATCTCGAGGCGCGTTCTGGAAGACGCTCGCCGAACGATATCGGTGTTTCTTGGCGCGAAGCAGCCGTCCGATGTGTTGTTTACGTCGAGCGCGACCGAGGCGATTACGTTGGCTTTCAAATCCGGCGGCGATGCGGTGCGACAGATTGCTGTAGGCACAAGTGAGCATACTGCGGTGCTCGATGCGGCGGGGGAGTTTGAAGCGTCTGGATTGGTTCGAATAGACATTCCGGTTTCGAGGACTGGAGAGCCTTTGCTCGATGGACTGGCGAGCGAGCTTTCCAAGCAGAAAACGCTCGTTTCGTTAACGCTAGTGAACAACGAGACGGGGGTGGTGTTAGATGTGCCCCCGCTCGCCGCATTGTGCCGGCGACATGGCGCTCTGCTGCACATTGATGCCGCCCAGGCGGTAGGAAGGGTCACTGTCGATATTGCCGAACTGGGTTGCGACTACCTCAGTGTGTCTCCTCACAAGTTTCACGGGCCGAAAGGGGTAGGGATACTTTATGTGCGGCCCGACGCGCCGCGGAAGAGTCTTGTTCTCGGGCACCAGGAATTCGGACTTCGTGGTGGGACCGAAAATCTTCTCGGAATTGTCGGCGCGGAAGCTGCGGTGAAAGCGCTGTGTGGCTGGCAGGATGATTTGCCAAGGATTGCGAAACTGAGAGATCGGTTGGAGCAAGGCATTCTCGCAGCGGTACCAGGGTCGGAAGTCAATGGTATCGGATCTCGGCGCGCGGCCAATACTAGCAATATCTATCTGCCTCAGCGCGATGCCGCAGAACTCGTCGCCGGTCTCAGTCGCTATGGTGTCTATGTTTCGGCAGGCGCGGCCTGCAGTACCGGAGGCGAGCCGTCCCACGTTCTCAGGGCCATGGGCTATGGGGCCGACCGGGCGAACTCCTCGATACGCTTCAGCCTCAGCAAACTCTCAACGGCTCGCGAGATAGAATTTTCAATTGAAAGTGTTGCGAAAGTCTACGGCGCGACGCTAAAGCTTCCGCGGAAGAATTCCGAGGCTCGTCAGATCCAAATCAACTGATCGCTCAATCGATCGTCTTGAAACAACGATCCCTCAAACCGGGAATGCTAGGAGATTTAATTATGTCCGGACTCGATGTTTCCGATTTTTCCTATCTGTCGAAGCTCCAAGAGAACGCAAGAACTGAGTTCGAAGCGTTCGACGCGTTCCACTCCGCGGCACAGCGGAGTGACGGTTTGATTCCATCCAAATACCGCGAACTGATCGCACTCGCCGTTGCTTTGACGACGCAGTGTCCTCTCTGCATCGAGAATCATTCGGTACGGGCGAAGCAAGCTGGTGCAAGCAAGGAAGAGATCTCAGAGACGGTATTCGTGGGCGCCGCGGTTCGCGCTGGCGGTACAGTCGCGCATGGATTGTTAGCACTTCGATCCTTCGAAAAGGGTCAAGCGCTGACCTGAATTTGTCTGCTCTAGTTCATCGATAACGAGCTGAAACACAGAGTAATTAAATGGCCCTGTCCTTTCTAGACGTCATCGTAATCGTCTTGTATTTCGCTTTTCTTTTGTACTTCGGTTACCTAACCCGGCGGACAAAGACGTTTGAGGAATTCGCTGTCGGAAAGCACTCCGTGCCGGCGATGATGGTTTTCGCGAGCATGGCAGCGACCATCATCGGGCCAGGCTTTTCCGTGGGTTTTACGGCGAAGGGTTGGGCCACCGGCTATCTGTTTTATTATTTGGTCCTCGCCTATGCCGTTCAGGTCGTCGTCGCAGGCCTTTTCCTGGCACCGAGACTTTCCCGGCAGCGGGATTGCAGTTCGCTCGGCGACGTCATGCGCAAGAAATATGGGGTAATAGCTCAACTGCTGACCGGCATTGTGTCCGTTGGTCTCTGCATCGGGTTTGCTGCGGTGATGGGCAAGGTCGGAGGCTCGATACTCCATGCGATAACAGGCTGGCCGTTGGGGATTAGCCTCGTCATCGTAACCGGAGTTACCGCGCTTGTTACGTTCAGTGGAGGCGTCCGGGCAACGATTGCGACGGAGGGACTGCAATTCTCTCTCAAGAGCATTGCAGTTTCGATCTTGCTTTTGCTGGCGATCGTGAAAACGCCGGACTCCCTGTCAAGCATTGCCGAGCGTGCGCATGAACTGACCCAACAAGGCCTTCAGGGCATGAACGGGTGGCAGATTTTTGGAATCGTGCTGTCCTTCATGGTGGGTGAGGCGCTTATACCGCCCTACGCAAACCGGGCACTCGGGGCGAAAACCGAAATTGCTTCTAAACAAGGGTTTGTGGCTGCTGGCCTGTTCTGTGTGGTCTGGCTTGCGATGGTAGCGCTGTTGGGTGTGGTCGCCCATGGCCTGCTGCCGGCAGACACGTCTGGCGACGATGTATTCGTCACGATAGCCCAAAAAGTGCTACCCACGGGCCTATTCGGGTTGTTGCTCGCCGCCGTGATCGCAATCGTCATGGCGAGCCAGGAGTCGGTGCTCAATTCGAGCGCGGTTGCTTTTGTTCGCGATATTGTCGGTGTCGTTCATTCGCCATCCGAGCGAACGACACTTCTACTGGCAAAAATTTCGACATTGGTATTCGCCGCGTTGGCGGTGTACGCAGCCCAATTTGCCCCGTCCATCATTGATGGCCTGCTGGTTCTGTATTCGATCTGGGCACCAACGATCCTGTTACCGCTCGTGCTCGGCCTGTACATTGAGCGCACGAAGCCGGCCGCGGGCTGCTTGTCGATTCTGGCCGGCGGGGGGTCGTCCATCGTCTGGCAAACCTTTCTTCATGAGCCGTATGGTATCCCGGCCATCCTGATCGGCCTGTCTGCATCCGCCGCGGGCTATTTTGTCGGCCAAATGGCCGGGCTCCGGCTGGCTGCCCAGAAACAAGGAGCGCTCTCGTGACCCTGGTTTTCGCCTTTGTATTCCCGGTCATTGCGATCGGATGTGGGATCGCGGTTCTCTACTCGCTTGGCCCGTTCGTTCGTGATATTCGCGAAGAAATCTACAAGAGGCCGGCCAAGTGATTGTCGATCGACAGTTTCCAAACGACCGGCATGCGTTGATCGAAAGTATCAAGCGAGAGACATCGGGAAGCCGGGTTGTGGCGATCCATGCCGGTCATTTTCTACTTCATTATGATGAGGAAGAGCGCAGGCTGATTCCATGCATAGCATCGGAGATGTCTTCGCCCCGCTACGACGGCATTCGCGAAGTGTTAGCGGAATTTCCGCTACTGAGCTGGAGGCTGGCATGCGGGATTGCGGAGTCGCTTCCAGATGCCGCACGCTACATGCTGACTATCGTGAACGATTGGCAATACGTTCCATCGGGTGCGGATCGCAGGAAGTTCTATGAGGATTTTGCCAATCTTCCGGCGTCTTTCATCGATGAAGCCCGTTCCGCGCAGAATGAAGGTATAAAACTGCTCACGCCGAAGGGGCCGTCAGGGTTTTCGGCATCGCAGCCATATTTCAGCGAGCGGTCGCTGCGCAATCAATATAACCGGCGTGTTAAGCGCCTGATCAAGCAGCACGCGCTTCCGAGCGATGTCGAGTTGAATTTGGGCGATGACGGCGCGACCTGCAATTTGCTCGATGTGATGGGCCGGAAGAGAGAGGTCTATTGCTCGTCAAAGGATGCCGATTGCTCGAGCGAGGTCGCAGAGCTGATCTATCAAACGTTCTCGCTGGTCAAATGCGATACGTTCATCAATCTCTATCCCGCCGTTTGCAAGGAGTATGTCGAGCCAGGGTCGGAATTGCCGAAGCGGCTCTTTGGGACCGGTGTATCATGCGTCATCAACCTTGCGCTACCAGCAACGGGCATCGCCGATGAGCGCGCTCTTTTCGACGGCGCGGAAATCGCAATCCACCGGATCTGAGGTCGAAATGGGAAGTCACGAAGAGTATGCGGAGTTTGTCGGCCGGCGATCGGCGATTCTTCCGGATTTCGACAGTCGCCAGGAGAGGGCGGCCCAGAATATCTATGATTTGCTTGCCCCCTTTGTCAGAAATGGCGAGATAGACACCATTGTCGATCTGGGCTGCGGAACCGGTGAAATACTTGTCTCGCTACGTGACAAGTTCAGCAAGGACCTGGCGGCTCTGTCTTTCGGCGGTCTAAGTCTCGTTGGATTGGACTTTTCTGCTTCGGAAGTCGATCAAGCCAAATCGAATGTGATCAAGGCGGGAACTGCCGAGGGTCCGGTTACCATTGAATTTGTCCATTGTGATGGCTCGGACATTTTTCTCGACGACCTCGCTGCCTCTCTCGGCCATCGTTTTTCCTCCAGGGTGAAATCGAGGATGGCCGTACTTTGTACCGGCCACACCATTTTTCATTTTTCATACCTGCCGGAGTTGTTCCGCCGCATGCAATCTGCTCCGGAGCGGCCAAAGCTGTGGCTGGTGGATGTCTACCGTTCGTGGGACCATGCGTTGGAGGTATGCAAGACACGGGAATTTCTCGAGCCGAGATCGGTCCAGTCCAGCGGCGACAAGAGAATCATAAACGTCCTTTTCACGCGCAGATCCAAAACTTCGCCTGCTATGGTCGAGCGCGGGCTCTATGAACTAGCCGGCGACGGCGGCTGCGACCGGACCGTCGTTACCACACTCCAGCATGATTGGTCTGTCGAGGAGCTGAAGAATCGGTTTTCATCAGTTGGCTACATTCTCGACCGGGAGATAGATACCGAATGCGGCTACGGAGAAATGAAGACGCTACTGTATCGTCTGCCGTCGCGAAGCGTTCCGATATCCAAATGGTTTCTTGCTGGGGACGACCGGGCAGCTTCCGGAGTGACAAAACCAGGCGACAATTCTCCGGTGCCTGCCGTGCGGGAGTGGATTTTCCAAACCGGAATGATTTCAGACAGTGGCTTCGATTTCATATTGGTTGAATTCGCGCCTTACTTCGATGCATGGCAGGGGAGAGAAAACCTGCGTCAGGAAATCTTTCTTGGCGCGCGACGCGAATTCTCGTCCACCAAATTTGAGACGATTATCGAGGATTACGATCGACGTTGAGATCGCTGCTGGATAAGGGATTGGGCCTTTTTCTGCACCCGTACTTTACCGGCCAGCGGCATCTGGCAAAGTGGGGGACGGTCAACGAAAGTCATATCGACGGGTCCGGCCGGTCAATTTTGCCCGATTTTGGAGGCGACGAACATTTGCTGGAGGACTGGCGGCGAGCGATTACGGAAGACGCTGAAAGCGCGGGCCCAGAGTTTAAGGCGAAGTTCGACCACGACGTTCCCGGCCTCCAGATTGCCACCTCGCAGGTAAGATTTGGCGACCTCGGGGTTGAATCGAAACTCGACGCGCTGAAAGCCCGTATGCGAGCCGACCACAAGCTATCGTGGCCAGACGGCGAAAAGGCGAGGATACCGGGCAAGATCTATGAACGTAATTTTGAACTGAAGGTAGAGTTTCTCCATAGGCTGCTTCGGGAAAAATTCGGCCTTGACCCGGCGACGGGTGGGGCTCGGTTTCGAACAGTCCTTCTTTCAGCGCCGCTGCGAATGATGTTTTCCGGCGTCCAGGAAGATGACGAGAGTGTGCCGAGTTCATATCGCGGAGGTGTCTGGATTTTTGCCGGTACGGAACGCCGTTACGGGCGGCGCAGGCGCGAGAAACTGGAAGATCTGATGCGCTTGTGTCTTCTGACCGGAATGTCTTCGGTCGAAGCGCGGGCCAGCAAGTCGCTGAGCGAAGGCATCCTGCGACACGCGGTCCGGACGGCCGCAGCCGCAATCATGGGCCGCAATATGTCGCACAATATCGGCTCCCATGTGCTTGCGCGTTACAGCAGCAAGATTGGGAGCGAAAAGATAGAAGTTCGCGACGACAAGGCGGATTCTCGCGGTGAGTTTCTGGCCTACTTACAGCGCCGGATGGATTTCCTCGCAGAGGTGGCGACGTCGGATCAGGCGTTCTGGTCCGAATCTTTGTGGCTTCACGAACAGGTCGGTCGCCTGAACTACACCAGACAGAAGGAGCGCTTCTTCCCAAATGACCCCATCGTGCTCAAATACATCACTGGCAAAGATTCACTGCCGGCGAGCGTGGAGTGGGGGAGGCCTACCTCGCTTCTCGACGCCGGCGGAGGTATTGCGGCAACGGCAAGCGAAATTTCGAAAGATTATCTGATCGCCTGCCCAGGCGGTGAAATGGGGATACACGCGCTGTTTGTTATTTTGGAGAACGTCATTCGCAATAGTGCGCGGCACGGCTCGAGCACGGAAGCGGAGAACGAGACCGTCAAGATTTTTGTGCACGCGATCGATGAAGGCGATACCGAATTTCTTACAATTGAAATTATAGATCCGCGCGCACCGCTGAACGAAATTGATGACGAGGAGGTCAGGGAGACACGACCTCACCTGAAAATCAACAAGATGCTTAAGGAGAAACTCGTCAATCCGGACGGCACGCCGAATCCCCGAAACTGGGGCGTACGGGAAATGCAGATTTGCGCGCACTATCTGAGAGAGCTGTCCTTTTCCGATCTTGACAGTTTGCCGCACGAGTCCCATCCGGTGCTCAGGGCTGGTGTTCATTCTTTGGGCGCTGGCAGAGGTTGCCTGAAATACACCCTCTACCTCAAGCGCGCGAAGCTGACCGCGGTCGTCATGAGATCGGGATCATCCCGTGACGCAGACGAATTGCGCCGGCGAGGCCTCCATGTCGAGTGCCTGGAAAGCGGGATGGATCCGGATTGGAAGCAAATCGCAACACGGACCGGCGGGTATGGCTTTCTGCTTGTCGAAGAAGGCATTAGCATCCCGGGAGCCGGAACGTCCGGGCGCGCGTCTCTGCCGGTTCGCACAATGAATTTCTCGAAGGTGAAGATCGACGAGGCGATCGACGGTGCGCTTCGGTCCAGCGGAACCGAGTGGATGGAGCGACTCCACAAGGAGTGGGCGGAAATATGCAGGGACAAACGAGCCGCATGGGCAAATAAACCCCTTTGGGGCGTCGTTGTGGCTGACAATCTGGCCTTGAAATATGGCGACGTTGCGTTGCCCTCAGGGCCTGCTCAACTGAGCGAGGGGCTGTTTGCAGTCAATAAGGTTGACGACAGGAAAGCGCGTAGCAGGATTGCGCCCCTTCCTGACGATGCGAGTATTCTGGACTGGCATCGAAATCTTCATGGTCATGCGATTGCGGCCGCCTGGATAGCGCACCCGTTCATGCAGGAATTGAGGCTCGGCGGTGCAAGCCTGGGTCAAGCTGCCTTGGTGGCAAAAAACCCCGAAGAATCTCGCATGTGGATCAGCGCAGAGGCGGCGCTGAGCGACAGTCCGCACAGCGCCTATTTGAGAGCCTGTACGCATGGGACTGGTTGGGAAATTCTTGCCGCCGCGGTGCCCCGTGTGGCGGTGCTTGACGAGCGGGTACAAAGCTCGCTCGACAAGGTGGTCCGTGGCGACCTCAAACTCAGGCATGCCTGGTTTTGCATGGGAGTCTGGGTCCCGTGGAAGAACAGCCCCAGCGAGCTGCTCAATTGCGATCTCGACACCCCGAGTTTTGTCGACTGCCAAAAATTCCTCAAGAGGCCTACCGACAAGGACGAGCAATTTCCCATCGACGTATTGGTCGTTCATTTGACGGTGCTTGAACGGCTGAAGCAGGAACGACGCAAATCGCTCAAGGAAACCCTTGCAGAACTCGTCGCAGGCACCGAAGCCTCCGAAGCCGAGATCGTCATCGTTACCGGGCGCGGTGTGCCTGCCGTAGACATCGACAATGTTCGCTATTTGCCTATTTCCGCGCTACTTGAAAGTCTGGTGATGCGCCCGAGCAAGCTTGCCCTGATGCGCACCAGCTGGAGTTCGGGCCGAACGCGCAACGTCGCCGGTCTTGAAAACAAGGAGTGACAGCACCATGGCCGATGACAATCCAATCATCGTCTTTGTTGTTCCCGCGAGCTTTCGCAAGCGTGCTGAAGAGTTTCCGATCGGCTGGCGAACCCGCGGAGCCGGCGATATCGCTCCGCTGTCAGCGGCGGCAAACTATACCGTGCTGCTGCTCGATGATGCGAAACCGGTTTCAGACGATATTGTGTTTGCGAACCGGGACAGGGAAAGGCCGCTGTTTGTTGTGGCGCACAACAGCTCAACGCAAAACAACATAGCGGATATAGAAGCGAATCCGGTGCTGAACTCATGGGGAAGGCCTTACGTCTGTGAAGCGTTCTCCCATTTGCCAGACGACGGGACGTGGAAGGAAATCCGGCGATTGATGCAGGGCGAGCTCGATCCCAACGATTTCGCAAACGAGCGGCGCGAAAGGCGTGAACTGGATCTGTACGATCAGCTGGCCGCCATTTGTCAGCTAAAACTGATAAATCCAGCCGCCGACGTAACGATGCTCGAAGGCAGCATCAGAGGTGAGCTGCCCCTCCATTTCCAGAACGACTTCGCCGAGCGAAGCTGGTCCGCGCGCCTGGAGTTGGTTCGGGAACGAGCAACGCTGCTCGCTCGTTGAGGCTGCCCGCTGCAGGAGTTGTTTCCAGTATGCTTTCATGCGACCAGCTCGCCGAGACCGTCAGCGCGGTATTGCCGCACGATCTGGCGCGTATTCCTCGCGTCGTCTTCTGCGACCGCGACAAGGACGGCTTATTCCGTCGCTTTGCCGGCTTGGCCCGGGTACGCACGCAATTGCAGCAAGGAAGTCAGCAGGACGGCGCGTATCCTCCCATTTTCGTACTTGGGCTGTTTCCCGTGACAGTGAATGCGACTTCTCCCGGGGAGCAGGAACTGGCTGCGCTGCTGCGATGGCCCGGCCTTGCCTATCTGTCATACGGCTTTACGGCGGAGCAGCTGGTTGCCGCGGCTCGCCGCATCGCGGAGGGTGCAAAAAACCCGTTGCCGCCGGGTATCCTGCCGACGGCGGCTGACATTCTTCGCGTCATCTCGGAAGTACGCCACTGGCTTGAAAACCGCTTGCGCAACACAAGGGGGGCCCTGATCGATTTTCGAAGCGCCGTGCGCGGCGATATGCAATTGCACCCGGCCCATCTCTTGCCAGTGGCCGCTATTTCATCGGCGCATCGGCGGATGCTGGATCAGCTCTGGGCGCTAGACGAAGCCGCCGAACGGTTCGTGCCGGGAAATGGGAGGATAGCTTCAACGAAGGCCACCATTGCCGAATTCGAGGCCCATTGGCAAGTCCTGGAGGCCGCGCGCGCGGAAATTCGGTCGCGAGACAACGGGGAATCCACGATACATCTGGCCGCCGCCGTGCGAGAATTGGAGAACGCTTGCACCGCGCTGACGGCCGCAATCGACGCGACCAATGGTCTAAGCAGCGAAATGGCTGCGAGTCGGGGGAGTTGAAATGGCGTCGCAGTCTCGGCCCTCGCGCGAAAAAAGTCCGCCAGGCGAGCGGATTCAGGTGCTGCTGATCGATGACGAGGCGGATTCGCTGTTTCCCATCCTTGCCCAGCATCTCACCTCTCTCGGCTTCGACCTGAACAAGGAATCGGATGCGACAAGCGCATTGGCCACCATCCAGGCGACCGCCCCGCAAATCATTCTGCTCGATCTCCATTTCCCCGGTGACGAAAGACGCGACGATGGACGAACGGCCGGAGGTGAGTTGCTGGTCAAAATCCGCCGGCAATTTTCCTCAATTCCCGTCGTTGTGTTCACCACCCGGCTCGACGATATAGACATACCGCTGGAGACGTTTGACGAGCAGGCTCACGGTTATTTCGCCAAACCGAGCTTTGCAAACGACGCAAGCTGGCCGAAGCGCCTTGCCCAGACCATGCGCGATGCCATCGATACCGGGAGGTTCGCCCACTCCCCCGATGATGACCAGCTTGGGTTTCTGGTTGGACAGACCAAGGAGATGCACGAGGTTGTAGCCAGGATTCGCACCGCAGCGCGCACGGCCTTGACCGTCCTGATCTATGGTGAGACCGGTTCCGGCAAGCAACTGGCCGCCGAGGCGATCCACAGGCTCAGCGGCAGGACCGGCAGATTTGAGCATTACAATTGCTCCGGGGCGCATCTTGAGACTCTGGATTCCACCTTGTTCGGTCACTTGCGCGGCGCCTTTACAGGAGCCAACGAAACAAAGGCTGGCCTGCTCGAACTGTCCGACAAAGGCACCCTGTTCCTGGATGAACTGCAGGACGTTCCGATCGCGGTACAGAACAAGTTATTGATCTTCGTCGAGACCGGCGTTTTTCGACCGATGGGAGCGACAAGCGACAAGAAGGTCGATGTACGCCTGATCGTTGCCACCAATCATAGCCTCTCCGATCTGGTAGCCGACGGCGTGCTCCGCGAAGACCTGGCTTACAGGCTCGGCGTCTCACTGATTTTCTTGCCGCCGCTGCGGCAGCGCAAGACCGATCTGCCTGGGTTATTTCGAATCTTTGTCGCCAAGGCGAACAAGACGGCGAATCGAAATGTGTTGCCGGTCCTGCGGCCTGAGACCCTGCACAAGCTCGAAGCGCATCGCTGGTCCGGAAATATCCGGGAGCTTGAGGCCGCTATCCTGCGGGCCGTTGCACATACAAATTCAAATATTCTGCTTCCCGAGGATATCGAGATTCTGCCCGTTGCGCGCATTCAGCCGACTCAATCGCAAGATGCTCCATCCGGGACCGCGCTGTCGTCGCCCCCGGCTGGCGTTGCTCCAGTGTCATTGGCCCTGACCTTGACGAACTACCTCGAAAGTCTGGACGTAGGCGCCAGGTATGATTTCATCAAAAGTCACGGGCGCGACCTGCAAAAGGAAATTCTGATCGAAGTCACGCGCCGGCTCCGCGAACGAACGGGACGGCGGGTGACCCACAAGGCCCTGGCTCTGGAGTTGGACCCTCTCGTCAGTCCGGAGCGTGACTTGAACAAGATTAGGCAGTTCTTGTTTGCGTGCGGCGTGCAATTGACTCAACTCGATTTCAATCAATGAACTTGCAATTGCGGGGACCTGCATGATCGCGGCACCATTCAAGGATGCGCTGCTTAAGGCTGTGGCGGCAAGTGCGGTTGTATTGAACTACGATGACAAGGATGATTTCGCCAGATTGTGGGCATCCGCCAAGAACGGCGCTCCCGAGATACTGTCGAATGCCCAAGGCAAGATTGCCATCATCATCGTTTGGGAAGGGCGGGCTCGAACCCAAATCGGCTCCGCAGAGAAGTTGCTGGAACCGCATCTGACGCCGCTGGATTGGGCGCTCGCATTTTCAAATGTAATAGTTCAGAAGGGCGCCGATATCGCCGGATTCCAAATTCATATTGTTGATCTTACAGGCCGGAGATTTCAGGGTGCCTGGGCGATCCGTATGCGGCATCAGCTTCTGGCCGAGATGCCCTGGGTTAGCCTTCATGCGCCCTTGATTCCCGCCGGGGAGGTTCCTTCTTACCGCGAGGGATATCGGCCCATTCTCGAAGGGATGGGTCTATTGAACCAGAACGCCGGGATTTGGGAACTCGTGCAGCAAGGACGCAGCCTGTCCGTCAGTGTGAGTCAAGGACGCGGGACGGGCCTTGAGGACCTCGCGAAGCAGTGGGTGGCGTCGGTAGCGCAAAGCAACGATCATCATGACATCAACAACGTCATTGGGCCGGACATTCTGGCGAAGCCGGAGCGCCGACGCGACGGCTTTTTGGAGCCCTTCTTACAAAGCTGGAATGGAACGGTCGCGATCTCAAAGCCTCTTCAGCCTGGAAAGAATGGGCTGCCGATTCGCGCATCAAACAAGACCTGTTCGATCGAGGTCTCAGTGCCTACGCAGTTGACGACCAGCTTCATCACGGCTGGGCGCGTTTCCTGTGCCGGCTGTTCAATCGGGAAGCATTTGATGAAGCCTCGTTGGACAAGTTTGACGGGAAGACCTTCACAAAGCTGAATCCGGAAAATCGCGCGGAGCAAAAGATCAAGCTTTTCGGCTGCCAAAGCCCGTTGCCTCTGATTGAATTCCTCAGGAAGCGAGCAATTTTCGATCGGCGCGATTACCTAAACCAGATTGGCGGCGGAAGTCCACGTCCGGAGTTCATATTTCTTGACCTGAGATTGTACGCGAGTGTGCAGCAGGCGCGTCAGCAGGGACGGCAACTTGCCGACATCGCTCGGAATAGATTGAGGGGAGGACTGGCGTGGGAGGTCATCCCCCACGACGAAATTCAACGAATCCTGGAGTGGTGTGACGGAAAATTGGATGCTCCGAGGATCGCGGACGAGGCGCTGCTGTTGTTGCCGAGGCTGCTGGCGCTCGCATTGCCGCTGACGCCGATCATTATGTTTTCCTCGACAGGTCAAGCCTGGATCAAGGATCGGCTCAAGCCCTACCAGAATATCGTCACTGGCTTTGAAAAGCCCCGGGTACTAAGCGACCCGGCTTCGATTGAGGCGTCGATCATTGCCCTGCGCGAGGGGCTGGACAAGGCTGTTGCAATGGCGCGCTTGCGGCTGCAATTGGCGCACGCGCAATCCGCAATTGACGTTGCGACAAGTCGGCGGCCAAGAGATGACCAGAGGCTTACCAACCATCACATTGAAATATATGCGGACGAAACGCGCGATCTGGGAGACGGTATTACCTCAGGGCTCGCCGTTTGCGTCTTCCCGGACATGGCTGCTGCTGAAACGCTTCAGAATCAACTCCTGGTCGAACACGGACAATGCGGGACCGTCTGGGTCGGAATTCACGGAGGGGCAAGGCCCCCCAGCCTGAGCAAGGGATCAGTCATTTCGAAGAATGAGATTGAATGCGAGCGGCAGGCGCAGCTGTTGGCGAACTTGCTGACTTCACCCCCCGGCGGGTTGGCGGCGCGCGACCGAGCCTTGTGGTCAGGCATTGCCACGCGAGTTTCACCGGCGGTGGCACCGGTCGTGGGACCGGTCTCAGTTGCTGCTTTCCCCGACGGTCCGCTGGACGATGCTCTGCGTTTTAATCTGGAGTTTGTACTGTATGGATTGATTCCATATTTTTCGCGCGGCAAGGGTTTTGAGGGAACTATTCAAGTTCATCTGCCCACAAGAAGAGTGCCGTATCCGGATCGCGCCTTTGCCGAGGAACTTTGCAATGCCTTCGATCTCGGCGCTCCCGGTCAGAGAGGACTGGAATGGATGGTTTCCACCTCCACCCTGACGGGCAGGGTGGGGTCAGCCTTCCCCCTTGTCCGGGGGTGGTTGCATGAATGGGGAGACCGTACCGGGATTGCCAATCAAATCAGAAAAATAAAGATGGCTATGTTGGGTCCAAAAAACATCACGGCCGAACAGGCCATGGGCCGCCGTCTCTTGCACGATGTCGCGGATTGGGTGTGCACCGCGAGCAGCCGGCTTCATGACAGGATAAATGACCAATGGGTATGGCCCCTGAAAATGGAGTTGGTCAAAAAAGAACTGTTCCCAAAGTGGTTCATAAGCACAGACGGAGAAATCAGAAGCCACTATCCCTCCCGAGCTTATTGGTTTGAGGCCGATACCAGGAATGCCTTGATGTTGATGAATTCCCTGAAAGCCTCGCTTCGCGGAAGCCTGAGGAGCCGGACGGGGACCGATGCCGTTCGGCTTGTTCTACGAAACTCCTATGTTGAAAATTGCAACGATCGACTCCGAAGCAATGAATATTGCGAGCAGCAGCGGATTCTGCTTTGGACCCTTCGCCCCGCACTCCATGGCGCCTCGGGAGAAAGCCTGCATGCTCTGCTTTTGGACCTGCAATCCCCGACGTAAGGTGAAGTGATACGTTGATCGGGACCGTTGTTATTCCTGCCTCACAAATTTCCGTAGCATTCTAACAACGTGCTTCTTTTATCCTCTGCATCTCACGCCTATTGGTGACAACGCGGCCTTTCCAGACCAACGCCTTTCATGGTTCGAATTGACAGGCGGTCGAATGATCTAGATAACACCGCCGCCTGGAAACCGGGCGCTCTACCCCTGCGGCGCGGACGGCTCGAAGTGCCGGACGCGCCAGATCGAACGAAGCAAGTCTGAAGTTTCTTCCTTCGTTTCAAAAGTACATCGGAAAAATATACGCGGGGCGACTCGCGTAAGTGCGCAACCAGCGGCCTTGGGGGTTTTCCCG
>Ga0187891_1001638_pt1 | contig 18724 bp, 14 predicted proteins | sample June2016WEW_21_4_FD_132990 | JGI IMG/M metagenome (GOLD analysis project Ga0187891, IMG submission 132990) | Peatland microbial communities from SPRUCE experiment site at the Marcell Experimental Forest, Minnesota, USA - June2016WEW_21_40 | ecosystem: Environmental > Terrestrial > Soil >... | reverse complement strand
CACCTTGGGCTTGAGCTCGGCCTCGATGGCGGCGAGCGATATCGAGTTTTCGAGATCGTCCTCGTCGATATCCGGCTCGCCGAGCGCGCCTTCCCCGAGTGCTTCCTCGCCGTCACCGTTGGCGGCCTGAGGCTTAAACGGGGTGACGGCGGCCGGAGCGGCGGGCGCCGCGGCCGGCGGCGAGATGGCGACGACGAAGGGCGTGGCGCCTGCGGGCGCGGCCGGCGGTGCGTCGACGCCCGGCACGGCAGCAGGTACCGCCTTGGCGTCGGGGCCGGCATAGGTCGCTTCGAGGTCTATAATGTCGTGCAGGAACACTTTGCCGTCGTTCAATTCGTCGCGCCAGATGACGACGGCCTGGAAGGTGAGCGGGCTCTCGCACAGCCCGGCGATCATTGCCTCGCGGCCGGCCTCAATACGTTTGGCGACGGCAACCTCGCCTTGGCGCGAGAGGAGCTCGACGGAACCCATCTCGCGCAGATATATCCGCACCGGGTCGTCGGTGCGCTCGATCGGCTCGTTGGTCTCGGATTTGGCCGGCGTCTTCGGCGTGACCTCGACGAGTTCGCCGGACTCGGTTTCCTCGCTCTCGGCCTCCTCGCGTGGCTCCTCCTTTTCAGCCTCGGCCTCCTCGGTCTCGACCGCGTTGATGCCCATCTCGTTGAGCATCGCCAGAATCTCCTCAATCTGCTCGGAGGTGACCTCCTCCGAGGGTATGACCGCATTAAGCTGCTCGTGTGTGACGTAACCGCGCTTCTTGGCCTGCTTGATCATCTTCGTGACGGCGGCGTCCGAGAGATCGAGCAGTGGCAGCGGAGCATCCGGGGTCTCGGGAGCCTTCTCCCGCGCTTCTTCCTTCTGCGGTGTTGCCTTGGTCTTATTTGCCATCAGTCTCTCCACGCCCGGCGCTGAGCCCGCGCCGGGTCATGGTTTGTCGCGGATGTCGCCCGCGGCGGCCTCGCGTCTGATGGTCGGGTGTCTATCGCTCGTCCATCCGGCGTAGGCGCCATTAGGTCGCCCTCGCGCCACCGGCGCGAGCGGCGTAAATGTAGAGCGGTCCTGCGGTGCCCTCGACAACCTGCTGAGAGATCATGACCTTCTCGACGTCTTCGAGGCTTGGCAGGTCGAACATAGTGTCAAGGAGTATAGCCTCCATGATGGAGCGCAGACCCCGCGCCCCGGTCTTGCGGTCGATCGCCTTCCTGGCGATGGCGCCGAGTGCTTGCTCCGCAACAATGAGATCGACCTCCTCCATCTCGAATAGCCGCTGATACTGCTTCACCAGGGCATTCTTCGGTTCCGTGAGGATGCGCTTGAGCGAGGCCTCGTCGAGATCCTCGAGCGTCGCTACGACCGGGAGGCGGCCGACGAATTCAGGGATCAGGCCGAACTTAAGCAGGTCCTCCGGCTCGACGTCGCGGAAGATCTCGCCTTGCTTTCTATCCTCGGGCGCCATGACCTTGGCGCCGAAGCCGATCGAGCCCGACCGGCTGCGCGCCGAGATGATCTTCTCGAGCCCGTTGAACGCGCCGCCGCATACGAACAGGATGTTAGTGGTGTCGACTTGCAGGAATTCCTGCTGCGGATGCTTACGGCCGCCCTGCGGCGGCACGCTCGCCATCGTGCCTTCTATGATCTTGAGCAGAGCCTGCTGCACGCCCTCGCCCGAAACGTCGCGGGTGATCGAGGGATTGTCGGATTTGCGGGTGATCTTATCGATCTCGTCGATATAGACAATCCCGCGCTGCGCGCGCTCGACATTGTAATCCGCCGATTGCAGCAACTTCAAAATGATGTTCTCAACGTCCTCGCCGACATAACCGGCTTCGGTGAGCGTCGTCGCATCCGTCGTGGTGAAAGGAACGTCGAGAATGCGCGCCAGCGTCTGCGCCAGCAGGGTCTTGCCCGAGCCGGTCGGGCCGATCAGGAGGATGTTCGACTTCGCCAGCTCGACGTCTTTGCGGTCGGCCTGATGTTTGAGCCGTTTGTAGTGATTGTGGACGGCGACCGAGAGCACCTTCTTGGCGCGATCCTGACCGATCACGTAGTCGTCAAGAACCTCGCGAATCTCCTTCGGGGTCGGAATGCAGTCGCGCGACTTCACCAGCGAGGATTTGTTCTCCTCGCCGACGATCTCCATGCACAGCTCGACGCATTCGTCGCAAATGAAGACGGTCGGCCCGGCGATGAGCTTGCGCACCTCGTGCTGGCTCTTGCCGCAGAACGAGCAGTAGAGCGTGTTCTTCGAATCGCTGCCGCCAACCTTGCTCATTTCAGAGCCCCGACAAGATGCGAGTCATCGCAGTCGCTACCCCGCAGGACAAACCAGGCGTGGGCAAAATCCCTCTCCCTGAGGGCCGGCCGTCTCGGCCGGGGGTTCCCTTCGACCGAATGATTCATAGGGCCAAGGTACTTCCCTCGGCAATGCGGTCTTATTGTCGCGCACGCGTCGTGATAGAGCCATCAGCACCACGACGGCTCTTTTCTATCGCTCCGATAGCACGGCCTGGCAAGCTCGAGGGCGAGCAGCCCGATCAGGTAATGAGAGAACTTCGCTTCTGCTGCTCCGCTTCGTTCGTGGCGCGCGGAGAAGCCGGCAACTGCAGCACGGTCGCGTGTTGACCTTCACGCAACCGGGTGAGCAGCACGATCTGCCCGTCGGGGAACTCCAACGCGTCGTGATGCACGTGTGGCTGCTCCAGGTTGATCTGCCGGAATCGAGCTACCTTCTCCTTGATGAATTTCTGGTTCCGGAAGAGCTTAAAAACACGCTCGCGTTCGACTTCCCTCTCGAACGCGACCTCCGTGCCGGGAAGAAGACATACAGCTACATGGGGTTCCCCGACGGCGGCGAAACCACGAGTGAGAGTGTTATTGAACTTCGTCGTCACCAGCTTGTCTCCGACCTTTGCGGGTCGTGATTCGACGAGGTGTAGACTGTAATCGCACATTGAAACTACTCCCCTGTTACGAACAGCCGAGTTGGTTGTCCCGCTGTTTGAAACACATCAAACCTCCGTGGCGATCTTGTGGCGGTACGCGGCGAGGCGCGCTAACGCCTTCCGGCATCAGTCTGCTGCACATCGAAGAGCGCACTTCGTACCGAAAAAGTGGTGCAAGTTGCAGGACAAGGAGAACTCGTTCACCCCGTAGACGTGCGAGCGAATATGCGGTCGATTTTGGTTGCCATGATGAAATCGTTCTCATGCAGTCCCTTGATCTTCTTGATCTGCAGCGAGACCGTCGCATTGCCCCAACCGAAGCTGATATTCGGATGATGGCCATCAGCTTCCGCGAGTTCACCAATCTCCTGAACAAAGGTAAGTACCTCCCGGAAATTTCTAAACCGAAAGCTCCGCTCGATGCGGTGAGCTTCCTCCAGCAGTTGCCAATCTGGGGCCTGTCCATGAAAGAGCTCAGCTTGCTCGCGCGTGAGCGGAGGTATTCCCCGCGACAGGGAGTACAGGTTTTGCTAGCAAGAGCTTCGGTCATGTTGCTTGCTCCTCTCGTAAACTGTCGTCCGCACTAAGACTGGCCAACTGCGAAAGTGATGTTGCGGTCTCCGCGAGCCAAGCCATTGAAGAGCCCGTGATCACAGCCGCTGCTGCGCCCGGGTTGGATCAGTTGGGCCGATCTCGGGGCCGTAAGCTGCCACAATCAAAGTAGCCCACTGTCTGTTCGGCGGTAGTGGGCTACTTTTGAATAAGGCAAAAAACGGCCCTAGGCCATGTCGTGAACGGAGGCTACCATGCCGATATGGCCCGGATTGTCATTCCGATTTTAGCCCTGGTAATAGCCGTAATGGTGGCGACCCTATTTGGCATCATCGTGCATGACTGGTTAGGTATCCCCAGCGACGCAATCCGCATTGACGCGCTTACTAGCGCCGCTTTTATTGGCTTTGCCGTGGCGTGCGAAGCCTTACTGAAGCGGAATAGGTAGATGCCAGATCACCGCAAACGCCCCCGCGATCCCACCCAACTCGACGCGGTCCTTGGCGATTTCGCCGTGGCTGGATCTTCTGCTTCGACTTCGCGTGGACGACCATTCCGGCTCGTTGGTCGTTCGTTCGCCGGTACCTTCCAGGCCGTCGCCGCGTTGGCGATGAGGATCTTTTCGCGCCTGCGGGCCCGCAAACCGCTGCTTCTCGTAGTAGCCGGCAACCGCTAGGCTGGTGAGGGCGGCGTGATATGCAGCCTCAAAATCCGAGATAGGCCTTGCGGACGTCCGGCATGGCGGCGACCTTCTCCGATGCTCCCTCGGTGAAGGTGCGCCCTTCGGCGATGACATAGGCATAGTCGCTGATCGCCAGCGCGAGGTGCACATTCTGCTCGACCAGCAGCAGCGTGACGCCATCTTTCCTGAGCGCCGTGAGCGCGGTCATCAGCTGCTGCACGACCACGGGCGCCAGACCAAGCGACAGCTCGTCGATCATTAGCACGATCGGCACCGACATCAGCCCGCGCGCGATCGCCAGCATCTGCTGTTCGCCGCCGGAAAACGTGCCGGCCTTTTGCCGGCGCCGTTCCTTCAGACGCGGAAACAGCGTGAACACGCGCTCGGTCTGCTCGCCGAAATGGCGCCGCGCGCGGGCGGAATAGGCGCCCATTTCCAGGTTTTCCTCGACCGACATGTTGTTGAACAATTGTCGCCCTTCCGGTACCAGCACTAATCCACGTGCCGCCTTGGCGTGCGGCGGAAGCCGGGTCACGTCCTCGCCGTCGAACATAACGCGGCCGGCGCGCGGCCTGATACCGCCGGTGATCGCACGCAGGCTGGTGGTTTTGCCGGCGCCGTTGGCGCCGACGAGCGTAGTGACGCCGCCGCGCTCCACCTGCAACGACACGCCCCATAGCACCTGGACATCGTCGTAGCCGGCTTCGAGGTTCTCGACCTTGAGCAGCGGCGCGGCCATCATTCGGCTCCTTCCGCACTGGCGAGCAACTTAGAGTCGCCGAGATAGGCCTCGATGACCTTCGGATCGTTGGCAACCTCTTCCGGTCTGCCTTCGGCGAGCTTGCGCCCGAGATTGAGCACAACTATGCGGTCGGAGAGCCGCATGATCGCGCGCATCACATGCTCAATCATCAGGATTGCAACGCCGGCCCTGCGGATGTCTTGCACGATCTCGATCATCGCTTCGACTTCGGTTGGATTGAGTCCGGCGAGCACTTCATCGAGCAGCAGCAGGCGTGGCCGAGCGCTCAAGGCGCGGGCGAGCTCCAGGCGCTTCTTGCCGGCGGTGGTGAGCGATCCGGCCAGCGCATCCATCCGCTCGGCCAAACCCACGGTCGCCACCACCTCGCGGGCGATCTCGCGCGCCTTGGCGATCGGCAGATTCTCGCGGCCGAAGCAGGCGCCCACGGTGCAGTTTTCGAGAACGCTCAACCCCGCCAGCGGCTGCACGATCTGGTGCGCGCGTGCGATACCGTGGCGCGCGACAATGTGAGGCGCCTTGCCGGTTATATCGGCACCGTCGAACTTGATGCGGCCGGAATCGGGGGTGGTGACCCCGTTGATCAGATTGAAGACGGTCGACTTTCCGGCGCCGTTCGGGCCGATTAGGCCGAGAAGCTCTCCAACGCTGACGTCGAGATTGAGGTCACCCACGGCTTCGACCCCGCCGAAACGCTTGCTCAAATCTGTGACTTCGAGCAGCGCCGTCATTCCAGCCACCTTCGGGTGAAGGGAAGTTTCTGGTGAACGAAGCCCATCAGTCCACCGGGGGCGAACAACACAATCACCAGCAGCAGCAGCCCGGCAATCACCAGCTGGAAGTGCGAAAATGCCTGCGCGGTGAGCAAATAGCCGCGCATTTCCTCGTAAAGAAATGCGCCGATGGCAGGTCCCGCCACCGTGCCTTGCCCGCCGAGCATCACCATAACGATCGCTTCGATCGAGGTGGTGAGGTCGAAGGCGCCGGTCGGCTCGATAATGCCACTCTTAAAGAAATAAAGGCCGCCGGCAATCGCCGGCAGGAAGGCGGAGACGCTGTACACCATGGCCTTGTAGGTGCGGGTCGGCACCCCCAGGATCGCCGCCGCGTCCTCGTTCTCGCCGATCGCCAGCAGGCCCAGTCCGAATTTCGAGTGCCGGATGCCGTAGCTCAGCGCCAGCGACAAGCCCATCACCGCGACCATGAGGAAATAGACGATCCATAAGGCGCGGCCGGGGCCGCCGAGCGGGGCATAGGCATCGAGCGATAGATAGAGGCCGGTGGCGCCGCCCCAAGGCTCGAAATTCGTAACAAACACGCTCACCGCCTCGTTCACGCCGATGGTCGCCAACGCGAAGTAGGCGCCGCGCAGCCGCAGTATCCCGAGCCCAAACATGTAAGCGATGATGCTGACGGCGATCGCGCCGACGAACGTGGCGCCCAGCAGCGGCCAATGCCATACGCTCACCAGATAGACGCCAACATAGCCGCCGAGGCCGAACATCACGATATTGCCGAAATTGACGTAGCCGGCATAGCCAAGCATCAAATTGAGATTGCTGGCGAGCGTGATGTCGAGCGCGGCGAGGATGAGGTTCTCGCGCGAGGTGACATTGTCGGTCCACCACGGCACCAACGCGACCGCCAGGGTGACGATCAAGATCAGCCACGGAAATGGGCGGAATGAGTTGAACCGCACGGAAATCACGTTCTTGAAAACGAGAAAATGCCGCGCGGGAACGCGATGAGAACGATGACGAATAGAGTGAACTCGATCATCGGCATCCAGCTCACCGGCATGAACGGCGTCGCCATGCCCTCGATCAGTCCGAGAAATATGCCACCGAGCAGCGCGCCGCCAGGATTGCCGAGCCCGCCGAGTACGGTCACGACGAAACTCTTGAGCTGATAGGCTCCGCCCGACAGTATCGTGAAGGGAAACAATGTCGCGATCAGCATCCCCGACGCGAATGCGAGCGTTACGCCAAGCCCGAAACTCAGCGCCAGCATTTGCGTGGTCGGAATTCCCGAGAGCTCGGCGGCAGCGCGGTTGGCGGAGACGGCGCGGATCGCCTTGCCGATGCGCGTGCGGTAAAGCAGCAGATAAAGCAGCCCGGCGATCACGGCGGCGATCACAGCAGCCATGATATGCGTGCCGGTGTAGGTATAGCCCTCCCAGCTCACGCTCGGCAGCGAAACCGGAACATTGTAGGGGCTCGTGCTCCAGAATGCGGTGCCGAGGCCGATGAGCACCATGTTGACCGCGAAGGTCGACAGCAGGCTCATCAGAGGCGGCCGGCCGATGACCCGATGCACGGCGACCCAATAGAGCAGCACGCCGGCAACGAAGCCGATTACGATGACGATAGGCGATGCCGCATAGGGATTAAGGCCGAGCACGGACGAAAAGTAATAGAGCGCGAACATCCCGAGGACGATGATCGCACCATGGCTCAAGTTGATGACGTTCATGACGCCCCAGATGAGCGTCAACCCCATGGCGGCGAGCCCATAAACCGCGCCTATGAGCACGCCGTCGATGACGGAAGCCAGGATTTCAGCCATGTCGGTTTTCGGCACGGTCGGACGCGCTCACCTACATGCGAATGAGCGCGTCCGTTCGCTCCGTGAAGCGCCCTTTCAGTTCATCACAGTATCGGCGGTCTTGGCGGCCGCCGGCCAGATCACTTCCTTGGTCAGCTTGCCGTCCTTCAACTGCCATTGCGCCAGCACCATGTCGTGGTCGATCTGGAGACCGTGGTCCTTCGCATCGGTGGCGAATTTGGTGCGGCCGAACATTGTCGTGACGTCCATCTTGTTCAGCGCGGCCGCGACCTTGGCCGGATCGATCGAGCCGACCTGTTCGATGGCATGCTGCAAAATCAGCCCCGCGGCATACCCGCCGGCAGCGTGATAACCCGGATCGACGCCGTATTTCGTATTGAACGCGTTGGTGAACTCCTGCGCCGTGGGCCCGAAGTCGGGCTTAAACCTGACCTGCGGCTCCCATTGCGAAGGTACCGAGATGTCGGTCGCGGCGGCGCCGAGCTCGGCGAATTTCGGACTGTCCGGTGCGACCAGCAGCGTAACCCATTTCAAATTGGCCTTCTGGTCGTGCAACTGGCGGGCGAGCGTCGAGCCGTCCGCGTAGTGGCCGCCGCCGAGCAGGGCCACCGCCTTCGACGCGATGATCTTGTTGATGATCGGGCCGAAATCCATGGTCGAGCCACTATAGGCCTCGTCCAACACGATCGTCATGTGCTCCATCTTGGCGAGGTCAAGCGTGGCGTGGGCGACCGCCTTGGAGAAGGGATCGTCCTCGTACACGAAGGCGATCTTGGCATTCGGATCTTTCTCCTTAAGCGCCCGCAGCGCACCGGCGAGATACTGCGCCGCCGGCGAATAGATCTGGAACAGGTCTTTGTTGCCGAGCTCGTAGGTCTTCTCCTCAGCGGCGCCGGTGGTCAGCATGACCTTGCCGTACTGTTCCGAAATGATGGCCGCCGTCGCGGTCAGACCCGATGAATAGGGGCTGAACAGGAATTGCGCGTTATCCTGCGTGATCAAGCGCGTATAGAGCTGCTGCACGCGCCCATTCTGCGATTCGTCGTCATAGCTGACGAATTTGATGTTGTAGGCCTTGTCGCCGACCTTGATGCCGCCCTTCGCGTTAACCTGATCGCGCCACAGATCGAAGCCGCGCATCTGTGCGATCGAGTCGGTATTGAGCTTGCCAGTTTGCGAGACGGTGAAACCAACGGTCAGTGTGTCGTTGTCGGCGGCCCAGGCCGGGGATGTTAAGGCGATGGTGGCGACTGCCACGAGACAGAGTCGAGGTAACTGCATGATCTCCTCCACAGATGAGTTGGCCCTTCGTTTCCGGGCGGTCACGAACGGTCCGGGAAAAGGCAATGACTGCTGTCGTGACGGCACGGGTCCGCGATAAGGCGGACCCATCGCAATCGCGACAATTCTGCCGTCATTATTATTCCAACATAGGCTTGCTCGAAATAGAGTTCCATTGTTGAGTAGTCTTATCTCTTCAATGCCCTGTACCATCTCGTCTGTCGTTGTGAGCCTTTGCGCTCCACAACTTGGGCCCGGTAATACTGACGAAAACGACGCTCAGGACGAGTCCGCGGCGAGCGCCGACTCTGCGACGGGTCATTGGTTTGGTCATGCGCTGTCCACTGTTGTTCGCGGCAAAGCGTCGCGCCGGCCTCACCCGCGGAGAAAGCCAGCGACTGTCGTGGGCGCCGAGCTTGACCCGGCGGCGCGCGGCGGTGCGCATGTTCCGGCTTGCGGCCGCGGACTGCGGGAAAAACAGCAACGTGTGGGCGTTCGCTAACGCCGAGCTCTCAAGGTGCTTGCCGCACTGCCCCGACGGCCCTGAAACGCTTTGCGGTGCGATCCCCAAACGTCGCCTTCTGGCCCTAGCGGCGGTTGCCGTGATGCAGCAATTCGGTCGGAGGCATAGCGGAACTGCCTGTCGCATCTTCAAAACGACGTGAATGCCCGCCGCTGCCGCTTTTGTCCCAAATACTTCCATATTTTCGTTATTCTTTAAGGCCTGTGCCGCGGTCTAATCTTGCAGGCCACAATACATTTTCATGGAGCGATTAACGTAAGGGAGCTGGCGTGTTCGTGTCTGTCTGAGGTGCGTAGAATAAGTAGACCTATGACCACCTATCGGGGAGCTAAGCCATGCCACAATTTGACCCTCAACTCATCCAAGACATGAGGAACGCACTTGAAGAGGTCATGACAAAGGTGCCCTTGGAATATTCAACATCAGCGACAAAAGCATATCTCGCTGAATGTATTCTGAAGGCTGCTGCTCAAGGACACACGAGTTATAACGAACTGATCGCTGCAGCTTCTGATCAGATAAATGTGATCCTATCGCTGTTCACGTAGAGAAGCTCGATGATTGGTATGTTGCCATCCGGTGCGCGGGCTCTCACGGCACGCTGCCGTTCGGTATTAGCAAGGCTGAGGTTTTTCATCGGGTCTGTTTTCTCAATGTAGCTTGCTTCCGGGGCGGCATCGCCCGGGTAGGGTGGCGGTTTAGCTGCAGTGGTTTTGGTATAGGCTTTGCGCAGCGCATCGTTATAATGCGGGCCGGCGAAGGCAAGGGCGTCATTAGCGCGCCTGTGCTGACACCGGTGACTACCGCGTAATCAGACCGCTTACCCGCAGCCGTTAAGCCATTGAGCAGCGCTTTCTGCCGCATCGGTGAGGCTCGATTCGGGGTAGCTCCAGTGGCGATGATGAAGCGTGAGCTGACCGCACTGGATTGCGGCTGTCGAGCCAAGAGTGCCGCGTGCTATGAGATCTGTACTCGCCTTCTCACTCGGAGCTGTCGTGTGTTTGCTCGCAGGGGGCAATGCGCCCGCGATGACGCCGGGCGAGCTTCTGCGAAGCTGTGAGGCGGTGGTCAACACAGCTGGCGCCGCGGCGGGAGATACGATCGGTATGCCACCTGCTGGGATGCGCTGCTGGTACTACATGGCGGCGATCCAGAACATGTCCGTCGTGGCGGATCAAGGCGGAGAGCGACTGCTGGATATCTGCGCTCCATCGGATACTACGTTGATGGATTACGTGCGAATCTTTGTTCGGTACGCGCACCGGAACCTAAAAGAGCTGCAAGGGAACGCTGCGGCACTCGCCATCGCGGGTTTGAGCGAGGCGTTTCCATGTGACAGGAAGAGAGCGCTGTGACCACCTAAGGCGAAAATAACGCTGACATGTCCCTCGTCAATGCTGCCGCCCGTAAATCGACCTGATTTGCAACGGATGTCGGGTCAACTGATATCGACCAGCGATTTCTCCGCGCCGACCCAAGCGGGTAGCCCCACTTGTGATCTGCTTCACCAACGGCTGCATGGCGGATTACGTGGCCGACGCCGAGATGATCGGTAGGATGAAGAAGGGGCAGGGACTCGTCATCCAGGCGATCAATTCGACCGGCCAGCCGATCAGCTTGGCGATGCCGCTAACCGATTTCGCCAACGCCTATGACGGACCGCCGACCGATCCCACGGTCTTTGAGGAGCAGCAGAAGAAACTTCAAGAAGAGTTGCAACGGCGCGCCGACGAAGTGCGCAAGAAGTTGGAAAACCAGCACGGCACGCCCCAGTCGTCGGCAGCGCCGCCACCGGCACAAGATGGGAAGACGCCGTAATCGGTTGCTAATCTGTTCGCGTCCCCGCGTTAGCGGGCACGCGCAGCGACCAGCGGATGCCGGACCGGCTCGCCGCTGTTATCTGGCGGGAGGTTTTGTTCGGAGACGCAAGCGATGTATTCGATCTCTTTGTTCTCGGCGAATAGATGATAGAACGGCTGATCCTTGGGCGGTCGCTCGCATTATGCAGTGTGGATGGTACAAGAAGTCGCGTCAAAGATCTCGACAGTCACTTCTCACCGTTGACACGACGTCAGGCCGTTTTCCGAGACCAAGTATCACACCAGTGCCGCGACCATCCTGCGACCCTATCCGTGCGGCCCACCGTGAGCATCGGGGTTATTGGAGCGATCATGCGCAGTCTCGACCGGTGCCCATCGCGCTTGTGCGCTTATGCCCCGTAAATCCTTCACCACCCCGATCGGCACGCCGACCCGCTCGATCACATTCACGATCCTGCCGCGAAGCACTCGATCGCAGTTCATGTGCGTGGGTGCGATGAAGAAGTCGGCATGGCTCCAATCGGGGGTGAATTGCAAGCGCCGGTCGGCTTCGTTCTCAAACGAAACCCTCTCCCCACAAACCGCAACGGTGTAGTGGGCTGGGCGAAGCGGATTGGCATGAGTGTCCGTCTGATCCAGATAGGTCTCGAGGTCTTTGACCGCGGCCGGCATGATGTTGACCCAATAGTCAGTGACGTAACGTCGCGACGCGCCTTCGAGGCCGCCGACCAGGGAATTGTAGAACAGATATTCGTAGGGATGCAGCCGCACCAGAATAGTGACATCCCAGACGAGAGCAGCCGTCACTCCAGCTAGTGGTTCGAATCTAACACTTGGTACCGTCGGATCAGGCCGGTTTTGGGTCGTTCATCGGCACTTCGACCGGACTCAAATGTGTGATTTTGACCACTAGCGCAACAAATCCGAGGGTGCGGGCTTTTGCTTCAACGCCCGAAAGGAACGTATCAACACCGATGCCGGCCAGCGCCGCAAGCGGCGGCACGACGAACAAAAAATGCCGCAATCCGGTATCCGAGGGGCCACGGCCGATGATTTGGCAAGCCAACGGAAAAGCAATGACGAAAAACAGGGTTCCGATTTCCTGCAGGCGCGCGTTTGCGGCCAGATTATCGCTCCACATCGCCGCCGAGCGAGCCGCCGATAGCAAAGCCGCCCCGGCGCCCAGCAGAACGAAAAGCGGCAGCTTGATCGCCAGATAGTCAGGCTCGTACCAGCGCGGCACGTCGCTCATGGAATAAACTTGGCCGGCAATGATGGTGCGGATCGGGTAGTGAAAGTGGGCGAAAGCAAAAATCGCGCGAGCCGGATTGAGAAATGCCACCGACGCCCAGGGCCAGGATGCGATCATGATCACATAGGCAAGCGCGAAGGCGGGAATGAAATGCACCAACGAGCGAACGCTCAGGCGAGCGAACCTGCGCAAGTCTTGTTGCCGGATGCTCCACGACCGAAGGCCGATCAGCGCCACGGCGTAACACACCATCAACAGACCGGTGGCGCGCAGGCCGAGCGCGGCGCCCAGCAGTATGCCGAACCATAAGATGTCGCGCCGCCGCGGATCGGGAAGATCGCGCGCCGCCCGCAACAGAAAAAAACGTCGCGCCCATCATGGCGGAGGCAAACGGCACGTCCTTGGTGTGATTGAACATGCTGCCGTACCAGACGCCGCAAAGCGCAAGCGCGAGACCGGCCAGCAGACCAACCCTGGGTCCGGCAATCATCCGTGCAGTCGCCCAGGTTGCAGCCACTCCACCGATGCCGGCGACGGCACACATCACGTGCCGAATGTCGTAGGGGTCGAACGGCAGGACGTGCGCCAATAGGACCGCGATGACATCGAACAGTCCGCCGTAGAGATAGAGATTCCCGAAATCGAAAACCGATTTGTCTGTGAAGCCACTCTTGTAATAGGCGACGATCAATTCACCGTAGTGGTGCTGCAGGCCTTCGTCGTTGGAAACCGCATATTCTCTGAACGTGGCGCCTACCAGCAGCAACAAGGCCATGATGAGCAAGGCGAACACCAAATCAAAGCGGTCAATCGCGCAAACCGAAAAATGATGTCGGCGGAGAGCTCCACTCATGCTGACGCCATGGCCCGGCGATCCATCGATGTTGAGCATCGGTAGACGATCAACCCTCGCCGAAATGTATCCGCCGGATTCTGAACATTGGGCAACGGCAGCTGAGGCAACTTGACGCAACGATCACCGGCCGAATGGTTCGGTGTGCAGTGCGGTAAGCGCATCGAGATCAGCCTGCGACGGCACTCAGGGACGGCACCCGCCGCTCCCTCGGCACCCAAGGGAGGCGGCACTTTGGCCCCAATATTTTCATTGATTTCGTCAAAACGGAATATCATATCTCGTTAATCCAAGTCCAACCTGCCGCCGACGGAACCGCCATGCCGTTATCGCGATCGTTCAGGAACGCTGTTGTGCTTGTTGCGCTGCTCTTGCCTGCGACCGCGCTCGCCGCTGATAGTGGCCGTTCCGATAAGGTGTCGTTTTACTTTGCTGCTCACGAGGACGATTGGCAGCTGTTCATGAATCCATCGGCATTCGACGATGTGATCGGCGGCGCCGGCAAAACTGTCTTTGTGCATATTACCGCGGGCGATGACGGCCTCGGGGTCGGATCCGGCGGCCGCAAGCACCCCTATTACCTGGCGCGGGAGAATGGCGCCTTGAATGCCATCCGCTTCATGGCGGACGCCGATAAGACGCCGATCGACAATTCAGCCGGTCCAATGACGTTCAACGGCCACTCGGTGTTCCGCGTGAGTTACCTCAACACCATCGGCTATTTCCTGCGGCTTCCGGACGGTGACGCCTCGGGTTCGGGCTTTGCCGGGACTGGCTTTCAGTCCCTCAAGCGTCTCGCCACTGGAGACATAGACACGCTTTCGGCCATCGACGGCTCGACGATCTATCACGGCTGGAGCGATCTCGTTGCGACCGTGCGGGACATCCTGAAGTACGAACGTGAGCAGGCACGGCTTGTTCAGATCAACGTTGCCGAGACCGATCCGCGCATTAATCCGGAAGACCACTCCGACCACCTTATGACCGCGAAGGCGGCGCTCGATGCGGCAAAGGACATCGCCTGCGTCCGCCGGGTTTACTATGTCGATTACGCCAGTTCCAAGTTACCCGAAAATCTTAATGCGCCACAGCGCGACATGGAAAGCGCGGTGTTTGCAGTGACGCTCGCCGGCGTCATGGCCTTTGACCACAGCACGGCGTGGCATCACTACGATCAGTCCTTCATCGGCCGCAACTATTTTCGCGTCGAGGAGCCCAGTGGTAATTGCGGGGCGACCAATGCCGTGTTCGTGGCGGCGAAGCACTGACATCTTACCCCCCAAATCGGACGGATAGGCCTCGCGAACCTCAGGCTTGATAAAGCTCAAGGCGGCCGGCCGTTGCTCTGAACAAGCTGTTTTTGAACTGACCGGGATTTTTCTGGCAGCCGATTTGTTCTTGCACCAACACCGAGACCCATTCGATGCGCTACGTCGACTTAGCCTCCGCCCTGCAAACGCGCCGAGTCGTATCGATCGATGCGCTGCGCGGCTTCAGCATGTTTTGCATAATTGGGTTGGACGGCGCGATGTGGGGGCTCGCCGAAATGTCGCAAGGAAAGGGAGCCGTCGCCAGCGCCGCCGGCAGCTTTCTCGGCGATCAATTCACGCACGCGCCCTGGGAAGGTCTTCGCTTTTACGATTTCATTTTTCCACTGTTCATTTTCATTACCGGCGTCTCGATCGTGCTTTCCTTGCCGGCTCTGGTCGAGCGCGTAGGCAAAACCAACGCGCATCTGCGGGTCCTGCGTCGCTCGCTCCTGCTTTACGTACTCGGGCTCGTCGCTGTCGGCGAGATCAGTCAGCACTGGGCCGATCTCCGCCTTCTCGGCGTTTTGCAGCGGATTGCGCTTTGCTATTTCTTCACGTCTCTCGCGTTCCTGAATTTCAACCTGCGAGGACTGATCGCAACTCTTTTTGCCCTCCTGGTCGGCTATTGGGCGCTGATGACCTTTATCCCGGTTCCTGGAATCGGCGCCGGCTCATTCGTCCCCGACGCCAACCTGGCAGATTGGATTGATTACTGCTATTTGCCCGGCAGACTATGGGAGGGCAGCCGCGATCCCGAAGGTATGTTGAGCACGCTGCCGGCTATTGGCACTTGCCTGCTCGGGGTTTTCGCCGCGCTTCTCCCGCGTGACATCCGCGTTTCCGCCCAGCAAAAAACGCTTTGGCTGATCGCGTATGGCTGCGTCCTGATCGCTATCGGCTACCTCTGGGCGCTGCAGTTTCCGATCATCAAGGCCATTTGGACATCGTCCTTTGCACTTGTTACCGCCGGATACAGCGCGATCCTGCTCGCTGCAATGCACCAGATCATCGACGTATGGGGGTGGCGACGCTGGGCCACGGTTTTTATCTGGGTCGGGGCAAACGCGATCACCCTCTACGTTATCAACGAAGTGCTTGGCTTCGCGTCGTTCGTGGCGCGCTTCTTGGGCAGCGACTTCGCGAGCTTACTTAACCATGCGGTGACGCAGGGTGCGGGCGACTTCGTTACGCGTGTGTTGGGACTCGTGTTTGCGATTGCGCTAGCTGGCTTCTTATACCGGCGCAAGGTTTTCCTGCGTGTCTGATTTCGGACAACGCAAGGGACGGGCCGCAACTTGCTGCAATAGAGCTCCTTGCGGCGCGCCTCTCGCGCGCGTGCGGGTGATGGAAGTGGCGAACACGAGCGTGATCGGGTCTTCGGCCAGGCGCCGGCCCTCGAAGAACAGCCGCAGGTCAACCACGGCATATGCTGGTGCGCTCAGCTTGAAGATCGCAGGGGCGTTTCGCCAAGCTCGGCGCCGAAGGCAAGGTCCTTGCGCTTCTTGCCCAATCCAGGTGAAGCATAGACACGTGCTTGCGGAAAGGCAGACTTCCAGTCCGCAAGCAACAGATGATGCAGATGGTTCGGCGAAATAAGAAAATGCACTGGTCCCAGAGTATCGATGTTGCGTTTGAGGGTAGCCGACAGCGCGACCGGGGACCAGACGAACAGGCGGCCATCCGAAAGCTTGATCAGCACCATGCGGGTGGGATACGAAAAACCAAAAGAACGGGGTCGGCTGCGCCTCCACCGCGCACGTTCGCCCCGAACGCCCGAGCTCCATCGTTCGCCCCGAGGCGGCGCGGGAACCTTCGACGGTATTTTTTTCACCGGAATCCTCGCCGTGTTGCTGGCGAGCCTTTTTCATCCTCGGCCGTATGCCGCGCAGCCGTATTGAACTGGCCCACCGCATGAATCGTCGGATAAAGTCATGGAGCTGCTCGCCCATATCTGGCCTCACTTGCTGCGAACCAGCGGTTGGCGGGGTCGGGTGGCCGGCGTCGCACGCGCTGAGGTGAGATGAAACTCAGGCGGCCATTGCGGCTCGGGCTGCTGCGACTGTCGCTTCTGGCGATTGTCGTCGGCATCATCACCGGATTTGGCGCCGTCGCCTTCCGCGCCTTGATCGGTCTGATCCATAACATTGCCTTTCTCGGCTCGTTTTCAATGGAGTACGACGCCAGCGTGTTCACGCCACCGAGCCCGTGGGGCGCGTTCATCATCCTGGTGCCTGTCATTGGCGGCCTGATTGTCACTTTCCTGATCACCAATTTCGCCCCGGAAGCGCGCGGCCACGGCGTGCCGGAAGTTATGGACGCGATCTATTACCGCCAAGGCGTCATCCGGCCGGTCGTCGCCTTGATCAAGTCGCTTGCCTCGGCGCTTTCGATCGGCACCGGCGCGGCCGTCGGCCGCGAAGGACCGATCATCCAGATCGGCGCCGCGCTTGGTTCCACGCTCGGGCAGGTCATCCACATGGCACCATGGCAACGCATTACCCTCGTTGCCGCCGGCGCCGGCGCCGGCATAGCCGCGACATTTAATACACCGATCGGCGGAGTGATGTTCGCCATCGAGTTGATGATGCCGGAATTGAGCGCGCGCACCTTCCTGCCGGTGGCGCTCGCCACTGGCACCGCGACTTTCATCGGCCGCATCTTTTTCGGGATCCACCCCGCATTCGCCATTCCGAATGCGCTGTTGGCGTCGCAAGCGCCGGCTTCGCTGACGGTGCTGTTGCTCTATGCCTTGCTCGGCGCGCTGATCGGACTCGCGGCCGCCGGTTTCGTCCGGGGGCTGAGTTTCGCGGAATACGTATTCGAACTCATAAAGAACCCCTATCTGCGGAACGCAGTCGGCATGCTGATCATCGGCGTGCTGATCTACGCGCTCCTGGTCGGCGGCGGGCACTATTACGTCGAGGGCGTCGGCTACTCGACTATTCAGGCGATCCTCACCGGCAATCTCGGCATTCCGGCGCTGCTCGTGCTGTTGTTTGCCGCCAAGCTCTGCGCCACCTCCGTGAGTCTCGGTTCGGGCGCTTCAGGCGGCATTTTTTCGCCGTCGCTGTTCATGGGCGCGACGATCGGCGGCGCCTTCGGCATTCTCGTCAACGCCGTCATGCCGGTGGCGGATTTTGGCGTAACGACCTGCGCCATCATCGGCATGGCCGCCATGGTCGGCGGCGGTACCGGCGCCGCCATGACCGCGGTCACCATGATTTTCGAAATGACGCGCGACTATGACCTTGTGATGCCGAGCATTATTGCGGTCGCCCTCGCCATCGGCGTTCGACGCCTGCTCTCGCAGGAAAACATCTACACGATCAAGCTGGTCGGCCGCGGTCATTTCGTGCCGAAGGCGCTGCACGCCAACATGTTCCTGGTGCGCCGCGCCCGCGATGTCATGGAGCGCAACATAACGATCCTGCCGGCGGATGCCAACTTCGATGCGTTCCTGCGCCAACACGCAACCGAAGGCGGCTTCAGGCACGTAGTGGTGACGCGCGGCAATCACATCGCCGGCGTCGTGCGCGTCAACACCAGCTTACGACGCGGTGTCGAGCAGGCCTACAGCGGAGTCCGCCTTGGCGACGTGGCGCAACGCAATTTCACCATCGCGCACGAAGCCGATATCATGTTCGATGTCGTTCAGCGCATGACGCGCCGAGACGCCGCCATGGCGGTGGTGGTCAAGGACCGCGGACGCGGGCACCCCTCCGAGATCATCGGCGTCGTCTCGAAGGAGCACATCGCCGATTCCGTCGCCGAAAGCATCAAGCCGTTCGGTTGATGGCGGAAAGTCGCGGATAAGAAGCGGCTCACCATTGTCTTATATTATAGGCCTTCCACTTGTTCGCCAGTGTCGGAGGGTGAGCCCCCCGATGCGCTCAATAGTGTGAGAAATCCAGGCTAGCGGCTCACGCCGGTTGCGCCGATGGCGGCTTTGACCAAATCGATCCACATTTGCCAAAGAGAAACGAGAATCTGAGCGCCCAGCGCCAAACCCATGCCCGCTCCACCGACGACGACGATGTAGGCGAAGAATGCTGGATCGACATACTTAGAGCATATCTCGGCTGAGTTGAATCTGGGATTCTCAATCTTGCTCGAATAAGCGAATCTCGCGGCATTGATTCGATTTTTGGAGGCAGATCGATGCCAAAGCCCTGTTCTCTGGACTT
>Ga0187891_1001636_pt1 | contig 18767 bp, 11 predicted proteins | sample June2016WEW_21_4_FD_132990 | JGI IMG/M metagenome (GOLD analysis project Ga0187891, IMG submission 132990) | Peatland microbial communities from SPRUCE experiment site at the Marcell Experimental Forest, Minnesota, USA - June2016WEW_21_40 | ecosystem: Environmental > Terrestrial > Soil >... | reverse complement strand
TCAACAGGTAAATCTCGCCGCCAGTGCGGATGTGGTCGATGGCTGCGTCATTCGGCAGCCCAAGGCATATCCGGTTTATGACGACGCTTACCAACAGCATGTGAACACGATTCGGAAGGCCCTCGACGAAAACTGTCCCACGCTTCACCTGGTTGGCCGTAATGGGATGCATAAGTACAACAATCAGGACCACGCCATGATGACCGCAATGCTGACCGCCAAGAACATCCTGGCAGGGACGCGTCGATATGACGTCTGGGCGGTAAATCAGGATGCCGAATATCACGAGGCAGGGGCAGCCGGCGAGCAAGCGGATGCTCCTGAGACCTGGGTTCCGTTCAATAAGACCGCTGGGAAGAAGGAAGTCGACGGGGAGCCGCGCCGCGCCGCGCTTGCTGGTGCGGTCGGATCCGAAAGAGTCTAGCCAAGTTTTGGAGTTCCTACTGACGAATCGCAGCAGAGATTATTGCTGAAGCACGAACAAGGACCCAGTGTGGTAGGAACCATCTTCCTGGGTTTGGGCCCGGCGGCCAGATATTGCCAACGACTATGTCCGCGCGTTTCTCTGTGGCGCGGTTGCGATGGTGTTGGCCGTTAGCGATTTTCGATCGAGGGACCTCTTTTGAGATGAGCGCTTGGCAGGAGTTGCGTGGACTGAACACGCGTTTTGTTCGGATGCTTGCCCTGACCGGCATGTTGTTTGTGGCCGGAGGGCTGGAGATTTCTTCCAAGGGTGCCGCGGCGGATTCCGATCTATGGTGGCACCTCAGTGTGGGCAACTGGATTGTTCAGCACCATGCCTTCCCCCACACCGGCATTTTGTCCCGCACCGCGGCCGATCGGCCTTGGATCGCTTACAGCTGGGGGTTTGAGGTTCTGCTGTCGAAGGCCTACTCCTGGTTTGGGCTTGTCGGGGTAGGGCTTTTGTCGCTGATTCTGCAGCTCGGCATTGTCTACAGCCTGTTTTGGACACTACGACGCATTTCGGGACGCTTCTGGGCGGCCTGGCTTATGACGCTCGTTGGGTTTTATGCATTTCATGGCGATATCGTCCCGCGTCCAATGCTCTTCACGATTTTGCTTTTCACCATTGAAGCAAGTCTCATCCTGGTGGCGCACCGAAGTGGAGAACTAAAGCTTTTGTATTGGCTCCCTCTCCTGTTTTTCGTTTGGAGCAACTTCCACATTCAATTCTTTTACGGGTTGTTCCTGATCACGCTCTTGACCGCTGTGGTGGGAGCACAACAACTCGCGACTCGCCTCCACCTCGAATCTCCGTATCTTCTCCCGCCGGTCCTTCGTGTCGAACCCCTGCTGCGCATTACCGCCGCATGTTTTCTCGCAACCCTCGTTTCCCCATATTCTTACCATCTCTATCAAGTTGGCTTCAGGTATTTACATGGCAATGCGTTCCACGCGTTCTACGGGGAGTTTGCACCTTTGGATTTCCGGAACGCTGCCCACTACGTGCAACTGCTCATAACCGCCGGGGCCTTCTTCGCCGTAGGGCGGCAGAGGAAAGTGGACCTGTTCAAATTGGCGATGCTGCTGGTGTGCACCCTCGTGGGCTTTCGCGCGTCGCGGGACGCTTGGTTCATCTGCATTCCGGCGATGGCTTGTGTCGCTGATTCCCTAGCAGGAGGGGCCGAGCAGGAGGAGTTCGAAACGCTCACTTACAAAGGTGTTGTCGCTGCCATCCTCATCGTCCTGCTGTTTCTCATGGCCCGCAACTACGACTACACCGATGCCGGCCTGCTGCGTGCCGCAAGCCTCCGTTTTCCGGCAAAGGCAGTCGCGTTTATTCGCCAGAACCAGCTTTCGGGACCTATATACAATACCGAAAACTGGGGTGGGTTCTTGATGTGGGCAGAGCCGGAATACCCGGTCGCCATCGATGGCCGGATGGAGCTCTATGGAGACGACGTAGAGTTCCGGTACATGCAGGTTCTCCAAGGCGCTCCTTTCTACGCGTCGGATCCGGACGTCAAAACCGCTCGCGTACTCCTTGTGGAGCGGCTTTTCCCCCTCTCGTGGAGGCTGGAGGCCGACCCACACTTCCAGCTCGTTTATCAGGATCCGATCGCCGACGTGTTCGTTCCTTCGGCGAGGTGAGATTTGCCTGCGCCGATCTGTCGGCTCGAAGCCCTTTGCTGCGGGCGCACGTGCGCCTTTAGCGTATTCGCACATACACCATCGACTTGTCGTCAATGAAAACAGGAGCGAACAGCCGACTCCCCGACAGCAACTCGTTCACCGGATACCGCTTCTCCATCAAAATCGTTCCAGCCCGCATGAGGGCCGGATCGAAATCCGGCGCCATTCGTGTCAACAGAACACTGATCTGCCTGACGTCGAGCTCTTCGCCGTATAAATCATTGCGGCCATCCATCGCGACCGGATACTCGGGCAGATACCACAAAATGAATCCGCCCCAATCAAGGGTGTTGTAAAGCGGCTGCGGCAAGTGAGCGGCACGGATGTAATCGCAGGCAGCCACTGGGAATTGTCGGTTGACAACAGCGAGCAGTTTCTGCCGATCCGACGGAATTTTGATGATGACGGCCAGAGCCAGCACACACGGCAGCAACGTCACAGCAATTGCTTCGGGACGTGCCCATTTGGGACGAGCATCCGAAGGACTCTCTTCCATCTGCCGGCCCGACAAAGCATCTGCGAGAACCGCAATCGCCGGAAACAGTACGAGCCACGTGTCGCGCTGCGTGTGGAATGAAATCACAGCAGTTACCGTCATCAAGCTCAACCGGAAAACGTCCAGTTTCCGAGTGCATCCCAGCGAGAAGAATGCCAGCATGACCGCTGCTAAGAGCACGTAATGCTGCCATTCCCGGAAATTCATGGGCAGTAGTTCCACGATGTAGTTATAGGCTTCCTTGTTGCCGGCATAGCCCACCATCACTTCGTAAAGGTGGTAGGAATACGGTGTCAGCAGGGTCGCCAGGCATGACAGGCCAGTCACGACCACCAGGGCGGGCAACGGCAAGCGCGGTCTTGCTTCCAACCAGGTGATTCCTGCCCGCTGCAAGATCTCCTCGAAGACTACGGCCGCAAGCAGTACACCTACATACAAGAGGCCATAGACAAACTGGATGTGCAGGTTTGCCCATAGTAGAAACAAGGGCGGCAGCCAATACAGGATGCGTATATTCCCCGTCTCTCGACTGTCCCAGATCAGTCGCAGGGCAAGGCAGGCGAGTATAAAGGTCAACATGACTGGGCGAACAGGCGTGTAGGGAACTGTATAGAGTCCGATCGCAACCAGGGCGGGGACTGGCCAAAATCTTCCTGCTCGGCGGCGCGATAGCACGAACAGTGACAGGGCGAAGGCAGCTTGCAAGACCATCAGCAGCACGGGAATGCCCCGCAGTCCGAAAACCTTGTAGAAGGCGGAAGCGATGATTTCGAAGCCCCAACTGTAGGCAATCCAGGGATGGTTGGGATACTGAGTAAAAAGTCCGTTGTGGGGAAAAGCGTGGTTCTGGAGAATCCAATCGCCTGTGCGCAGGTGCCACCAGATGTCGTTTTCGAAAAGTGACGTTAGATGGGTCGCTTCTAAAACCGGAAGGGTCGCAAAGACAGTCAACAGGACAAGTACCTGCACAGGGAGTTTACCGATACGAGCCAGTCGCCGCCCAAGAAGAGCAGCTTTTTGCAAATTCACACCCATAGCATTGCGCTCCGAATCCCCATGATTTCTAACCGCTCAATAGCGGACACCGCTGTGGTTACCACGGCCTCTCATATCGTTGCTAAAGTGGCAAGACACATAGCAGGTACGAGTATTTGTGTTGATCTCCAGTCGCCGGGTAATCGGATCCGGAAACACAATCGACAGGTCGAGATTCACCGAGTGGGCATGCGAAACTGCCTCCGCTCCTTGTACGCCATGGGGTGCATGGCAAACCGCACAGGAAATGCCGCCTTGCACTACGTGGCTGGCGTGATGTTTGAACACTGGGTCACCAACCGGGGTAAGAAGCCTTGCGACATCGTGGCATTTGTTGCACATGGCAAAAGGACCTTTCAAGGCATCGCCACCGTCCGGCGGGATATTTAGGGAAAGAACGTTAGCGCCGGCGAGAATGGCCGCCCCGTTCATGTCGTATCGCCTCTCCAAGAGGTGCTCGTAGGGGCTGATGTGAGGACCGTTGGGCCCAGTTCCGCCGGAGTCGGTATTGTTGCCACCATTGTGGCAGTCGGTGCAGTAGAGATAGCCTGAGGCCAGGTTCCTTCCTTGAGATCCACTCAGCGTGAGCATCAACATACGCAGGCTGGGCGAATGGCTGTTGCTCCGTGTTTGGGTCACGTTGTGCCGGGCAAACTGAGAGTTGAAATCCAGCCGGACGTTAGTAGCATCAACCTGGCGTACAGGGTTATGCCCGTACTTGGAATAGCTGGCGGAAGACTGCGGTTTGTTGGGACTGTCTGCGTGGCACTTGAAGCAGACCTCGTACTGGTTGCTGGCAACCACCGCATTGCCCTCCTTGCTGACGCCCGTTGCCCCCTGCAGAGAGGGATCGACGGCCGGGGCAATCGCATTTGCGCTCTTACGGTCTGCGTGCGGATTATGGCAATCCCAGCACTTGGAGTGGCGCGGCGTGGAAGGCAACATCAGGTTCTCGTTGGGATCGTGCCCGGTTGCATCCACGGGATGCATGAACTTGGTCGTATCATCGTATCCCAACCATGCCTGCGCCCATTGCAATTGCGAATTGGGGTCCGCGTGGCAGGGATAACAGGTATTCTCGTCGGGGGCAGCGCGCAGCAGGCGTGCACTTCCGCTCTTGTGATTGGAGTGGCAGTTCTGGCAGGCAGCCTCAGCTACCGTCTTGTAGCCGCTCACTCCAAATGCGCCCTCGGTAGACTGGCTTATCGCATGCGCGCTGGTTTGCCAGCCGCTTAACAGGTTTGGCGCCGGCTTCTGAACATCGTGGCAAGCGGTGCATAGAGCGCTTTGGGCGTTGTTGATACTCAGGAACATCGTCGACCGCTGCGGATCGTTGTCGGGCGTGTGAGGCTCGTGACAGGCAGTGCACTCTAAACGCCCATCCTCCAGCTTCACATTCTTATTGCCGGTTGTCCGTGGGGTGTGAAAGAGTTCATCGCGAAGCGTGTCATCACGTACCCAGTTGTCGAAACCGAAAGGATGATCCTTGCTAAGATCCGTCCCCAGGTTTGCTTCTGACGACAGGGTCCGCTTCGTGGGTAGCGGGGCCGGCGAAGTGTTCACCGCCCCCAAGGCAACGGTGCCGTCGTGACAGCTCAGACAGAGCCGGCTGGCGGAACCGGATGTCAGATCCAGCGGTCCCTCTCGGTAGGTGCTGCTGGTGTATCCCTGGTGCTTGCTTGTCGTGTCTTTGTGGTTCCACAGGCCTTTGACGCCAGCGGTGTTATGTGGAGCATGACAATAGACGCAGACGTTAGGGCCTTTATTCCCTCCCGGCGACAGATTATGTTCCGACTTGTCGACTGTGGTATGCTGCGCCACAGATTCGAGGCTGATCAGGAGCACAGCCGGAAGAGCCCAAGCTAGCCAACGACGCCTTTTCATTGTGCGCCCCTTGGGCCCGCGGAGGGCGCTGCAATATACTGAAACGTCTGCACGCGTCGATTCAAGGCATCGGCGACATATACTTTATTCTCGTGGTCAATGTACACACCGGCCGGCAGTTGGAACTGGGCCGGCCCGCTACCGGATCCGCCAAAGTAATACAGCAGGTCCCCGTTGCGGCTGAAAACCTGCACGCTATCCAGAAAGGCATCAGCCAGATAGATATTGCCTTCGCTATCCAGCGCTAGGCCCTTGCTTCGAAACATCCTTCCAGTGACGCTACCCAGCTGACCAAACTGTTGGCGAAACCGGCCTTCACGGTCAAAGATCTGCACCCGGAAGTTCATCGCGTCAGAGACGATCAGTTCGTCATCGTGAACCCGGATCTCGGTCGGGTAGTTGAATTCCCCTTCACCTTGCCCCGTCTTGCCGAAGCTTCCGAGGATGTTCCCGTCAAAATCCAGCGTGTAGACCGCATTCTTTAGCGTATCGGTCACGTAGATCCGCTTGGCGACCGAATCAAGCGCAAGCCCCGTCGGACGTTTGAAATAACCTTCCCCCTTTACGTCTCCTATGTATCGCCGAAATTTTCCGCGGGCATCAAAAACAAATATCTTCCCCAATTCCGAGTCAGTTACGTAGATGTTGTCTTCGGCGTCGACTGCCACGCAGATGGGAGATTTAAACTCTTGTCTGCCGCCCGCTAGATTCAAGTATTTCTGCCTCTTGAAATCGAAGATGTGTACCGCGGGCGCCCCAGGGTCGGTCACGATCACGCGTCCTTGGCTGTCTTTGGCAACGTCGTAGGGACGGACCATGTGATGGATGTCAGGTGCTCCGGCAACGAAGTCAAGCACCTTGCTCCAGAAAGATTTCTTGGTCCTAACTTCTTCTTCCGACGAGAAACTGCGTACGTACTCCAAACGGCGGCCTCCCTCCAGCAGCAGAGGTTCTACCGCCGTATCCTGTGTCTGGCTTTGGGGGGGTCTGCGATCCCTTGCCTCCACTGGTTTCAGGACCAGTACGACCAAAACGGCCAGTGGGAGCAGCGTCCTCATACATTGAAGATGATTCGTGCTAACGGAAACATCCATTCTTCCCTAGCAGAATACCAGACACGCGCTCCGATCAGTCTTGTTGTCTGGCTAAAACAGGCGGAAAGGCCTTAAGACCTCAAAAATATAACTGTTAGTCGATAAATTGAGGGCTTGGTTGGCAGTCGCGGACTGTGTCCAGTGCCGGAATTCGGCCCTGAAGGTCAGCTTGCGTAAGCGATAGCGGGATTGGATGAACCAGTAGCTATTCTTCGACACGTTCGACTCGAGTTCGGTTTGGCTCAAATCCAAGCCGGTGTGGCTGTAATTCCCATTTAGAATCAGCCTCCGGTGGGTCCAGGTTACCGTTAAGGTGTCCCCGTTCGAAACGCTGTTGTAAACCGAGGCATACGGGTAAATCACCGTGGCCACGCCCGGCTGAGTGATGGGAGCAATGCCGAAAGCCGAAGTGGTGGAATAACCTGAGGAGCGCTGGAACTGGCCGGTGACGTTGAGGGTACGGTTACCCATGGATGCGGTCAATCCCTCACTCACAGTTGCGTTGGCGCCAGCCGGAGTAATGTCGCTGCGGTTATAGTTGCCGGCTAGCGTAAAGTTCCACGCATGTAGAAAGCGTGTGCTTGCCGCGATATTTGTGCCAAAGCTCCTCGATACGCCTGTAGCTGAAACCCCCGTTTGCGCAAGCCCAGTATCAACGAAGCGAAAGTTGCCTGCCATCGTCCAGCGTCCCACGGGTTTAAAGTAAGCAGCTGTTGCAGACTGGGTAAGCACGTCGTTGCGGATTGAAACGAGCACAGGGACGCCGGCGGCATTCGTCTCGTACGCCGTCTCAAGGACGTTGGTTCTTCCGATGTTATAGGAAGCAGCAAGGCTTCCCCCGAAGAGTACGTGTCCGTACCCCACGCCCCCGGCAGTCGTCAGCGCAGTTGCGTCCTCCACGCTTGAGATGTCGTCCTTTTCTTGCCCAACCACACCATAAAGATTGAAGCCGTGGCCCACCTGGTAGCTGGCACTACCGGTAATCACCTGGGATGCTCCCAATGGGGTAAAAATCGTCGTGCTGTATGGGGTCAACGCGCCGTTCTGGTTATTGACGAGGAACCCGGAGAGAATTTGCGCCAGCCCATTGGAATTGTAAAGCGCTGTAGCATTCAGAACCAGGCGCTTGCTGGGTGTGGAGTTCAGGGTCGCACTGGCGTTATCAAAGGTCTGCGTCGCCCCACCAGCGAGTAGACTGCCAGTGGTCTCGGTGCGGCTATAGCGGAAATCTGTGTTGCCTTTGATCCACGGCAGGGCGCGATCGCCACCGGCAATGTAGGATTTTTGGTCGCTCGTGTTGGTTCCGCCAAGGCCCAGGGATAGGAGATCGGGCGACTCCTCTTCCGAATGAAATAAGTTGTAGTTGCCAAATAAGCGAAAGCCAAGGATGTTATAGGTCGACGTAAGCTGCAGGTTGCGGTGATGGTAAGAGAGTTGTCCAGCTTCGCCATATGCGAGCTTGCTATCATTACCTCCAGAACCATAGCTGAAAGAAAACGTCGGCCACCGAAAATTGCGGTGATAATTCCCACTTAAACTCCAATTGTGCGAGAACCCGCTCGCCTCCGAACTGATGGGATTGGGCCCGGAAGTGATTGCGGTGTTGCCGTTCCAATTCAATCCATACGAGAAATTGATCGGCATCGTACTGGAGTTCCGGAAACTGACATTTGCGGATACCCCTTCGTTGTCATCATGGAAGAGATCCTCCGCTTCGGCATCGCGGTCATACGTATACATCGGGGAGACGTTGAACTTGAGGAAGCGGGGATCGTGGTAGTAACCGTCCAAAGTTGCGGCAGTAGACCAGTAAAGACTATCGCTGCCAGGTCCGTCCCCGCTTGCACCCGCCAAACCAACGCCCGTCACCCCGCTCAGGGTCATGGGCATATCGCTAATCGGCTCGACCTGCCCCCACGCGATCGAGCCGGCAGCCAGTACAAAGAGCGCCGCGGACCAGAGAACGCTAATGTAGAACCCTTCACGCATCGGACTCTTCCGGCTGCGGGCGGGGCTCAAGGCGAATCCCTTCCAAAGGGAAACTCCCCGGGAGTCTCCTGCCAGCGTCTGAAATTGGGCCCGTCAGATCTGGGAAATGCCGCACGACGAGCACTTTAATTATCCAACCTGCAGGATCTCGATGTTAGCCTTCGCCTTCAGTTCCTTTTCGAGGCGCGCGGCCAAATCCTTCTGCGTTGCCTCTTCCAGGTCCTTGCGCATCTGGTCACGCACCTCGCTGAACTCCATCTGCTTCTCCGGACGGCGGTCGTTCACCCGAAAAATCGCGAGAGACCCCTGAACCTCGACGATGTCGCTCACTTCCCCCGGCTTCATCGTTACTACCAATTTCCTAATCTCCTCAGGCATGGCAACCAGGTGCATCCACTTGTGGTCACCCATGTCCACCCGGTAGTCATCTTCAGACGCTCGCTCCGCCAACAAGCCGAACTCGTTGAAGCTCTTGGCTGCCTTGGCCTGCGGCAGCAACTCCTCGATCCGCTTGCGTGCCATTTTCTTCTGCTCTGCACTGGGGTCCGCAGGGATCATGATCGAGATGGTTTGCAACCACACACTCTCCGGCCGCTTGAAAATCCTCTTGTTCTGTTCGTAGTAATCGCGCAGCTTCGCGTCCGAAACCTTGCTCTTTTGAGCGATCTCCACGTCCTCGAACTTGGCAATGAGGGTGGCTCGGCGGATGCGGCGCTCAAATTCGGCCACCGACCCGTAGCGCTCCTTCGCAAACCGCTCATACGCTCGCTGCGACTTGAGGCGTTGCTTGGCTTGGTCGATGACCGACTTCATGGTCGTTTCCGGAACCGTGATGTTGCGCCTTTTCGCTTCCTCGTAGATCAGCTCGTCCACCACGACTTGATTCACGGCCTTCCTGCGAATCTCGGCTTGGTATTGCTCGGGCACCTTTCCGCCGTGAATGCTGTAGTAAGGGAAAAGTCGGACCATCTGCTCCTGCACATCCCGCTCCGTGATGTCTACTCCGTTCACCTTGGCAGCGATAATCTTCGAGAGGTCCAGGGGCGTGTTCCCGACCGTGCTGGCCGTCTCCGGCGGGCCGTTCAGCGTTGGGGCATGTGACACTGCCATCCCAAGCTCTTGGGCGATAAGTGGAGCGGCGCAAAGTGCCAAAACCAGGATGCTAAGCCATTTTTTCATTGTTTCCTCTCACTGCCTTCGAACTGCCTTTCCAGCCCAACTTAGGTTGGGGAAAGCCGGGAAGGGCGTGGTTGCGCCCTTCCCGGTGAGGTTTACTTTGAAGCGCCGCTGTTGGCGATATACTCAGGGCTCTTGTCGTAGTGGCAACTACGACAGAAACCGGCTGAGATAGTGCCGTCGAGGGTGCTATACGGTCCGCGGATGTAGTACGTGGTCGTGCCATACGCCCCCACCGTGTACTTGCCCGTGGTGTTGACCCAAGCCGGGCTCGTTTGACGATGTGGGTTGTGGCAACTGGTGCACTCGACCCACGCCTTGGTGCCGTCGGAGTACAGGCGGCCCGGATGGCCGTAAAAACCGCTGTCTCCGATCTGGTTGGTGTCAGTGTCTGTGTAGGTTACCGTCCCATCAGCATTTGGCGTCACCTTCCAGTAGTAGGATCCGCCCAACGCCGCGATGCCACCGTCGGCAGGATAGAGAGCGTCCACCGGGTGGCTGGTAGCCAACGAACCTGCGCCCCACGCAACGGTAGCACCAGCGCTAGCAACCGTGCCAGTTACAACCCCGGGCTCAGTGATCTGCCCGGAGCCGGCGGCGGTCACAAAACCGTTCGTTTTGGTAATGCTCGGGTTCGTCATGCCATGGCTACTCATGGAGTTGTCATGGCAGCTCAAGCAGAGCAACGTATGCACAACCGGCTCTTTTCCGCTTATGAGCAACGTTGCGTTGATTGTTGAAACCCCGCCGCCCGTGGTATTGGTGGTGGCCGTCCCATCCCAAGTGTTGTAGGTCACCTGGGTCAGGGCATGGTTCCATAGGTATGGGTTCATAGAGCCACCCAGTTGCGTGCCGTAGCCGGACGACTTCCAGACAAACGCCGGCGTGTTGGTGGGCGCATAGGGTGAGAACGGCCCGGCAGCGGCATTGGTGAAGTAGTTGCCAACTACCGTTCCCGTCGCAACGCCGTTGACGATCGAGACCGAATAGACGTTGCCGAGCGTGCTGTTATACATCGCCGGTTTGGTTGCATCCAACCTGCCGGAGTTGTGCGGAGTGTGGCAGTTCATGCAACCCGAGCTGGCGCCGTGGCCGCCGAGCACGTCCAATGCAGCACCGTTGCTGCTGTCATAGGCCTGCCCGCTCCACGCTACCGCACCCGTGGCTACGATGACGTTCGCAGCACCCGCCGTGCCCTTCGAGACGAGTTGCCCGTTGAGCACGTAGACAGTGGTGTAGCCGTTGCCGAGCGGTCCCAAATTTGGAACGGCAACGCCGTTATAGCCGGTACCGTAAGTGGGCTGCAGGATTCCGTTGACCGGAATGCCGTAACCGTTAAACACGGTAACCCCGTTCACCGGCGGGCCGGAAACAAAGCCATTGACCCCCACGGTGCCGAAGGAAGGGTTAGTTGTGGTGTAACCACTAGTTTTGAGTACCAACCCATTTGTTATCGGGTTGTATATCCACGTGTAAGTGTTAGTGAGGATTCCATTGCCCAAGCTAGGTGTCGTTGTACTAGTGTAGGTCGGATCAATGGTTGGTGTTGGAATGTAGCAGCCGGTTGCGCTGCCGCTTGCAGTGAACTGTGAGGCACTCCAAGCAAGCGTGACACCGTTTTGTACAAAGGTCCAGCTGCCTGGACAGGCCTGGCCGAATGCGGTGGCAGAGACCATCGCAATAAGCGCCAGGACGAGCACTACTAATAGATTTTTTCTCATATTCTCCTCCTGGCTCCTCTATTGATCACCCTGGCCGTCCCACGCACCCGATTTGTCGGCGTGGCAACTGACACAGAAGTTTTGTTGGTTGGCAGTCGTATCGTACTGACCGCGGACGAAGTGGGCCGTTTGCACAGCCACCGGACCGCCGGACTGGGTTACGACCGTGACTTGGAAGTTATGCGGATTGTGGCAGGAGCCGCATTCCACATAGGCAGCGCTGTTATACACGAACAGCTTGGCCGGATGTCCGTATGCGAACACGGCTCCCTTCGCATCGCTGAACGTGGCAACCCCGGCGGTAACGTTGACCACCCAGAAGGTAACGTTCGATCCCGCAAGCGGGTAGGCAACGTCCACTGGGTGATTGTGGTTCAGGCTGGTGCCGTTGCTGTCCACAATCTGGTTGTTGGGGTTCGACAGCCCGGTATTGGCTAGCGGCGAACCACTGAACGACGTGTCATGGCAGCTCAGGCACATCGCGGTGTCAACCTGGGCAGCGTTATTCGGTGTGTAGGCTCCGGTGATTGGATCCTGAGTCAAAAGGCTCGAGGTATTCAGCGGGTTCGTTCCACCCGGATAGCCCGGTGCGTAGACCGTATAGGATTTTAGTGGAATGGACAACCCCCAAAGGTAGCCGGTGCTCCCTTCGAGAGTTACCCCGTGCGGTGCGTGGCAGGCCGTACAACCTGCGCCCTGGTAATTATGAGGGCCTAGGAGGGGATCCGCGTTCGGTGTGTAGGTTAGGAACTGGGTCCCCTGACCCCACGCAGCCGCTGCCACGAAGAGCGTGGCAAGCAAGACTACGAGTGCTCTGTTCAATGTAGACCTCCTGAAGAAGGTTTGTCTCAGGACCGCCTCTCTTGCTGGTGCATCGTCCACGGTCCTGGTACCCTGGTACAGGACTTGCACCTTCCTGCCTGCGTGGTTGCGCAGGACAAGCTTGTTGGCCGCGTCATTGCGGTTTCCCGTCCCGTGCCTTGGCTTGCTTTTCATACTCGGGCTTAGCCTCGGCCTCGGAGACGTAGCGGAAAATTTGTGCTCTGCCGGTCCACTGCTCGGTAACGATCACGCGGCCGTCCTTGTCGATGGCGATGCCGGTGGCCAGCATGAACTTGCCGGGAGTTTCTCCCCGGTCGCCAAAAAACATCAGGATGCGACCTTGGTTGTCGAAAACTTGCACGTTGTTAAACTCGGTATCGACCACGTAGATGTGGTCGTCTCCATCCACCGCGATTCCCTTGGGGCGCATGAAATTTCCCGGGTTGCTACCCCGTTTTCCCCACATGCGGATGAACTGGCCATCGGCGTCGAAAGCCTGGACACGGGCGTTGAAGGTGTCGCTGACGTAGAGATTGCCCTCGCTGTCCACGGCGGCATTGGTGGGGTCGCCGAAGGTTCCGGGCAGCGCATTTTGGTCGCTGGGCGCTCCGACCACGCGGAGGTACTTCATGGTATCGGCATCGAAAACCACCACGTGGTTTTCGGCTGAATCACAGACGTAGAGAAATCGGTTCTCGTTGTCGAGGGCGACGCCGGCGGGCCGGTGCAGCCAACCCTCTCCGAAAGCCCCTTCGAGCGTTCCATCCTCCCGGAAGATGAAGATGGCATGCTGCGCGGAATCAGCCACGAACAGGCGATCGGTGTCGTCAATGGCTAATCCGGCAGGCGATGACAACTGATTGGCGCCACGAATGGCCACCTTCTTCTTTTCTAAGTCGAAGACGAAGACCCGGCCGGAGGCGCCATCGGCGACATAGATGCGGCCCTTGGAATCTACGGCGGCACCATACGGCTTCTGGAGTTTTGGCTTGCCTTCCTCCTGCGGCATGCTTACTCCCGCCAGTTTGTCCATCCAGCTCGACTTTTTCTTGGTGGGGGTGGGATTGACATCGTCCTCACCAGTGATCGTGGCGACGTAACGGATGCGAGCAACGTCCGGCGGCCCCGGCCACACCAACTTACTGATGTCCACCGGGGGAGCCTGAACCTGCTGGTGTTTCTTCTTGTCAGCTGCTCCAGCCCGCGGGGCCAGGCTGGCCACCAACAACGCAACCAGCACAGCGTATCCGGCACGCGGTAGGAGATTCCGACGAGAAGGGTTGGACGTCATTGCTGCTTCTCCTCCTTCTTCTTCTTCTTTCCAGCCGGCTGGGTGGGCACGGGGGTATTGGTGATGGCATTCGGCGGCGGCGGAGCCGCGGCATTGTGACAGCGACCACACAGCGGCATGCTGGAGTTGGTGTCGGTCACCAACATGTTTGGGAACGCCCCGGCGTGCGCGTGATGACAACTCAAACAGGTCATCGGACGCTTTTTCTCTGGATCGCTGCGGTCGATGGTGGCCAGAACCGGGTGGCCCGCGAGGGGATGGCCCATCACGTCTCCTGCTTGCAGATCTAAGGGAGGAAGCGAAGTGAAATAGTCGCGTCGCAGGCGCACCGCGCCGTTGAAAATCGTGAGCGCACCGGTTGCGGGATCAAACCTCGGACGACGGTTCGGGCTGTGGCATTCCAAGCAGAGCCGGTTGCCCTCGGCGCGCAGCAGAGTAGGATTCTCACCACCGTGGCCGTTATGACATGTGTAGCAGCCGTCGCGGTATGCGGCCGCATGCAGGCGGCCCTTGGTCCTGTGCATTTCCGCCTGCAGCGGGTGGCAACTTTCGCAGACTTTTACCGGGTCCTTCAGCAAGCGATCAAATTGGCTGGCATGTGGGCTATGGCAGGCAATGCACTCCCCCTGGGCGCCGGGGTGTGGCGCCTTTGCATTCGCGATCTGTTTTGCCTGCTCGTCATGGCAAGTCACGCACAAATCCCGTGAAGAGTTCGTGGTCAGAACAACTTTGCCATCCTTGGCCTCGGCATGGCAGGTGTCGCAATCACCGCTCTCGAACGGCGCGTGACGGAATAGTTGCGCCAGCTTCGGCTTGTATGACTGGTGCGCGTCGTGGCAGCCCAAACAATCGGCGTTTCCGAAGGGCTGGTTGTGGTGCGCCTTCTTGAGAGCCGCATCGGTCGGATCGTGGCAGTCTTTGCATAGCGCGGGCGCATCCTTGACGAGGTGAAATTGATTCTCGCGCTTGTCCTTCTCGCCGATCTTATGGGTTATGTGGCAGGTTGCACAGCCCATGTCCAGGGCCGCATGGCGGCTGCCGTCCTTAGGTACGTTCAGACCTTGGATGTGGCATTGCAGGCAGAGATTCTCATCCTTGCCGCCCTCTGCCGGCTTCAGCAATTGATTCTTGTACTTGGAGTTGTGCGGATCATGGCAGGTAAGACAGTTGCGTGTGACCGGGGCGTGGACCGTGGACTTGTCGGCGGAACCTTTCATGTCTTCATGGCAGGTCAGACACTGTCCGGTGGCGGTTGCCTTGATCAGTTTTACCCGTGTGATGTCTTCATGCTTCTTGTCGTGGCTCTTGATGACGCGGATTTCGTGGCAGGCCATGCAGCCCATGCTCATGGCACTGTGCACATATGCGCCCTGGGTCTTGTCGGCATGGCACTCAATACACTTATCCGCGCTAGTGTTCGGGTCCAGCGGAATGGGGTGTTTCGCGGCGAACAAAGAGGTGCTGAAAAACACAACAGCCAGAATCGGGAAGCATCTGGATACTTTCACTACGACCTCCCGAAGAGGAACTCTGAGGCTGGCGCTCATGGGGCAGAGTGCCATCGGCCAGCTGTAGTTCGCGTGTTGGATAGAGACTTCCACGGGATTCGAACCTTGTAGGTCATGCACGAGGGTTACCGTGGCTTGAAGTGTTGCAAACTTATATAGGCATCGTATCTCATTGATAACATATAATGTTATGCACCGTACTCGAGGATGTTGCAAAATGCAACACAAAGGGAAGCAGCGACTTGGGGAATATGCCGCACTGAGAGTGGGAAAACCCGCCAGAGGATCCTAGCCTTGTTGGTACCAAGACGGGGAATCTGTTCGACAAATTGCCCATCTTCTGGCGTCTCGCCAAGCGTCGGCTTGCTGGCCTGCGCGGCCGTGGACTGAGGGTACTTCTTCAGCAGCGAGCTAGGGATTATGTGCCGGCTCCAACCTCACTGCCAGGGGCCTCGATGTGTCGCCAAGAGAGACCAGTCGCTTTTCCTGTACATTCAGCCATCCCACAAGGATTGCGTTGGCGGGCACAACGGGCATGGAAACGGTTTCCAGGTGTTCTGCGGAGATGTCAGTTCGCCAGTCGTAATCAAATTGCACCGCGCTCTGCAGCCCAATATGGAAAAACGGGACACCCCGGATAACATGTGGCGCACCGCCAACGTAGAACTGAGTGCCCGGCGGCGGCGAAGGTTCAAGGCGTTTCAATTCCGTCAAGAAAACCTGGGTTGTCTCTGAAACCCACTGCCATGCCTTCAGGTTCTGCTCAAGTCCTACTACTAGCAGTAGGCAAAGTGCGAGGGTCCAGCCAAGGCGAAGCTTGGGTTGGCGGAAGGCTCCGTTCAGAAGCAAAGCAAGCAGAATTGCCAGACCAGCCGAGCCGAAATGTAAAGCTCTTGAGTTGAACAAGGCTATATCTGGCATCTGAAAGCTAAAGTGAGAGGGCAATGTTGCAGTAAAGATCCAGATCAGACAAAAGCAGGCCACACGTCGAGAGCGCGCAGTCCTCTTTGCCAGTACTGCGCATGTGATGAGAAGCGCAGCCGTCAGCGCAGTAAGAAAGATCCAAGGTATGATTTGGGCAGGCTGCAGCAAGTTGTAGCCAAAGAGCATCTGCGTGGGCGCGTGGACCAATACCCCGAGCAAGGATGCCGTCCCGAAATGCGGGGCGACGGGAGAACCGTCTTCAAAATGATATCCTCCGATCCCGCCCAGGACATGCCAGCGATGGAAAAAGGTCACCGCCGCAATACCGAGGTAGCCGAGAAGCAGCCGAATCCGTTCGGTCGTGCGATATCGGATCCGGTTTTCGTCCCAAGGTAAGAGCTCAAGCGCCAACCACAGGAAAGGAAGGGCGTAAGCAGACTCCTTTGAGAGTGCAGCCAGCACAAATGCCAGGATGGCCAGAATGTAGAAACCAATCTCACCGGTTCTTCGAAATCGGGCAGAGCACACCAGCGCCCACAGCATGAAGGTGGTCGCTAACTGGTCAAAGCGACAGGCGATCCACGTCACCGCTTGAGCGTTGACGGGGAGAATGGCAAAAACGAGGGCGGCAGTACTTGAGACTCGGCCCGACAAGCCTAGTTCTTTGCATAGAAAGAACACCGCTGCTACGCAGAGCAAATGGAATACGAGATTGGTCAAATGGTAGCCGGGCGTCCAATCATGCCACAATCGGTAATCCAGAAACAGGCTGGCAAACCCCAGGGGACGATAGAAGATGTAAACATGCCCGTCAAATTGACCTCGGGTAATCTGCGGCCATAGGGAGGTCATGAACGGCTGGCGAAGCAAGCTCAAATGATCGAAGTCGTCACAGATGAAGTGCAGCGGAACGGTTATGGCATAAGCTAACGCACCAGCCGCAAGCGCCGGCACTGGCCCGGTCAGGCTGTTTGACTTCTCTTCAGCCGAAACCTCCTCCCGATCCCGGCCGACCAACTGCCGCACCAAGACCACTGCGAAGAAGATTGCTGCGACGAACTCGGCGGCAGGGTAGCCCCAACGCAAAAGGCCGAAATAAACAGCGGCTCCAATTACTACAACCAGGAGGGCCGCGATGGCCGCCATCGCGATAGACTCGCGTTCCGGGGGAACAAAGCTGGCAAAGAAATCGCTGCCAATTTTCTGCTCGGCTCTGGGAAGGCCTTGAGTCTCCGCCAGAGTTTCTGGGACTTCGGGGGGGTCGGGAATCACTGGGTCCGCCTCCTGTCGTCGCATCGGAGTGGTCCAGCTCGTTCGCACAAGCTGCTCCGGCCCTTACCAGTGAAACTGCTTCGGCGCATTGTCACAGTTCCTTTGCGATTTACAACGCTAGCAAGTTAGCATCGTTGTGTGCACAAAAACAGTTGCGCGCAACTCTCCCGTGTGTGATCTGCGTCATGATTTGGTGTGACGTTACACCCTGCTCCGCGAGCCCCTAGCGTCTATAGTGCCAAAGAGTGGTGATGGATGGCGACGCGTTGAGTTCTGCAGGCGTCCTTTCCCATGAAGCGAAAATAAGGTCCGGCTCTCTGGCGAGACCTTCGGTAAGAACGGTTGGATAACCATGCTCACGGCTATCGGCTAGAACGCAGATACGTTCGTCCGACTGCTGGCCGTTTTTGCTAACGGCACATTTCCGGATTACGGTTCTTACTTCCACAGGTCGTTGAGCAATCCATGGTTCCCCTGCGAGTCGTAGCCGTTACCGCCGAAGAGCCAGAGATTGCCAGACGTGTCCGTCCAGGAGACGGATTCCGAACGCGCCCCGGGAACGTTGCTCGATGCCGCCTGTCCAATTTTTCCGTACGTCCCAGCCTGATCGCCCACGTCCGCCCCGCTCATCCATGTCCACTCCCCCCCGCTGTACTTCCACAGGTCGTTGATCAATCCCTGGTTCCCCTGCGAGTCGTAGCCGTTACCGCCGAAGAGCCAGAGATTGCCGGACGTGTCCGTCCATGATACGGGTGTGTCACGCGCTCCGGGAACGTTGCTCGATGCCGCCTGTCCGATTTGTCCATACGTCCCAGCCTGATTGCCCACGTCCGCCCCGCTCATCCACGTCCATTCGCCCCCGCTGTACTTCCACAGGTCGTTGAGCAATCCCAGGTTCCCCTGCGAATCGCCGCCGTAACCGCCGAAGAGCCAGAGATTGCCGGACGTGTCCGTCCAAGAGCCGGAGCCCGCACGGGCGCCGGGAACGTTGCTCGACGCCGCCTGTCCAATTTGTCCATACGTCCCATCCTGATCGCCCACGTCCGCCCCGCTCATCCACGTCCACTCGCCACCGCTGTACTTCCACAGGTCGTTGAGCCATCCCTGGTTCCCCTGCGAGTCGTAGCCGTAACCGCCGAAGAGCCAGAGATTGCCGGACGCGTCCGTCCAGGAAACGGGTGTGTCACGCGCCCCGGGAACATTGCTCGACGCCGCCTGTCCGATTTGCCCGTACGTCCCAGCCTGATCGCCCACCTCTGCCCCGCTCATCCACGTCCACTCCCCCCCGCTGTACTTCCACAGGTCGTTGAGCCATCCCTGGTGCCCCTGCGAGTCGTAGCCGTAACCGCCGAAGAGCCAGAGATTGCCGGACGTGTCCGTCCAAGAGCCGGAGCCCGTACG
>Ga0187891_1001631_pt1 | contig 18780 bp, 12 predicted proteins | sample June2016WEW_21_4_FD_132990 | JGI IMG/M metagenome (GOLD analysis project Ga0187891, IMG submission 132990) | Peatland microbial communities from SPRUCE experiment site at the Marcell Experimental Forest, Minnesota, USA - June2016WEW_21_40 | ecosystem: Environmental > Terrestrial > Soil >... | reverse complement strand
TCATGCAGCTGTCGAATGACGACTTCTGCGCGGTGCCGGAGTTCGCAGGTGTCGCGATACGCATGGGAAAGCGCCCGCCGCCGGTTATCCTCGGAACGCTCGACGACGATCCCGCAGCCGACGCCGAGATCGCGGATTGGTGCCGCATCGCGCGCGTCTTGCACGACCTCAAGCGGGCGCGCATCGGCCACTTCGGACACGTGCTCGAAAACATGCTGGATCTGCAATCCGATCCGACGGCGCTGACGGCGGCCTTCGGGTGCCACATTGTCCAGACCGAGCCCGACGACCTCCTGCGGCAGTTCCGGCAGGTTTCCGATGCCGACGCAGAAGCGAAGAAGCGGCAGATCCTGGAGGTTTTCGAGACCCCGGATCCCAAGTCCGATCCCATCACCCGTAAGCTGACCAGCGAAGATCTTGATATGGCGGCTCGCGTCGCCGTGGCGCTCGAGCGCTTCGTCGATGAAGAGGAGTTGGACGGGCTTGCCTACTATTATGAAGCCGAGCCGGACAGCCCCATGCGCCGGCTGGTCTCCAATCTCATCGTGGGCAATTCGCTGCTGACCGCCGCGGGCTTCCCCATGTGCGGCGAGTCGGACCTGAAAACCTGCATCGCCATGCTCATCGAGGACCGTCTGGGCATCGGCGGCAGCTTCGCGGAGTTTCATCCCATCGATTTCCGCGGGGGATTCGTCCTGGTCGGGCACGACGGCCCGCACCACCTCAACCTCGCCGACGGCCGGCCCCTTCTTCGTAGCCTATTAAAGTACCATGGCAAGCCCGGGGCGGGCGCGAGCGTGGAGTTCCGCATCAAGCAGGGCCCCATCACTCTCCTTAGCCTCGGCGTCACCCGGGGCGGGCGCTTCAAATTCGTGATTGCCGAGGGCCAGAGCCTGCGCGGCCCAATTCCCCCCACCGGCAATACCAATACGCGCGGCTTCTTCCAGCCCGACATCCGCACCTTTCTGAAACGCTGGGTCGCCGAAGGCCCTACCCATCATTTCGCCATCGGCACGGGAAACCAGGCCGCCGTCATCAAGCAAATCGGCGAGATCCTTGGCCTCGAAACCGCCATCGTCGCAAGTGGGACAAAGGAAGACTGAGCGCCGAGAGCCGCCGTGCCCCACCCACTGTCATTCTGAGCGCAGCGAAGTCCGAATTCTGGACTCCGATGGAGTCCATCGGCCTCCGGAAATCGGAGAATCCCGCCCTGCCCCGCCCACTGTCATTCTGAGCGCAGCGAAGAATCTCGCCCTGCCCCGCCCACTGTCATTCTGAGCGCAGCGAAGAATCTCGCTCTGCCCCGTCCACTGTCATTCTGAGCGCAGCGAAGATTCTCGCTCTGCCCCGCCCACTGTCATTCTGAGCGCAGCGAAGAATCTCGCTCTGCCCCGCCCACTGTCATTCTGAGCGCAGCGAAGAATCTCGCTCTGCGCCTCTGCCATCGCGCCCGCCAGCCAAAAGCCTTTAGCCGCGATTCCCTGCCGCCAGCAAGAAACTCCGCATGCCGGAAATACGGCTTTTTGCAGCTTCTCGTCAGGGTATCTGTCTGGTTTTGACATTAGCCAGAAGCAAGATTTCAACTGAAAAAAGGTGTTGACAAGCATAATGACTGCGTGTCTAATGGTCCTGTTCAGGTAGAAGGTATTCTTCATTACAACCGAGTTGAGTAACGAATAGGTAGGCCCTCGGACCATCTCGCGAGGGCAAGACCCCGGGTAAATTACACGACAAACGATTGTTGCAGGCCAAGCCGTTCTTGCCTGCGCGGGAGCAAATGTGCTGAGGGGAGTCGAACTGTAGTCATATGGTCTTCTTCGAGGGAGGAAACTGTGATGATCCGCTGGCAACTGCACTGCACCTGTCGAACGACCACACTAATGGCGCTCTTTCTAATTTTCGCCCCGAACGTTCTCGCACAAGGTGGTTCAGCGCCGACTGGGCCATCAGACGCTGTTCATGATGTCAGGGCAACCACGTTCACAAGTCAGGACGCGTGTAAACTCTTGAGCACCAAGGAGCAGGAAGATGAGCTCACGACGAAAACAATATATGATATGAGCCGTAGTATGCCATTGAATTTTTCGTCGAATTCCGCATTAGCCGTTGCGATCAACAAAGCCACCAAAGGAGGGTGCCCCGGCTGTGCCGCCGCAATAACTGAAGCCGCCAAAACCAAAAAGTCCAACACAGCTTTCATTTTCCATCTTGTGTCGTGGCATACCTTTACGGGACCTAGTATGAAAGGAGACATCACAACTGCGTCATCAAGTTCTGATAATTCATGCAACCCAACAACAAGCTGCGTGGATCTGCGGCTGCCAAATGGTGTTTCCAGCGTCACGGCTAAGGTAGCCGTTTCTCGGGACTTCTCAGGGACTCTAGTTTTCGAGGTCGCGCCGGATTCAGTGACTTTTGCCCAGCCCAGCGGGATTGCGCCCCCCATTCCAGAGGGCAAAGCTGGCATATCGAAGTCGGGGAAGTGGACAATCCCCACTCAAGGCATGACCGACGTTCGAGTGAGGGCGGCCTCACTGATTAGCGGGACTGCTACCGTTTCACTGGTGGCCCCCAACCAAACTGTGCCTGTCTCAAGTGATTGGTATGTCTACCAACGGGACGGCAAGGACAGTCTCAAGTTCACCGGAATCGGCAGCGATGGTAATCCCCGAATTTATAACAAGAAGAACGTACTCCTTGTAGGCATAGACCGTTTTGGGGAGTACAAATCGGGGAGCTCTGGGGAATGGAGCTACAAATCGGGGACAATCGTCGATGCGTACAAAGCTTCCGTCACGCAGGGTACGCCTCAGAACCAGACCGACCTCGCAGCCCTAACGAGTGCCCTCTTAGGTATCTCGCCGGGCACAGCAGCACCGACGGGCGCACTTTTGGAAGGAGAAGAAGCCCCACCCGCATCCCCACCCTGCCACGTCCTCTTTCTTGCAGCCGGATTTCAGCCAGGTACTGCCGCACTACCGTTTGACGCAAAGGTCACCGTTGTCGCCGATGATCATTATTCCTCCACTCCCGCGAAGGCGTCCATAGAGGGGGAAATCACAACCTTTTCTGGACCTTCATGCGACCAAACAACAGGTTGCGTGGATCTACGGCTGCCAGATGGTGTTTCCAGCGTTACGGCTAAGGTAGCCGTTTCCCCGGACTTCTCAGGGACTCTGGTTTTCGAGGTCGCGCCGGATTCAGTGGCTTTTGTGCAGCCCACAGGGATTGCGCCGTCCGTTGCAGCGGGCGCAGTTGGTATATCAACCTCAGGGACGTGGACAATCGGCACACAGGGCAAGACCGACGTCCGAGTGAGGGGGGACTCACCGATTAGCGGGACTGCCAGCGTGACACTTCAGGCGGCGTCCATGCCCGCGGCGGTCGTCTCGAAACCACCTAGTCCGGGCGGCGGTGCTGTAAGCCAAACTCCGACGGAGCCTGCTCCCGGTGTCATGACGTGTACAGGGAATGGAAACAGTCTACCCTGCACCACGACAAGAACCTTTACCAGCAACGACCGAGAATGGTGGGACGTAAGCATAGGTGTCACAATTCCGGGCGTTCGTGAGCCAAAGTATTCAATAGTCAGCAGTGCGGTGAAGAGGAGTGTAACACTGCATACCGACCTATACGCGATGCTGGACCTATACCCATTCGCGTATGCTGCAGCTAAGGATGACTGGGAACCGCACTTCAATCTGGGTGTGCCGATCACGAGCCAGAGCTTGTACCGGCCCTACTTTGGGATGGCAGAATCGATCGGGGGACTGCTCACGCGCGTCTTCCGCCCCAGGAGGCAATTAGGTCTTCCAGTGGGCCTGAACGTATTCGCAGGAATGACTTGGATGAAAACGCAAATTGTTATCGGCAATCCTACGACGCCAAACAGTCTCACCGCAGATCTGCACAGCACTCACGTTTGGAAGCCGGTTTATGGTATCGAGGTTCCAATCAGTTCCATTGCCAGCAAAATCAAGGGGGCCGGGAGCAAGAATACTAACGGTAGTGGAAAGAGCACCGGCGGCAGCTAGCTGGTTCGAGCGCCGCGCCGCTGGAACTGCGGCTTTGAGTGGTTGAGTATCGATCGTGAAGCGCGCGACGCAGCGATCCGTTGAATATTAAGGTGCCTGATCTCTATCGTTGCAAGACTCAAACGCAACGAGCATCATAGCGTCAGATAGTCCTTAAGAAAACTGAACGTGCGAAGCAAGTCGGCAGCTTCCTCCCTCCCCGGGTGCAAGACGCGATCACAATACGCGCTCGGTTCAATCGACGGCGCGACGCAAATCGCGCACTGATGTTGTTTTTCACAGGCGCCACACTTTCTCGCGTCGCACGACTTCCTTTTTTGCGAACTGGCGGCCTGCAGTATCTCCTCAAACGCGTCCCCTACTCGCCCAACTGGCCCGCCCGCCCAACATAGCCTTATATTCCCATCACAGTCGATTATAGCAGTCTCCATCACTTCACAATTGGCGGCGGCCTTCGACCACTTGCACAAACCCGCGAAGTACGGAAGCGGCCTTCTAGTCGCGAGATAGGTGAAAGCGTCTTCCTTGCCCGCAATGCCATCCAGCAATGCGGCAAGGCTGTATACATCTTGCGAGGTGACGTCAAAGCACACCATCCTATCGAGGTCATCGTCGCTTTGCGCGTCGGGGGGCCCGGCAAGCACTTCATGGCTGGGACGGGCCCTGATGTTTGTGTCGGCGCTCTCATCCCGCATAAGGACTGCGTGGGAAGAGACAACATTACAGGAGGGAATATCGCCTGACAAATAGTAGCCATATACCTTTGTGCTCGGTGCGTACCACCGATAAAGGGCTTCCTCGTTGGCCTTCGCGTTAAGAATAAATGTGTCCCTGTTCGGAAACAATTGTATGATCGTCGCATTTATCGCAACGGATTCCGCCATCCAATGCACGAGGTCGTCGCCAATCCTGTCAGCCATCAGGATGACGTTGTCAAAACTTGACGTAGTTGCCGTGCGATTAACCAGCAACGACAGCACCTTCATCGCTAGCCGATCGCGTTGTTTCCGGTTCGCACAAATGTGCGATTTTACCGAGACCCTGGTTCTTAGCGCGACCTCCTGCGGGCGCTTAGTCACACCAAAAATTGGGACGCCGCCAATACAATTGATCGCATAATCGTATTTCTTATGGGAGGAGTACAATGGCGTACCGCTGTAAATATTCAGAGGGTTATGCGTATAGGTGTCTATTTCCGTAATGCTATCAATCATATCAACCGTCTGGTTCGCCTCATCAAGCGTTTCGGTCGGAAGGCCCAGCATAATACTCGAAAAAACAGTGCGCACTCCTATCTTCTTGGCATAGACAGCCACATGCCGGAGCTTCTCAATAAATTGTTTTTCTGCATCTAGATTGTCGGTAGGAGCATCCTCTGCTGGTCGCACCTTGCCGATTATGCGAAGTATTCGCGGCACTGCGCTTTCGAGAGACACCCCGATTGAAACGAATCCGGCGTCTTTCATTAGATCGAGGAGCTCCTCGTCGACATGATCGCAGCGGGTGATGCATGCCAGGTTTACCTTAGTCTTATTCTCGATCAGCATGCGACAGATGCGCTTCGCCCGACTGGGCACAAGCGTAAAGGCGTCATCGAAAATGTTGAGGGTACTGTTCTTAATATGTTGGGAAATGTAGTCGATCTCGGCGACAACCCTCTCGATTGAGTGCATCGTGAACCTGCGGCGCGACAACACCGCGCAATTGCAATAGGTGCAGTTCTGATTGCACCCCCGCGCTGTGATCACCCCTGTGACAGCCGCCCTCTCGGCGGGAATGACGCCGGTGAGATAGGGAGAGGGATATTTATCGAGAAAATTGTCGCCCCTCCCGTGGCTCAGAATGTCAGAGTCGGGATTCTCGCAGACGGTGTTACCGCGGCGGTAGGCGATGCTCTTCACCGCGCTGAGGTCCGACCGGTCAACCCGGAACGAGCTGGCCTCCAACCGACAGACCAGTTCGAGGAACACCTCCTCGCCCTCATTTCTCACGCACAAATCGACATACGGGTAAGTCTTGATAATGAACTCCGCATGCTGGCTCGGGGTCGGCCCGCCGAAAGCGATAATAGTGGCGGGGTTGGCCATTTTTATCCTTTCGGCAATCAGTAGAGAGGAGATAAAGTTCGTATTGAAGACCGTGAACGCGACGACTTTGGGAGAAAGGTCGAGTATGCGGGCCGCGCATTCGCCTGCACTTAAGTTGGCGTTGTGGTAGAACTGCGCAGCGCTCACTCCCTCGCTGCGCAGGTATGCGATTACATAACCGCTGCCGAGGGCGTGAGAGAATTTCTCCACCTCGTATTCGCCGGCGGGCGGAAAAATAAACAGGCACTCGTCGGTTCCCATAGTGCGTTTTTCCTCCGGATAACGAAGCCCGGCGGTCAGACGCTCACTGGCTCGCCAGAAACCCGCAGTTTACGGAACCACACAACAGGGCCCTGCTGAAGACAGCCAACCATCTGCTGTTGTAAGACGCAGAATCTTGGCTCGCCAAATACAGCAAGGACTCAGCGCGGGCTTTCCATCGCGACCCATGCCGCCCGGCTCGCGATCCGAGAGCCAGCGAAGTTCGCGCGCCTCAACTCCGTTCGTAGGGCCATGACTTAGGCGCTCGGCACGCACACTCTTGTGGTTTTTTCCGTAGCTTCTTATTTAGCCGACCGCAGCGGTCGTGGCTGCCCCGGCGACCCCACCTGCGACGGCGTCACCAAAGCTTCTGGTGTCCCCTGCCACCCCGTTGTACTTGGCCACGATCACACCGACTTTCTCTACGAGTGGCCGCCCCGTCAGGCCACCAGCATAGGCCCCCTGGATTTCGGCCAAAATAGCATCGCCGTTCGTCTTGCCGAATGCGTTTTCGAAGACCTCGGTTAGCGTCAGCTTAGCGACCAGCTTGGGAGTAGACATAAGTCGCACCTCCTTGGAATTAACTTGCACCATCTCATAGCAAATCCGAAACGGGATGTCAATGATCTTGGTCATGGTACAGTATGTTTCCGGTCACGGCCGGCTGTAACTCCCTCTTGCCTTGGGCTTCTTCACTTGGGTTCGGGGCTGGTGACAAGGAGCAATCTTCTGCCCCGTTCAGCTGAACGTAGTTCGGCTGGAGCGGGCCGGTTTGCCCAATTGAAATATCTGAGAGTGATTCGCATCTGGTCGCACACTCTGGTCTCCCTCGTAGCGTAAACTTGCAAACTGAACGGGCGACCGGCCCGATATGCTGATCGTTGCCATCCTGTCTGCCCGCGAAAAGCCTTTGGCGGCGATTCCATGTCGCCCGCAAAGGACTTTGCTTGCCGGAGTATAGGGATTTCCGCGCCTCATCAACACATGTCTCCAGTTTTGACATTAATCTAAACCTTAGATGATGAATAAAAGAGGTGTTGACAAGCGTAATGACGGCGCATCTAATAGTTGTGTTCAGGTAGAATTTATCGTCCATTGCAACCGATTTGAGTAACGATTAGAGAAGCCCTGCGCCCATTTTGCGAGGGCAAGACCCCGGGGTTAATTACACGACAAACGATTCTGTCAGCCCAGGCCGTTAGGCGGGGGCGGACGTATGACTGTCCGAGGGAACCGCACATCCGCGTGGGTCTGAGTCAGCCCGCAGGACGGTGCCTGCAAAACTTGGCTACAACCGTAATCTTTTGAAGCGCTGAGAGACGTCATATCGTCGCACGCAGGTGTCAAGGCACAACTACAACAAATTCGAAAGGAGCCAAATGCCAAGGAAAAACGTCGTACGCCGGTTCATAATCGTTCTGCTGGCTGCTGTTGGCTTGCTTATCATCTGGGGAGCAATGACCCCATCGGCACAAACCCAGTCGCAGATCACATCGCCTATCGACGATTCATCCCGAGTGGTGATTCCACACTCCGCACATCCCCTCGCGCGGGCTGAATACGACCAGGGGCCTGTCGAGGGCACGCTGTCAATGGAGCAATTGGCTCTTGTGCTGAAGTCGAGTCCTGAGAAGGAAAGTCAATCACGCGCCCTGCTCGACAGCCAGCATCGGGTAGTTCTTGGTATGAGAACGTCCATATATCTAACAATACCCGATGGCGAAAAGCCGCCGAGTAATGCCGCTTGGCGCCGCATACCTCCGCGCTGTCATGACTTAGGGCGGTGCCAAGTGGTTCGAGTTGTGCGTCGCGCCTCGGAAACTATGTCCGCCGTGGCAATCACCTAACGGTTAGTCAGCAAACGTCGGATGCGCCCAGGGAGCAACCGGCGTCCACGGAAAGAGGCAGGCTGAAATTCTCCGGCTACGGGTGCGCCGCGAAACGCCATTTCGTCACAGTCAATCTTCCTGGAGTGGTCTGGCCGGGCACGGCAAGGAAATTCGGGAAAGTCCGCTCACCTTTTTGCAGGTAGTGGTGCGGTTTGACGTTGTAGCGGCGAGTTTATCCGTCAACTGACGGACCAAATGGCGGCGTAAAGCCGCCTCTACATCAAACTGCACCACCACCCTTTTTGCATTTTCCGCTTGACAATCTCACGGACTTTTGATAGCCTATACTGGTGGTCTTGTTCTGGACACATTGTCGTAGATGGACACCGGGGTGCGCCGAGGCGCAAGGGAAAGCGGAACGGTCCCGGCTATGGGGGAATGTAGGGAAGTACAAAAAATGAAAAATAGTGGGAACGAAGCTAAGAAGTACTTGAAAACAAAGCACATCACTTTTTTGAGTGGTGCAAATCATGCGCGTTTTGCGCGCAATTTAGCACTAATTAGAGCCTGAAATGAGCAAAAACAGCACAGTTTGCGCAAACGAACCGAAGTTTCCGAGCCGAGAGGCGAGGCGCGGCAAGTGACAAAAAGTCGGCTACACGAGCTTCGGACTTTCCTGCCAGTCGTTCATGCCGCCCTGATCCCAGGCATCACGATTTCGCGCCGGCGATGCGGACAAGAAGGCTTAGCGCAAATTGTCTGTAAGTGGCCGGCCGCATGGGGTGGATGCCGGGATTTGAACCCGTGGACGTCCAGACCCATCGTCCTCTCTTTTGACAATTTCACCCCGAGCGCTTTGCATCCGACCAAGTTGTAGTCGGGTTACCCGCCCCAGAGTATAGATCGAATCGCCCATCGTTAAGGCATTTGAACTCAAGAAGTGCTTGGTGCGAAAGGGGGGACTCGAACCCCCACCCCTTGCGGGACCAGATCCTAAGTCTGGCGCGTCTGCCAATTCCGCCACTTTCGCAGCTTGACGCAAGCCATTATTGCATTGTGGATTGGACCTTTTCAACCGGCGCAGTCTCTCAACCTCGAAATTCGGTCGTGTCTGGTTTGGTGTCAGTTGAGGTTGCAGATTTCTTGCCCCACGGTGATCACGCTCATAAGCGTAGAGGCGATGGTGGGGGGTCTTGTTTTCCTCGTTCCCGCAAGGTAACACCCTGATCACATCCTAGCTCAGATCAAGGCCAGTGACCGGCCGAGGGGGCGGGGGTGTCGAAAAGACCACCCGTTACTTAAGTACTGTTGAGTGCTGGTACCCCGGTTGCTAGAATGCCGAGCGTCGAGCGGAAAGACGGGAGGTCAACACCACCCGTGTCGATGACGGCAAAGGCACGAACTCCGCCACCTCCGGCCACGGCAACCCTGACTCGTCGTGGCAGCCTTTACCTCACCCGCCTGCCAACGGGGGTCGGCGGCACCGCCATGAGGTTCGGGGACACGCACGAAAGCCAGAGCGTTGCAAGGCCGATATTAATCCCTAGGCGGTCGCACGTGAGAAGAGTGAAGACCGGCAAAGGGTGGAACGGATTACTCGCGGGCATGGGTTTGATGCTCATGCTGAGAGGCGCGCCCGCGCAGGCGTTGCAGGCGGAGCAGCCGCAACCGCCGCCGGAAGTGGTGCCGGTGCCGAGCCAGCCGCCGTCGGGGCAAGAGTCCCAAGCGCAGGCGGCGCCGGGCGAGACGGAGCTCTTGCACGTGCTGGTCGGCCAGCCGCTCGAGGTCAGCTCGCCGTCGCCGATCAAGGGCTTCTCAGTGTCCAACCCTGGCATTATCGATGCCGCGCTGCAGAATCCCAACCAGATCCGAATCGACGGCAAGGCGCCGGGCGGCGTCTCGCTGGTGGTGCAGGCTGAGAACGGCCAAACCCAGGTCTTCTACGTCTACGTGGACCTTAAGGACACCGGCTCGACCGCACAGTTGCCGGAAGTGTTGACCGACAATCCCGCACCCGCGCAAGTGCCGAAGAAGAAGACAGCTTGGCTGGGCTGGGCAGTCATGGGCTCGATGCTTTTGCTTGCGGGGGCCCTCATCAAAGTGCTGCGGCAACGAGAACCTTACAAACTTGACCTTCGATCGCCGCAACTGGTTCCCCCCGACAGATGCAGCGAGCCGGCGCTTTCGCCGCCCGAAATTGCGCACCGGGGCGAAGCTTCGCCGCCGGAGGCTGTCGTCCAGGCTGCGACGACGCGAGCGGAGGATTTGGAAAGAGTCGGCCAGGAACTGGCGGAGCAATGGTGGCGGCAGTTCAGAACGGAAGCCGAGGCAGCAATGGCGGGGTTGAGAGAAGAAATCAAGAATTCGGGGCAAGTGCTCGAGGAGAGCACGCAGCGACTGGCCTGCCTGGCGGAGGCAAAGGCGGCCTCAATTTGGGAAGCCAGGCAGGAGGAGTTTAGCATGCAAATGGCGACAGCTTTGCGGGAGCACGCGCAAGAGATGCACGAGGCAACGGCCGCGGAGATGGAGTCCATAAAGAAAGCTGCCGGAGAGGCGGTGGCGCAACTTGAAGCGGCGGAGGATAAGAGTGAAAGCAGTTTCGCGTCTCGAGCCGGAGAGGCGGAGAAACGCTTGGCGGGAGTGTCCGTTGCGCTGGAGGCAGTGGAGGGACGCATAAAAGCCCTAGTGGAGGGCTTCGAGGGGCGGATCGAGAGCAGTCTCCAGGCCGTGCAGGGGAAGATCGAGAAGCAGGCGGAGGATCTGGAGAAACTTGCCCAGGATTTGGGAGGGCGGTGGTCAGATCGGTTTCAAAACCATGCTGAGGCTGCTATTGAGAAGCTGAGGGAAGAAGCGAATCTGACGCGGCAGGCGGAGGAGGAGAGCCGGCGCCAGTCGGCCGGCATGTCCCAGGCGAATCTGGAGCGCTTCAATCAAGCCGTAGCCAGCGCCACGGCCGCTCTGGCGGGCAGGCAAGAGAAGTGGGCAGAGGAGAGGCAGCGCCAGTCGGCCAGCATGTTCGAGCCGAGTCTGGAGCGCCTCAATCAAGCCGTAACCAGCGTCACGGCCGCTCTGGCCGCCGAGCAAGAGAAGCGGGCGGAAGAGAGCCAGCGCCAGTCAGCCAACATGTTCGAGGCGAGTCTGGAGCGCCTCAATCTAGCCGTCGCCAGCGCCACAGCGGGTCTGGCCGCCCAGCAAAAGAAATGGGAGGAGGAGAGCCGGCGCCAGTCGGCCAGCATATTCGAGGCGAATCTGGAGCGCCTCAATCAAGCCGCAGCCAGCGCCACGGCGGGTCTGGCAGCGAAGCAAGAGAAGTGGGTGGAGGAGAGCCAGCGGCAGTTGAGCAGCGTCGTTCTGGCGAAGGTCGAGTCGCTCAGTCAGTTTGCAGTGAGCGTGACAGCCAGCCTCCAAGCGGAGCACACGCAGTTGAAGAATGAATACGAGACTTCTCGAAGGGAATTTGAGCACCTCGTGTCCAGGCGTCCCCCCGCCGCGCCCATCCATCCCGCTCGGCGCGAAAATCCCCGTAGGCCGCGAAGACTTGTGCCGAGACTCGCGATGGGGACAGGCATCTTTTTGGCAGTTTCGGTTCCGGTCTTGGCCGTCTATCTTTGGCCAACTCCGGTGATGCAACTTCCGGCACAGCCGCCCGCCGAGTTCATTGACGATAGCGCAAACTGGGGCTCCGCACGACGCGTCCGGGAACAAGAGGTCGCCCGAGCCTATTGGCAGGTAGCAGTAGCAGATTTGCAGGGAAAATACCCCTTCGGCAGCGAACTGCCCATCGAGCCTCCCAGCGAGTTTGATGCGGGCAAGAGGTATCTGCAGGCGGCCGGTCCGAAGGCGGCTTCCGAAACCAGGGATCATTATTGGCAAAAGCTTCGCAAAATCTGGGTGCGGCGAGATTCCTGGGAAGAAAGCACCGAATGGGATGCGCAGTGGGCTTCTCGTCTTAAGCACCTCTGGGGGCAGGGGCATGAACACAATTAATTGGTAACCAACCTAGCCTGACGGGCACCTCCGCGCTATCGATCAATTGCGTACAGCGGGCGCGAGGTAGATATTGAGAGGGATCGTCGGGGTCTAAATCAAAATCCCGGTGGAGAAGGACAGCGCTTTCGGGGTTGGGCTGCAACTGTAGCGAAGCACCCCGCAGGCATGACAGGGCACTCCGAAACAAGAACGCGTAAGACGGTATCGGGGTTCACGTGTCGGCTCATATAATGAGCGGTCTGCGGGACCAGGCTGCGCGGCGAGGAGCGTGGGGTTTTGGCCTGGGCGGCGGCGTCGCGCTTTCTCTCTGGGCGGCGAGTGCGTCGCGACCCGGTTATCTCCTCGCAATAGCCGGATTCGCCATCAGCGGAGTGATAGGCGGGGCCTCATTAGCTCCTTTTGTGGGCGGCTGGCTACATGCTGTACTGGCCAGTGTGGGTTTTGGCCTGGGATTTCTCTTGATGGGCGGCATTCTTTTCTGCGCGTTTCTACCCATTCAAGGGATGTCGGGGTTTCTTGGCCCAGTTCTTTTTATACTCGTAGGAGTCACGGCCGGGTTCACTATAGCTGGGGCGGTCGGCGGTCTATCTCTGTGGCTGGGCAATGGCGTTTTCCTTCGTAGCCTGATTAGTTTCGCGGCGGGCGGTTCCGTCGGAGGCGCCCTTCTGGTTGTTCTATTAGGCGTAATCGAACTGACCGGCCCCCTGCGCATCGGATTACTCCGCAATATTGTAGTTCTCGTCCTGGGGCTAGCCTGCCTCGTTCTTTCGTACGCACTGGGTGGCGCGCCGCTCGGTACTGCCTTGGCCAAACAACCGTTCAATCGTGACGTGGAGCAGATCACGCGGCTCAAGCTATAACCACAAAGGGCATTCAATAAGATATCAGCCTAAAGAAAGAACTCCCTCTATTGAACTGGCGGCGGCGCCACCGGCGCAGCGGCGAAGGTCTTCCCCTCAATCGTGGTGAGCCGGCCGCCGGCCAGGCTCGACACAATGGCCCGATGGGTTGCAGGGTTCACGACGATGGCATAAGGTCCATCTCCGACCTCTACTGTCGCGACTACGGAATTGTCGGCGCCATTGATGACCGTTACGGTGTTACCTCGGGCGCTCGCAACGTAGATATGGTGAGTTCCGGGGTCGACGGCGATGGCTTGAGGATGTCCTCCCACTCGCACCGTAGCCATCACGGCGTCATTCGTTCCATCGAGCACCGTTACACTGCCGCCCGCGTAGTTCGCCACGTAGACTCGGTTGGCTGCGGGATCCACCGCAAAGGCGCAAGGGATTTCGCCCGCTGTGACAGCAGTGACGCGGCCCGAATTCCCGTCGATGACAGTGACGTCGGAGCCTCCCGTGTTTCCCAGATAAATCCGGTTCGCGGCCGGATTGACGCCAATGCCCCAGGAGTGAGTGCGGGCGGCAATTCGGGTGGGTTGATCGGTGGCCCCATCCAGGACTGCCACGTCGCCGCTTTCATAGCTGAGCAAATAGAGCTTATTCGTTCCCGGATTGACGGCGATAGCGTCTGCCTGAATGCCTGCCGGCAGGTTGCGGGTGGCGTTCGTCGCACCCTCAATCACCGTCATGGTGTTGCTGAAAGTCCTGGAGATGTAGACCTTGTTGCTCGCAGGATTGGCAGCCACCACGTAAGGCAGGGCTCCCACCTTCACGGTGGCGGTCACTTGGTTCGTGCTCCCGTCGATGACGCTGACAGTACCACTGCCGTTGTTTGCGACGTAAATCTGATTGGTCTGCGGATTCACGGCAATGGCCCCCGGTTCTGCTCCAACCTTCACGGCTAGGGCAGTGGGGCCATCGATCACCGTCACCGTGCCGAGGGCGGTATTCACGGCGTAAACCTTGCCCGTCCGTGGATTCACGACGACCGCATGCGGGCTGATCTCAGTGCCGGAGAGTGCCGCCGGCGTCGCCGGCCACGATCTCCCGCCCAACCAAAGGGCCGCGTTCTCAATCAACTGGTTCTGGGTGGGGCTCGAAAAAATCCTGTCGCCGTGGCCCATGTTCATGTAGACCATCCGATACTTCGTGTTGGTCCAAACAACCGGGATGTCCCCTTCCGTCAGCACATCTTTCAGGCCCAAGGGATAATTCGAAGGGTCCAGCGTCAGCAGGACTTGCACGGCTTTGTTCAATCGGGGATTGGGCTTCCACCCGTACCACTCATTGGCGGGGGATTCAAAGGTCTCGGGCAGATTCATGGTGACGGGGTGCGTTGGCTCGTCCACCGCCAGTTTGGCCGGCAGCGGCGGCCAACTGTTGTTGTAGAAAATCGCGCCACCCAGAAAACCTACGAACCACGGCCAGCCCGTCTCCTTGTCATTGTAGCCCGCGGCATGAAAACCCATCCAGGCGCCGCCCGCTTCCATGTATTGTTCAAAAGCCCGCCGCTGGCCGGGATTTGAGGGTGAGGCATTGAGCCAAATCACCAACTGGTAGTCGCGCAAGGCCGCATTCGACAGCTTGCTCCAATCGGCGGTCGAATCAAAACTGAAGTTGTCTTTCGTGGCTAGGACGGCGAAGAACTTCAGGGCTCCCTCGGCGAACTGCACGTGGTCTGGTTCTTCCGCCGTCGAATAGAAAGCCAGCGCGCGAAAGTGCGGCGGCTGTGCTGAGGCCGCAACGCCACGCGCCAAGGCCGCGAACATGATGAAGAAAACGAGAGAATAGCTTTTCATTGGCGGGCCGCCCAAAAGATGGCATTGCGGAAAATCGTGGTGAAAGCAGAGTTCTGGAATAGCTCCGGATGGTGCCCCATGAAGATGTAAATGTTCCGGCTCCGGTGGTGGAGGTTGGTCCAAACGACGGGGTGATCACCCATCTTGATGTGCGTATCCGGCGTGTAGGTGGATTCGTCCACACGGGCCAGCACGTGCACGTTGGGGCGTGGAGACTTGTCGTAGGTGTACCATTCCTCATTTTCCACGATAAACGATTCGGGCACGCCGTTCATGACCGGATGTCGAGGATCCTCGACATAAACCTTCGCGGTGGCGAACTTGGCGATGTAGTCGGTGAAGCGAATTCCGCCCATGAATTGCGAAAACCAAGGCCACATTGGAAATCCGTCAAATTCGCCAAGCAAGGTGGCATGATGGAATCCGATCCATCCGCCGCCCGCGGCGATATACTTGATGAACGCCGCCTCGGCCCTGGGGGTCCAGCCGTAAGGTGGATAGTTCAGTTGGATGAACGCCTGGTATTGCGACAAGAACCGGTCGTCAATTCGCTCCGTGTCCTGGATGTAATCCACGGAGAAGTTCTCTGCGGCCGCCAGTTTGCCCAGCCACAGTTTCGCGGCATCCACAAAGGGCTTGTGAATTCCGCCCGCCTCTGCAATGGCGATGACCTTGAACCTGGGACCGGCAGTCTGGGCCACGGTTGCAGTTGAGCAGATCAACACAGACGGTAACAACCACGAAAGCATAAGAACCAGTTGGACGCACGCGCGGCGCGGCTTTGAACATGACATGAGAAGTCCTCAGAATCCGCCTAGGGCCGGGGCGGTGGGGCTGATTGCCGCGTGCCACACCCGCCCTACATGAACTTTATCGGGAAGCATTATAATCCGTTCGGAGCCGCTCCAGAGACCAGCGTGAGCTGACGGGAACCAACCCTCGGGCGAACTCGTAGATCGCTTTGAGGGAAGAACGACTTCGAACGAGTCTGCCCAAGGGGGGAGAATGCGCCAGCCGGCCTTATACCTGACATTGACAACGCTGCTTGGGGCTTCTATCGCTATCGCAGAGCAGCCTTTCGTGAAGCAGCCCGGCGGCAGCCGGATTGCCCCTTCCCAGATCGAGGCTACGGCCATACAGTTGATGCGGGCAGCGCATGTAACCGGATGTGGGATTGGCATCTTCCACGGGGGCAGAATCGCGTACCTCAAAGCCTACGGGCTGCGCGATGCCGAAAAGGGTTTGCCACTGACGCTGGACTCCGTGATGACGTCGGCGTCCCTGAGCAAAGCGGCGTTTGCGACCGTGGTTCTGCGCTTAGTGCAAGAAGGAGTGCTCGACCTCAATAAGCCGATCTATCAATACCTCCCGAAACCGCTTCCCGAATACCCGACATACGCGGACCTGGCAGGAGACGATCGGTATAAAAAACTCACCCTGCGCATCCTGCTGAGCCACACGAGCGGCTTCCCCAACTGGCGCGCCTTTGAAGACGACCGGAAGCTCAAGATTCACTTCGAACCCGGCACGCGGTATGCGTACTCGGGAGAGGGAATCGACCTTGCGCAGTTAGTCGTTGAAACGGTGACCGCGAAATCACTCACAGTGTTGATGGAGGAGCAGCTCTTCCGGCCGGTGGGCATGACCCGCACCAGCATGGTGTGGGAACCGCGGTTCGAGGACGATTTTGCGAATGGGTATGACGAGTACGGGCGCTCGCTGGGGCCGGAGAAGCGCTCCAGCCCGGTTGCCGCAGGGTCGATGCAGACGACGCTTCGGGATTATGCCCTCTTCCTGAGTGCACTGATGCGTGGAAAGATTCTGAACACGCGAACTTTCGGGAAGATGCACAACGCCCAAATCAGCATCCACTCGGCGCATCAGTTTCCGTCGCTGGCAAGTGAGACAACGAGCGCCAACGACGGGATCCGCCTTCGCTACGGCTTAGGCTGGGGCCTTTACTCCTCTCCTTACGGGAAGGCATGCTTCAAGGAAGGTCATGACGAGGGTTGGAGGCATCTGGCGCTCTTTTTCCTGAACGGCAGCGGCATTCTGATCATGACCAACAGCTCCAACGGGGAAGGAATCTTCAAGCCGCTGATGGATGCTATCCTGGGCCCAACCTTGTTTCCTTTCGATTGGGAGAACTACACACCTTATAACTTGCTTCCCCCACTGCCCAGGCTGAAGGAGCACAAGAAAGTTGTGCTCACTCCATCCCAACTGAACAGGGTTGTGGGCCGGTACGCGCTGCCGCCGGACGTGGTTCTTTCGGTGACGGTTGAGAATGGCCGCTTGTTCGTCCAGGAGAACGAGGAACCCAAACAAGAGCTTCTGGCGGAGAGCCCCAACGACTTTTACTCGGCCAGTTCCAGCGACGAGTGTACCTTTAAGCCCCCCGGCGAAAGCCCCGCCCAAGTAATGGTCCTGCATCTCGAGGGCAAGGACGTGGAGCTCAAGCGCCTCCCGTGAATGACCAACCCCCTCACCCGTCCCGATCAGATCGGGACACCCTCTCCCCCAAGGGGGCGAGGGCATAAACTCGGGTTGTTTCCCCCCTCGTCCCCGAGGGAGCGGGCGTAAACTCGGGTTGTTTCCCCCCTCGGCCCCGAGGGAGCGAGCGGAAACTCGGGTTGTTTCTCCCCTCGCCCCCTTGGGGGAGAGGGGTCGGGGGGTGAGGGGGTGATGTCACTTAATTCTGCAATCCGCAGTAAGTTCACTCCGCGCGCAGAGCTTCTACGGGGTCCACTGCGGCCGCGCGCCGGGATGGCAAGTAGCTCGCGAGCACCGCCGTGGCGATAAGTCCGAGCGCCGCTCCGGCGTAGGTGATCGGGTCAACCGCGCTCACCTTGAACAGGAACGACGACATCAGGCGCATCAAGCCGAAGGCTGCGCCCAGTCCGCACGCGACGCCCACGCCCGTCAGCAACAATCCGTGGCTTACGAACATGGCGGTAAGCTGTTGCTGCTGCGCGCCCAGCGCCGTGCGAATGCCGATCTCCCGCGTCCGCTGCGAAACTGAATAAGCGATCACTCCATAGAGGCCCACGATGCCGAGCATCAGCGCCATCGCTCCCGCGACCCCCAACATCACCAGCGTGAACGACGTCCGCGCCATCGACTTCTCATAGAAGTATTCAAGCGTCCGGAGTTCCGCCAGCGGAAGGTTAGGATTCACTGACCACACTGCTTGCCGTAGTTCTTTTGCAAAGCTCTCCGACCCGACGCGCGGGCTGCGGATGGCGAAAGCCAGGTCGCGGTGCAGCATGGGCGATTGATCAAAGAAATGCTTCATCAGGATAGGCCAGTGCACGGAGGTCGGCGCGTCCTGATTCAAGCCATCGTCGCGGACGTCCCCCACCACACCAACGATCTCAAACCAGTCATCTTTGGGGCCTGTGCGGATGCGCTTGCCCAGCGCGTTTGCCGGGCTGCCCCAATAATCACGGGCCATGTTCTCGGAAACCAGGACCACCGGCCTCATGTTGTAGATATCCGCCCAGGTGAGATCGCGGCCGGCAATGAACGGGACACCAACGGTCGAGAAGTAACCCGGCGAGACGAACCGGAAGTGCCGCAGCGGCGCCAGCGTGTCCTCAGAGTAAATGCGGTCCTGCGCGTAAACCGGATTGTAACTGTCATCCCCGTCCATAGGAATGCCGGTGCCAAGACCCACAGATGAAACGCCGGGAATCGCCGCGATCTTCCTGGCAATCTCCTCCTGCATGCGGACGACTTGCTCCGGAACCTTGACTTCCGCTTCGGGGATGGAAAGCCAGAACGTTTGGACTTCGTTAGGGTGATGGAATCCGGGCTGGACGTGAGTCAAAGCGCGAAATGTGCGAATCATCAGGCCGGAAGAGATCAGCAAAACCAGC
>Ga0187891_1001620_pt1 | contig 18872 bp, 18 predicted proteins | sample June2016WEW_21_4_FD_132990 | JGI IMG/M metagenome (GOLD analysis project Ga0187891, IMG submission 132990) | Peatland microbial communities from SPRUCE experiment site at the Marcell Experimental Forest, Minnesota, USA - June2016WEW_21_40 | ecosystem: Environmental > Terrestrial > Soil >... | reverse complement strand
GTCCGCCGCCCGCGCCATTTCGGTCGTGCAATACCTGATCGGCAAGGGCGTGTCGCCGCAGCGCCTCGTCGCCGCCGGCTTCGGCGAGTTCCAGCCGATCGACCCCGGCACCACCGACGAAGCTTTCAGCCGCAATCGCCGCATCGAGCTGAAATTGACGGAAAGGTGATGCGTGCGGCTGCGCCGCTACGAGGCAGGCGATGAGGCCGCCGCGATCGCGCTCTGGCTGCGGAGCTGGCAGGCGGCCTATCCGCAGCTCGATTTTGCCGCGCGGCTCGACTGGTGGCGCGAACGCTGGCGCACCGAGCTGGTGCCGTCGGCCGCGATCGTCATCGCCGAGGCCGCCGGCGAAATGATCGGCTTCGTCACCGTCGATCCGCGCACGCTTTATCTCGACCAGCTCGTGGTGGCGCCGCAGCGCTGGGGATCTGGCGTCGGCGCCGCGCTGATCGCGGAGGCCAAGCGCCTCTCGCCGGCGGGCCTCGATCTCGACGTCAACACCGACAATGCCCGCGCCATCCGCTTCTACGGCAAGCAAGGCTTTGTCGTCAGCGGCGCCGGCGTCAATCCGATCTCCGGCAAGCCGGTGCACCGCATGAGCTGGCGGCCGTAGGCCGCTTGCGCGGCCCTTGTCGGCGCCACCAACGACATCCGTAAACGATATCCGTATATGTACGGACCGACTCAAGCACTTAGAAATTTGTCGATCTGCGACACTATTTGGTGCGAAGCTGCGCCCTAAATTCCGGGTGTGGCCTCGCTTAGCAAAATACCTGGTGTGAAGATCGCGCTACGTTCTCTGGGCGGCGGACAAGACCTCAGCCCCGAAACCGCTGCCATGGCGGCGCAAGTCGTTGCCTTGCGCGCGATCGTCGACGATCTGGACTACGGCATCGTCGTGCTCGATCAGGAACGCCGGGTCCAGTTCATCAACCGCGCGTTCCGCCGTTTCTGGCGGGTGCCGGATGAGCTGGCGGAGAGTCGGCAGAGCTTCGTCAGGCTGATGTATCACGGCCGCGGCGCCGCCGCCTACGCGGTAGCGCACGATCGATTGGGCGATTATGTCGCCAGGCAAATGGATTTGATACGAACCGGCGAGGAACAGCCGCTCAACATCGAGCTTGCCAACGGCGAGGTCATCCAGTTCAGATGCAAGGCGCTGCCGAACGGCGGCCGGCTCTTGACTTACGGCAACGTCAGCGAGCTCGCGCATCAGGCCGAAGCGCTCGAGCGGCTCGCTTCGGTCGACGGCATGACAGGCCTGAACAATCGACGGCATTTTCTTGTGCTTGCCGAGAGCGAATGGTCCCGCTTCCGCCGCTACGGTCGGCCGCTGGCATTGCTGATGATCGACATCGACCTGTTCAAGTCGATCAACGACAAATATGGTCACGATGTCGGCGATGACGTCATCAAGTCGGTGGCCGAGGTTCTTCAGAACAACAAACGCACGTCGGACGTCGCCGGACGGTTGGGTGGAGAAGAGTTCGCTTTGATATTGCCGGAAGCGACGCTCGACAGCGCGCTCACCGCCGCCGAACGGCTCAGGCAGCTGGTTGCCGACGGCGCTATAAATGTCGAGGGATGCCGCCTGTCGGTCACGATCAGCATCGGCGCCAGCGCCGGCGACGCTGACATGAGCGGCGTTGATGAACTCCTGAAGCAGGCCGATGTCGCGCTTTATGCGGCCAAGTGCGCGGGCCGCAACCGCGTCTGCCGGTTTGACCAATGCAAACCCGCTGAGAACGACCCCACCAAACCTCCCGAACTCCGCGACGGAAGCCAAGATCAGGGGAACCTTTTTACCGCCCTGCTGCCGCCTTAGGGACCGGTTACGCTCCCCGAATGCAGCTTCGTCAGCGCACCATCGTTACAGCGCGCCGGACGCTGGCCGTCATCAGGTCAGAAACTCAACGCGACCATTGTCAAGATCGTAACGTGCCGCCAATACCTTGACTTTGTTTTCTTTGATGAGATGCGAAACAATTGGGCTTTTGGTGACCACTTTCATTGCTGTTCGTTTCGCACTTTCGCGAACTGTATTATCCACAAAATCGCCGGGCTTGCCGCGAACGGCTTTCGCGGCAGGGACGATCGCATTGACCATGGGACCTATAGAGCCTGGAAGCTTGGTATGCTTCTCAACAACTTCGCAGGCGGCAGCAACTGCCCCGCATCTTTCATGACCCATGACGACAATCAGGGGAATGCCAAGATGTTCGGCGCCGTATTCGATCGTTCCCATTGTCGCCGTATCAACCATGTTGCCCGCGTTTCGGGCGACAAAGAGTTCGCCTACACCAAGCCCGCCAAACAGCAGCTCAGGTGGAACGCGGCTGTCGGAGCACGTGATAATCGTCGCCCATGGCGTTTGCGCCTTGGCTACATGTTCGCGTTGCTTTGAAAGGTCAGCCGCACAGAGCTGAGGAGCGCTGACGAATTTCTCGTTACCAGCTTTCAGTTTTGCGAGCGCTTCATCCGCTGTAACGCTCGTCGTAGCGCCGGCGGCAAAAGCATAATGCGCGCCAAGCGTGGTTGCGGCGATGCTCGCCGTCAAAAGAAAGAGAAACTCGCGACGGCCCGGTGCAAATTCACGACATTGCGCGCACATTGCTGACACCCCCTGTTTTGGTCAATCGCTCGCGGCTCGCAGTCAGCGATTGTAACCTCATCCGCTCTCGAATTGCAGCTTCGCCCGCCGCGCATCGAGGCCTTCCGTTGGACAGGATCAAGGCGCGTTGGCCAAAGACTCCGCCATAGCGGCGTCGAAGTGTTTGGAATCCACCTTCAGATAGGCGAGCTTTTCCTCGGCAATCACCACGGCCTCGGCCACGCCCGGCACCTGCCGCAGCTTGGCGGCGAGGCTCTCGGCGTCGCCGGCCTGGCCGTCCGCAATGGAGACCAGCCGCGTCGTCAGATAGCTTGGTTGCGCCATGGTGGCCGCCGCGAGCAGCCAGAACAGCGCAATCACCGCCGTCAGCGCAAAAACCGCGGGGTCGCCGCCGTGCTGATGCGCCCAGCCGCCGATGACGCCGCCGACAAAGATGCCGAGGAACTGCGCGCTCGAATAAAGGCCCATGGCGGTGCCCTTGGTGTCGGGCGGCGCCGCCTTGGTGATGAGCGACGGCAGGCTCGCCTCCATCACATTGAAGGCCGAGAAGAAGACGATGAGCGCAGCCAGCAAGACAAATAAATTGCCGGCGCCGAAATAGAGCATGATCGAGCTGACAACGAGTGCGGCGACCGCGCCCACGAAAACGCCCTTCATGCGCCGATGCTTCTCGGCGATGATGATCGCCGGCACCATCACGGCAACCGAAACCAGAAGCACCAATAGATAGACGATCCACTGATCGCGGACAGGTACGCCGAGCGTGCCGCGCAACAGGCCGGGCACTACCAGGAAGTTCGCCGTCAGCATGGCGTGCAGCGCAAACACCCCGAAATCGAGTCGTAAAAGCTCCGTGTTGCGCAACACCGAGCCGATCAATGCCGGCACGGCCTCGGCATCGCGATGCACGCGCACGCGGCCTGGGTTGGGGACGACAAACTCGGTGATCGCGATGCCGACCAGTGCCAGCCCCACCATCAGCCAGAAAATGCCGCTGACGCCGACGAAATCCGCGATAACCGGCCCGGTCACGAGCGCGATCATGAATGAGGCGCCGATGGTGATCCCGACCAGCGCCATCGCCTTGGTGCGGTTTTCCTCTGTCGTCAGATCGGCGACCAGCGCCAGGATCACGGAGCCGATGGCACCTGAGCCTTGCAGCGCGCGGCCGATGATGACGCCGCTAATCGAGGTGGAGACTGCCGCCACCGCACTGCCGATCCCGAACAGGATCAGCCCGATGACGATCATGACTTTGCGTCCCACCCTGTCGGACAATAGACCGAAGGGAATCTGCAGCAGCCCCTGGCTCAGTCCATAGATGCCCAGCGCCTCCCCGATCAGGTAGGGATTTGCGCCCGACAGGTTGCCGGCATAGGCGGCAAACACCGGATAGATCATGAACAGGCCGAGAAGCCTGACGGAGAACACCGCCGCGAGAGATCCGGCAGCTCGGAATTCCTGTCTTTCCATCGTCTCTATTCCCAGAATGAAGAGGCTGGCTGCCCGTATGGCGACGTCGGAGGCCGTTCGCCAAGGTCGAGCACTATTGCGAAGGCCGCCCACCGTTCGGTCGACGGCCTATGGGTCCATATTGCCAGCCTTTGCGACGCCTTCCTGAACGCCCCAAGCTTGTGGCGCCCGGCGCGCAATCCGGATTGCCCGCCAAACTTCATAGCGATAAGGCCCAGACAATGCCCTGCGGCATTGATGCGGGTCAATTGTGGCGGCTTGCCGCCCGCGCCCGGCTCCTGCTATAGAGCCGCCAAATTCAACGGAAATTTCGGCGAACCGCTCGCCTGACGGAACAGGACATGAAGCCCGACACTCATCCCGATTACCACCTCGTCAAGGTGGTCATGACCGACGGCACGGAATTCACCACGCGCTCCACCTGGGGCAAGCCCGGCGATACGCTCCATCTCGATGTCGACCCTAAGTCGCATCCGGCCTGGACCGGCGGCCAGCAGCACCTCGTCGACCGCGGCGGCCGCGTGTCGCGCTTCCAGAAAAAGTTCGAGGGCTTCCTCAAGAAGTAGCCGGACGCGGCTGTCTCTCTTGCGCGGCGCTGGCACCCGCGCGGTTTGGCGGTTGTGCCGTCAGGCGGTTCTGCAGCCAATAAGCTCCGATAAGAAGCTTCGGGTCTTCGATTGACCCTTGGGAAAGCCGGCCGAACAGCTCGTCGATCGTCAGCTGCACGATCTTGATGTCTTCGTCGCCGGTGCCGCCGCCCGGCCCGATCCTGTCTGCATCGGTGACCTCGGCAACATACAGGAATATGCGCTCGGACATGCCTCCGGGCGAGGAGAAGAATCTGCCGATCAATTGCGGCTGTCGGATTTGGTAGCCGGTCTCCTCGAAGGTCTCGCGAATTGCAGCCGCCTCCGGCGTCTCATTCGCATCGACCACGCCCGCAACTGTTTCGGTGATCCAGCCGTCGGTCGTCGATCGATCGTCGCGACGGCGGCCCACCAAGACGGCCACCCTGAACTGCTCGACCAGCACGACCGATTTTATGTCCACATTCAGCAGCAGGACCGCAACCGCATCGCCTCGTTCGAACACCAGGCGTCTTTGGCCGGCGCTCATCGTGCCGTCGATTTGCTCATGTGAGATCAGAAACTCGTCGATCTTGAAGAAATCGTCGAACAGACGACGTTCCCGCTCAATGACGGCTCTGCCCGACATTGTGGCCTCCAGTATTTGATACTGCGACGACAGCGCCGGAGACGGCGTTGACGTTCGAAGCCGGACGCTCGAACGGCGCTTAGAGCCCGTCCTGCTCGAACGCCGCCTTCAACAGCCCGAGCTGGCGCTCGACCGGATTGCTCACGGCCACCTTGAATGGCGGCGGAGCATGCATCGTCGCGTCGAGCCGGCGCACCTCGGCCTGCAGCCTGGTCGAGCGCGCGATGAGTTCCTGAAGCTTGGCCGGCAGCAGCGCGATCGATTTTGGGTCGCCGGGGTCGCAGGCCGCGAGCCGGACCTTGCTCTTTTCCTTGTTGGCCTGCGCCAGCGTCATTTCGCCTTCCTTGACGGCCCGGTGCAGCAGCAGCCAGGAGGCGAGTTGCATCAAGCGCGTGGTTAACCGCATGCTCTCGGTCGCATAGACCAGAGCGGCGGCGCGCTCGAGTTTCTTGGATTCCAGCCGGCCGGCACCGTCGAGATAGCTCGCCGTTTCCTCGACCAAAGCCATTCCGTCGCGAAACAGGGTCGCAAAGACCTGGGAATTCGCAAGCCGCTCGCTGAAAGATACCGCGCCGGCTTCACTCGCACGCTTCTCGGACATGGGTACGCCTCACAACGGCGATAGCATCGCTCGGCGGGGCGTCCGAGTCCAGCGGTCGCAGCAGCCAAGCGTCCGACATAGTTGCCGGCGCGGCCCTTTGGATGGTGCGGATATAGGGTAAAGCGGCTGAACAACAAAAAAGAGCCGCCGTCGCCGGCGGCTCAAAGTGATAACAGGGAGGCGTCAAACAGAGTGGACAGGAGCCACTCGATGTCCAGAAGATGGACGATAACCGTAATGAAGGAGAAAGCTTAACCAAAGGTTAACAAATCGCCGAAAGTTACTAATTCTTTTTGCAGTTTTACTGGAGGTTGTCATTCCAGGCCAAACCAACGGGTCCGGCCCGAAATGGCCGGCCCGATGGTAAAGTCGGCGCGGAGCCGGGGAATTGACGGTCAAACCGCTTATTTCTTGAAAAACCTATCCGCAGCCGTTTGCGAAGCGCGTTTTCTGGCCATCTCGGCTTCAAGCCGCGCGATCTCATCCTTGAGTAACCCGATGCGGCCGGCGAGCTCTCCGACCGAGAGCAGCGACAAATCCTGCCCTATCTCGTGCGTGATCTTTTTCTTCGGCAGATCGTCGGGGTCGATCGCAGACATTGTGGCCCTCCTTCAACCTTAAAATTTTATCGACGGCAGCCGCGGTTGTCACATCCCAAGCCTGCCTCTAAGAGAGTCGCCCACCCTCGCTGGACGGAGGTATCCGATGGCCGCGCTACCCTCCCACATGACCGTCATTGCGATCCGCGCCCCCGGCGGACCGGAAGTCTTGACGGCGGAACAGCGCCCGGTGCCCAAGCCAGGCGACGGCGAGATCCTGGTCAAGGTCGCCGCCGCCGGCGTGAATCGGCCCGATGTTATGCAGCGCATGGGCCTTTATCCGCCGCCGCCGGGCGCGCCCGATATTCCCGGCCTGGAAATCGCCGGCGAAGTCGTCGCCTGCGGCGCAGGAGTGACGCGCTGGAAGGAAACCGACAAGGTCATGGCGCTGGTCGTGGGCGGCGGTTATGCCGAATTCTGCATCGCGCACGAAAGCCACGCGCTGCCGGTGCCGGCCGGTTTGTCGCCGACCGAAGCCGCCGCTATCCCCGAGACTTTCTTCACGGTCTGGTACAATGCCTTCGAGCGCGGCAGGCTCGCGGCGCGAGAGACGGTGCTCATTCATGGCGGCTCGTCCGGCATCGGCACCACCGCCATTCAACTCGCCGCCGCTTTCGGCGCCCGGGTCATCACCACCGCGGGAACGCCGGAAAAATGCGAGGCCTGCCGCAGGCTCGGCGCCGACGTCGCCATCAACTACAAAACCGAGGATTTCGTCGCCCTGACCAAACAGGCAACCGGCGACCGCGGCGCCGATCTCGTGCTCGACATCGTCGGCGGCGACTACATCGACCGCAATTACGAAGCCGCAGCGGTCGAGGGCCGCATCGTGCAGATCGCCTTCCAGAGCTCGTCGCGCGCCACTGTCGATTTCCGCCGGCTGATGCTCAAACGGCTGACCCATACCGGCTCGACGCTGCGCGCCCGCTCCGTGGCGGACAAGGGCGCTATTGCCCGCGCCGTAGAGGCCAAAGTGCTGCCGCTGATCGCCGCCGGCCGGGTCAAACCGGTGATCGATTCGACTTTTCCGTTGCGCGAGGCCGCCGCCGCCCACGCCCGCATGGAAAGCAGCCAGCATATCGGCAAGATTGTCCTGACCCTTTGAAAAGACACGGGAAAATTCTTGCGCTCAGGCTGCCCAACAGCTACTCATCGTCCGCGGTCCTAGCGCGATGGGCGCCGGCACGACACCGGGCCGCGAATTCGGCGTAAAGCCGGCTAGGTTAGCTACCGGGGAATTTGTGACCGTCGGGGCACGAGCTGCGCCGGCTGCCGAGCTCGGAGGTCGTTTCTTGGCATTCTTTCGCGCCGCCACGGCGCTCGCGGCCTTTGCGTTCGTCGCCGTGCTCGGAGCCTCCTCCGCTGCCGCGGTCGAGGCCGTCAATATCCGCGTCGATGCCGCCGCCATCGACCTCACCGATGCCGTCGACTTCCAACACACCGACGGCGACCGCCTGCAGGTCTCGACCGCACCCGGCGCCGACGGCATCATTCGCCGCATCGAGGTGCGCGCGCGCGAAGCTGGCAGCAATTGGGCGGTGTTCGCGCTCGCCAACAACGGCGACGAACAAATCGACCGCCTGATCGTCGCTCCGCACTACCGGATGGTCGGCTCCGGACTCCTCTGGCCCGATCTCGGGCTTTCGCGCATCGTCTATATTACCCCGTCGTCCGGCGATCCGCCGGAGCGGCTCGACAATCCCAACGCCGATGTGTTCCGCGTCACGCTCGACCCCGGCACGGTCATCACCTTCGTCGCCGAATTGCGCACGCCAAATCTGCCGCAGCTCTATCTGTGGGAGCCGGACGCCTTCAAGGACAAGGTCAACTCGCTCACACTCTATCAGGGCATCGTCATCGGCATCGCCGGATTGCTGGCGCTGTTCCTGACCATCCTGTTCGTGGTCAAAGGCAGCGTAATGTTCCCCGCCGCCGCGGCTTTAGGCTGGGCGGTCCTGGTCTATATCGGCGTCGACTTCGGATTCTGGGGCAAGGTCTTCGACATGTCGTCGGGCGCCGAGCGCATCTGGCGCGCCTCCAGCGAAGCGATCCTCGCCGCGACGCTCCTGGTGTTCCTGTTCGCTTATCTGAATCTCAACCGCTGGCACGTGCGCTATGCGCATATCACCGTCGGCTGGCTCGCCTTTCTCGGTGCGCTGGTGGCGGTCGCGCTGTTCTCGCCGGCGGTCGCCTCCGGCATCGCCCGCATGTCGCTGTTTTTCATCGCCGTGCTCGGCTTCGGCCTGGTCGTTTATCTGTCGACCCACGGCTTCGACCGCGCGGTGATGCTGATCCCGACCTGGCTGCTGCTGGTGGTCTGGGTGTTCGGCGCCGGGCTCACGGTGCTGGGCTACGTCACCAACGATATCGTCGGCCCGGCGCTGCTTGGCGGCCTCGTTCTCATCGTCATGCTGATCGGCTTCACGGTGATGCAGCACGCTTTTGCCGGCGGCATGGCGCACGGCATCGTCTCCGACGTCGAGCGCCGCGCGCTGGCGCTGACCGGCGCCGGCGACATGATCTGGGACTGGGACGTGGCCGCCGACCGGGTCTTCACCAGCCCGGAAACCGAAACCATGCTCGGGCTCAAGAGCGGATCGCTCGACGGAGCGGCGGCGACCTGGCTCGAAGTCCTGCATCCGCTCGATCGCGACCGCTTCCGTGCCACGCTCGACAGCGTGGTCGAGCAGCGCCGCGGGCGTGTCGCCCAGGATTTCCGTATGCACACGGCGGACGGACACTATCTTTGGTTCGCGCTGCGGGCGCGGCCGGTGGTCGGTTCCGACGGCGAGGTCATCCGTCTCGTCGGCACGCTGACCGACGTCACCGACTTCAAGACGGTCGAGGAGCGCCTGCTGCACGATGCCGTGCACGACAACCTCACCGGCTTGCCGAACCGCGAGCTGTTCCTCGATCGGCTCGAAGCGGTGCTCGGTTTCGCCAAGGCCGACAGCACGATCCGCCCGACGGTGATGGTGATCGACGTCGATCGCTTCAAGCAGGTCAACGACTCTGTCGGCATGGCGCTCGCCGACTCGATCCTGCTCACGCTCGCGCGCCGGCTCGGGCGGCTGATCAAGCCGCAGGACACGCTCGCCCGGCTGTCGGGCGACCAGTTCGGTCTCATCGTGTTGTCCGAGCGTGACGCCGCACGGATTACCACGCTGGCCGAAACCATTCGGCGCACGCTGCGCGCGCCGATCACCTTCAACGATCGCGAGATTTTCCTGACCGGCTCGATCGGCTTGACGCTCGGCGATTCCGAGCCGCAAACCGCCGAGGAGAGGCTGAAGGACGCCGAGCTCGCCATGTATCACGCCAAGCGCATGGGCGGCGATCGTATCGAAGTGTTCAAGCCATCGATGCGAGCGCGCAAATCGGATCGGTTGTCGATCGAATCCGATTTGCGGCGCGCGCTCGAGCGCGAAGAGATATCGATTCTTTACCAACCGATCGTGCGGCTCGAGGACCGCGCCATCGCCGGCTTCGAGGCGCTGGCGCGCTGGGATCACCCGCGCCTGGGGCGGATGTCGCCCAATGAATTCATCAGCATCGCCGAGGAGACCGGGCTCATCGTCGAGCTTGGCCTGTTCGTCCTGGAGCGCACCGCACGCCAACTCAGCACCTGGCAGCGCACATTGCGGCCGCGCGATCCGCTGTTCGCCAGCGTCAATATCTCCTCGCGCCAATTGCTGCGCCACGACCTGATCCAGGACCTGCGCACGGTGCTGGCGCGCGCCCCGCTGACGCGCGGATCGCTCAAACTCGAGCTCACCGAATCGGTGGTGATGGAGAATCCGGAACACGCCGCGCAGATGCTGCATCGCATTCGCGAGCTCGGCGCCGGCCTCGCGCTCGACGATTTCGGCACCGGCTATTCCTCGCTCGCCTATCTGCAGCGATTCCCCTTCGACACCATCAAGATCGACCAGTCCTTCGTCCGCATGACGTCAAAGGGCACGCGCCCGGTGATCCTGCGCTCGATCATCGCGCTGGCGCACGATCTCGGGATGGACGTGGTGGCCGAAGGCGCCGAAACGGATTCCGACGCTGTCGAGCTTTATCAGCTCGGCTGCGAATACGCGCAGGGCTTCGTGTTCGGTGAACCGATGGCGCCCGAGCGCGCCCGCGACTTGCTGCAGCCGCGCAGCAAGGTGGCGATGGCGCGGTAAGGCAGGGGACAGTCATCAGTGGTCAGTAATCAGAAAACTCATCTGACCACTGATTACTGATTACTGATCACTGATCCCTGTCACGCGTGCCCGGCTTCGCTCGACAGCATGCCGAGATCGATGCCGATCTTCTTCAGCGCCTTGTCGTATTTGCCGCTGATGTCGGGACCGAAGATGAGCTCGGAATCCGGGGCGCAGTGCAGCCAGCCGTTGCCCTGGATTTCGCTCTCGAGCTGGCCGGGCGCCCAGCCGGCATAGCCAAGCGCCAGGATCGCGCTTGCCGGTCCGTCGCCGCGGGCGATCGCCTTGAGAATGTCGATGGTGGCGGTGAGACAGATGCCGTCGTCGATCGGCAGCGTCGAGTTCTCGATGAAGAAGTCGGCTGAGTGCAGCACGAAGCCGCGCTCGGTCTCGACCGGGCCGCCGCGCATGACCTTCACCACCCCGGCGCGCGACGGCAATTGGATCACATCGGCCGCCGGGATGACGTCGAGTTTGACCAGCAGGTCGGAAAAATTGATGTTCGGCGCCGGATGATTGACGACGATGCCCATGGCGCCCTCGGCGGAGTGCGCGCAGACATAGATGAGCGAACGGGCGAAGCGATCGTCCAGCATCGCCGGCATGGCGATCAGCATCTGGCCATCCAGATAGCCTCGCCCCCGAGCCTTGCTCTTTCCCGACGTACCGCGCGGCAATTTCATGACCGGAAGGTTAGCCGATCGATCCGCTTTTGCAAACGAACGGCTGGCGCAAAAGTTCACCATTTGGTGCGTCGTATTACTGGCCCGGATTGTGACAATTCCCCGGCCGCGCCCCATTTGCCGCACGCTATGACCGGTGCGCGGTCACGATCATGTCAGTGGCGCGTGTGGGCGGCTTCGCCGTACACACCGGCGATGATGCGTCATGCGGCGGCCTTTGCAGTAACGATTGCGACGCTTGCCGTCTGCGCCGGCGGCATACCGATGGCCCGGGCGCAGGATGCTTCCGCGTGGGACGGGGAACTCCATGCCGCCACGCGGCTGATCGCCGGCGCCGCGGTTCGGTCCGCCGACGCGAGCTGGCTGCGGGCCGGTATCGAGATCAGGCTCGACCCCGGCTGGAAGACCTACTGGCGCTATCCCGGCGATTCCGGAGTGCCGCCGACGCTCGATTTCGCCGGCTCCAAGAACGTCAAATCGGTGACCGCGCTGTGGCCGGCGCCGCAGCGGTTTACCGATGGCGCCGGCGGCAACTCGATCGGTTATCTCGGCGATGTCGTGCTGCCGCTGCGGATCGTTGCCAGTGACGCGACAAGACCCGCGGCGCTGCATGTGAGGCTCGGCTACGCCATTTGCGGCAATCTTTGCGTACCGGCCGAAGCCGATCTCGACCTCGTGCTGTCCGGCAAGGCTGGCGCCGAGGAACCGGCGCTCCTCGCCGCGGAGGCGCGCGTGCCGCGGCGTGTCCCGCTTGGCGCGGACACTGGCGGCGGTCTTGCCGTTCGCTCGGTGCATCGTGAGCCGGCCGGCGCGCATCAGCGCGTCGTCGTCGAGGTCGCCGCGCCGGAAGGTGCGCCGGTCGATCTTTTCGTCGAAGGGCCGACGCCCGACTGGGCGCTGCCGCTGCCTGAGCCGAGCCGTTCGACGCCCGGTAGCGCACCGGGGACGCGGCTATTCACGTTCGACCTCGATGGCCTGCCGTCCGGCGCAACCGCCGACGGCGCGATGGTCACTTTCACCGCTATTTCACCGGCCGACGCTATCGAGGTCAAAGCCCATCTCGACTAATTCGCCCGGCACGGTAATTTACGCCGGACTTAAGAACCCCAACGCAGATACAAAGGACACGACCATGCCGATCAAGGTTGGCGATCACCTGCCCGAAGCAAAATTCCGCGTCATGGGGCCGGACGGCCCGGCCTGGAAGACCACCGACGAGGTGTTCAAGGGCAAGAAGGTGGTGCTGTTCGCCGTTCCCGGCGCGTTCACGCCGACCTGCAGCAACAATCACCTGCCCGGTTTTTTACAGAACGCCGACGCCATCAAGGCGAAGGGCGTCGACACCATCGCGGTCACCGGCGTCAACGACGTGTTCGTGTTCGACGCCTGGAAGAAGGCGACAGGCGCCGGCGGCAAGATCGAATTTCTGGCCGACGGCAACGGCGACTTCGCCAAGGCGCTCGATCTCGCGATGGACGGTTCGGGTGCCGGTCTCGGCACCCGCTCCAAGCGCTACGCCATGCTGGTCGAAGACGGCGTGGTGAAAAAGCTCAACATCGAGGACGCGCCTGGCAAGGCGGAGAACTCGGGCGCCGAGAATCTGCTAAAGCAGATGGGATGAATTTCTTTTCCCAGACCGCGGGATAACAGGCCGGCCGGCGCGCCGCCTCAGAGCTTGCTTGCCGCGGCCCGGCGCCGTTTCAGGTTCAGCGCGGCGATGGCCGCGGCAGCTGCCGCAAGCTCGCTCCGCTCGGCCTGCTGACCGTAGCGCAGCCTCGGACTTTGCACCGGCTCATAGAGGGGCTGCGGCCGCTGGCGGCGCGCGCGAATGTAAAGGTACAGCAGGATTTTCACGACCCTTCGGACGACGCCCTTGCGCACCTGTTCCCGCGCGCGCAGCGCAAAGATCGCGGCCATTCGCTTGTCGAGCTCGACCTGGAGACGGCTGACCTCGGCGTTGTGTTGATGGATCGCCTCCTGCGCCGGCTCCAATGGCGGCGGCCGCAGACGGCGCGCGCGCATGTAGAAATACAGCAGCAGTTTCAGGACCCGTCTGACGGCGCCTTTGCGCACGTCTTCCCGCGTCCGCAGCGCGAAGATCAGCGCCGTTTTCTTGTCGAGCTCGACCTGCAGGCGGCTGATCTCGGCGTTCTGTTTATGGATGTCGCCGTAGCGGCTTGCCGCCTTGGCCCGCATTTCTTCCAGGCTGATCTCGAGCCGCCGCACCGACATGGCGAATTCGGCGCGCAAGTGATCCTTGTCGGCCTGGATTTCGTTGACCGTCAGCGGCGTGGCGTCGACGATCTGCTGCTTGGTGAGGCGGACCGCGCGCTCGTGCACGAGCGGAATAAACATCAGCATCAGCAGGCAGCCCGCCAGCACGCCGATACCGCACAACATGAGCGTTTCGATCATCGGGCGCCTACCTGCAACGCGACCTTAAAAGAGCTACGCGGATGCGCATGATCAGACGGCACAATGATCCGTACGGCCGAGCCGTCATGCATAGCCGCCATGCATAGCCGCCATGCATATCAGGGCGATGATGGTAAATAAACGAACACCGCCGTTAACGGTGAATGCGGTATTTTTCAGCTGACCGCGCGCCCGGCCTTGCGGATTTCGGCGATCGCCTCGCGCGCCAAGAGGTCGGCGCGCTCGTTGACGCTGTGGCCGGAATGGCCCTTCACCCAGTGCCAGCGCACCTGGTGCGGGCCAAGGGCGGCATCGAGCCGCTTCCACAGATCGACGTTCTTCACCGGCTTCTTGTCAGAAGTGCGCCAGCCGTTGCGCTTCCAGGTGCCGATCCAGGACATGATGCCGTTGCGCAGGTATTGGCTGTCGGTATGCAGGTCGACTCGGCAGGGCTTTTTGAGCGCTTCCAAGGCGGCGATGGCGGCCATCAGCTCCATGCGGTTGTTGGTGGTCAGCGCCTCGCCGCCTTTCAGCTCCTTCTCGTGGTCGCCGAAGGTCAGGATCGCGGCCCAGCCGCCGGGACCGGGATTGCCCGAGCAGGCGCCATCGGTATGAACGACGACGTGCGGCAGCGACGCGGTCACGGCGCCGTCACCCCGTAATCGCGCGCGCTCGTGACCTTCTGATGGAATCTGAGCTTGCGCAGATATTCGATTGGATCCTTGGGCCGCACCAGCGCGCCGGGCGGCACGTCGAGCCAATCGACCAGCCGAGTCAGCAGGAAGCGCAGCGCGGCGCCGCGCGCCAGCAGCGGCAGCTCGTCCCATTCCTGCTCCGACAGCGGCCGCGTCTTGGCATAGCTCGCCAGCAGCGCCCGGCCCTTGGTGACGTTGTAGGCATGATCCTGCTCGAAGCACCAGGCATTGAGACAGATGGCGATGTCATAGGCGAGCGTGTCGGTGCAGGCGAAATAGAAATCGATCAGCCCGGAAAGCTTGTCGCCGAGGAAAAAGACATTGTCGGGAAACAGGTCGGCGTGGATGACGCCCTGCGGCAAGCCGCGCGGCCATTCGCGTTCGAGCAGATCGAGCTCGGCGGCAAGAACGGTGGTCAGATCGGGCTGCACCGCGTTGACGCGCCCGCCGCAGCCCGCGTAGAGCTGCCGCCAGCCGGCGACCGAGAGCGCATTGTCGCGCCGCATGGCAAAGTCGGCGCCGGCGAGATGCAGCCGCGCCAGCGCCTCGCCCAAAGCCGCGCAGTGGGCGGCGCTCGGCCGGCGAATCCACAGGCCCTCGAGAAACGTCACGATCGCCGCCGGCCGCCCGGCGAGCCGGCCCAGCGTCTGACCGGCCCGGTTCTTCACCGGCTGCGGGCAGGTGATGCCGCGGCTCGCCAGATGCTCCATCAAGGCGAGGAAGAACGGCAGGTCGCGCTCGGCGACGCGCCGTTCGTACAGGGTGAGGATGAAATAGCCGCGGCTGGTGTGCACCAGGAAGTTCGAGTTCTCGACGCCCTCGGCGATGCCCTTATAGGCCAGCAACTCGCCGATGTCGTAACCGGCAAGGAAGGGCGCGAGGTCTTCCGCCGCGACATCGGTATAAACCGCCATGATATCTCCTAGCCCTTCGCGGCTAACCTGCCATGCGTATCGCCGTCAAGATGGCCGGCCGGCGCTTTCCAGCCGGCGTTTGGCGTGCGGGCTGCGCGGCAGTATGATCATCCGGTCAGATCGCGGGCAATCGGGACGCGCGCATGAAAACCATTCTCGTTCCCACCGAGCACAACGCCGCGATGGCGTCGGCCTTGGACGCGGCGCTGTTGCTGGCGCAAAAGTTCGGCAGCTGCATCGAGGGCTTTCCGCTGCGCCCGGCGGTCGCCGACATGGTGGCCATGGATCCCGACGCCGGACTGACCATGGTCGCGGTCAAGGAAAACGACGCGGACATGGTGCGGCAGGCCGAGGACCTGTTCCGCACCTTCATGGAGCAGCATGGCATCAAGCCGCAAGCCGGCGACGCGCCGCCGGCGGCGCCGTCCTGGGCGTGGAATTCGTCGGCGCCGAGCGGCCAGGATTTCGTCGGCAGCTACGGCCGCGTGTTCGACGTCATCGTGCTGGCGCGGCCGGGCGAGGAATGGCAGAGCCCGTCCATGGTGACGCTCGAATCCGCGCTGTTCGAAAGCGGACGTCCGGTGCTGATCTCGCCGCCCGATTCGCCGCGCTCGCTGGCAACCAACATCCTGATCGCCTGGAACCGCTCGACCGAGCAGGCGCGCGCCACGGCGTTTGCCATGCCGCTGCTCCGCCTCGCCCAGCGCATCACCATCCTCACCGTCGAAGGCTCGACCGTCGCCGGGCCGAGCGGAGTTGAGATGGCGCGCTCGCTCAGGATGAACGGCATCGCCGCCGAGCCGATGACGCTCACTGCCGGCAAACGCAGCGCCGGAGAAGTCATCCTCGCCAAGGCCGCTGAGCTCGGCTGCGACCTCATCGTCAAAGGCGCCTACACGCAAAGCCGCCTGCGGCAGATGATCTTCGGCGGCACCACGCGGCACATCCTCGCCAACGCCAAGCTGCCGGTGCTGATGGCGCATTAAGCGGAGCTCATTCGTCATTGCGAGGAGCTCCGCGACGAAGCAATCCAGATTTCGCGTCACAAAACTGGATTGCTTCGCTGCGCTCGCAATGACGAGTAATTGCTCACCTCAGATCCTTCCTGATGATCTTGCCGACATTGCTCTTCGGCAGGCTGTCGACGAACACGATCACCTTGGGGACTTTGTAGCCGGCCAGCCGTTCGCGGGCGAACGCGGTCAGCTCCGCCTCGGTAACCGCCGGCTCGCGCTTGACGACGAACAGTTTCACCCCCTGCCCGGTATGCGGATCGGCGACACCGATCACCGCGGCTTCGAGCACGCCCGGATGCTGGACGACCACGTCTTCCACTTCGTTGGGAAACACCTTGAAGCCGGAGACGTTGATCATGTCCTTCTTGCGGTCGAGGATTTTCAAAAATCCCTGCGCGTCGAGCGCGCCGATATCGCCGGTGTGCAGCCAGCCGTCGGCGGCCAGAACGAGCTTGGTCTCGTCGGGCCGCTGCCAATAGCCCTGCATGACCTGTGGGCCGCGCACGCAAATCTCCCCGGCCTCGCCGACGCCGAGGTCGTTGCCGGCATCGTCGCGGATGGCGACTTCGGTGGACGACACGGGCAGCCCCACGGTGCCGAGCTTCGGCGCCCGCACCGGATTGATGCACACGACCGGCGACGCTTCGGTCAGACCGTAGCCTTCGACCAGGTCGGTGCCGGTGATCTCGCGCCAGCGCAGCGCCACCGCGCTTTGCACCGCGGCGCCGCCGCCGATGGCGAAGGAAAGCTTGCTGAAATCCAGTTCGGCAAAACCCGGCACGTTGAGCAGCGCGTTGAACAGCGTGTTGACGCCGGTCATGGTCGTGACCTGGGCGCGGCGCATGGTGCGGATGAGCCCCTTGAGATCGCGCGGGTCGGGAACGAGCACGCTCAAGCCGCCCATCAGCACGAAGGCCAACAGGTTCGCCGTCAGCGAGAAGATGTGATAGAGCGGCAGCGGCGTGAGCACCGAGCGGTGGCCTTCCTCGAGGTTCGGCGCGATCCAGGCGCGGCACTGCAGCGTGTTGGCGACCAGATTGCGATGCGTCAGCATCGCGGCCTTCGCCACCCCGGTCGTGCCTCCGGTATATTGCAGCAAAGCCGGCGCAGTCGCCGCTACCGGCGCGTCGGCATAGCGCGCGCTGGGGCGGCGGACGCAGGCCGCCTGCAGCATCGTGAAGGTGTGGAAGCGCCAGCGCGGCACCGCGCGGCGGATATAGCTGTTGGCGAAATTGAAGATGCTGCGCTTGAGCGCCGGCATGAAATCGCCGAGGCGGGCCACGACCACGTGGCGGACCTGCGTCTGCGCCAGCACTGGTTCGAGCTTGTGAGCGAAGTTCTCCATGATCACGATGGATACGGCGCCGGAATCCGCAAGCTGCTCTTTCAGTTCGCGCGGCGTGTACAGCGGATTGACGTTGACCACGATCAGACCGGCGCGCAGCGCGCCGAAGAACGCCACCGGATAGGCGAGCAGGTTCGGCAGCATGATGGCGATGCGGTCGCCCGCCCGGCAGTTGGCTTGCTCGACCAGGAAGGCTGCAAAGGCCCGGCTCAACTGGTCCCACTCGGCGTAGCTCATGCGCACGCCGAGACATTCGAAGGCCGGACGTTCGGCGTACTGCGCGCAGGCATCGCACAGCATCGCCGGAAGCGACGGATAGGCATCCGGGTCGATGCCGCGGGGAATGCCGGGCGGATAGGAGGCGAACCAGATCGGCTCTGCGGCACCGGCGGTGCCGGCCGCACCGGCCGCGGGCGGCACCCGCGGGCTTTCCACGTCAACTGCCATGGCGTTCGATCCTCGGCGGGCCGGAACGGCCCTCTCTCGGCAGTTTAGGCCAAATTTCAATCGCACGGTATGGAGGCGTTCGCTTCCTTCACCTCCCCCTGGAGGGGGGAGGTCGGCGCACCAAAGGTGCGCCGGGAGGGGGTGAGCGGACTCGCGATCAAAAAGAAACTAAAGGTCACCCCACCCCGCGCCCCTTCGGGGCGCGACCCTCCCCCTCCAGGGGAGGGTAAAACGAAATCGTTCTCGCGACGCGATGCGCGCCCGAGGCATGCCGTACAACCGCATGATCCCGAAAAGTGGCTACCGGTTTTCGGACAAGATCATGCGCAAGAGACAGTCAACGACTCCGCCGAGCACCATCGCGTCACGCCTGAACCGGCGGTGGGACCGGTTTTTGGCTCGATCGTGCTCGGCGCATACCTCCCCGGGTTTCACTTCGTTCAACCCGGGCTACAACAACAAATAAAAGGAAGCAGAACGCCGCCAGGCGCATGTCTTCCGATGGTCCGCACCGCAGACAAGTTTACGCAGTCTGCGCAAACCATCTGCTTCGGGCGCGGCTCGCGCTGATCGCAGCGCGCTCGCCTGACGGCGTTCCACCGCGGCACTTGCGGCCGCGAGCCAACGCCGCCGCTCAGCTCCAGAACGCGCTTCCTGGGACGCGG
>Ga0187891_1001619_pt1 | contig 18873 bp, 18 predicted proteins | sample June2016WEW_21_4_FD_132990 | JGI IMG/M metagenome (GOLD analysis project Ga0187891, IMG submission 132990) | Peatland microbial communities from SPRUCE experiment site at the Marcell Experimental Forest, Minnesota, USA - June2016WEW_21_40 | ecosystem: Environmental > Terrestrial > Soil >... | reverse complement strand
GTCATGCGGACTTCTGAACCAAAGCCACACTAGATCAATACGTTGCTAGTGTCCTTCGATTCCGAAGTTCGCAAACGAGGGTGCCGCATAATGATGCGAACTTCGGAATCGGGACACTAGAGCGCATGTGGCTGGGGGAGGCGAATGCGCCCCATTAGGAAATCCAACTATCTCCGGGTTCTTGATCGCGCCAAAGGCGGGTACGTCGCCTATCACAAATTGTTCGGCAATCTCAGTACCCTGAACGACAGCTCGATCAGACTGTTGTCGGCCTTCGACGATTCGCGCACGCCGGCCGAATACGCGCTGCTCTATGCGCACTACGGCGACTATCTGAACGCTTTCCACGACATGTATTACCTGGTCGAGGAGGATTTAGACGAACGTGCGCTTCATGAGCAGGATTTGCAGCGCCGACAAACGCGTTTACGCAGCGGCTCCTATATCGGCGGGGTGCAATTGTCGGTCTCCGACGCCTGCAACTTCGCTTGCAAATACTGTTTCTGCGATTTCGTCGATGCGCGCGGCGACAAGCGCCCGGAACTGAGCGCGCAAAAAAACAAGTTGATGTCGTTCGAGGTCGCGCAACGCACCATCGATACGCTGATCGCTACCCTGAGCCGCAACGGCCGCAGTTCTCTCGTGGTGAAATTCTTCGGCCGCGAGCCGCTGGTCAATTGGCGACTGATGAAGAGAGTCATGGAACATTACGGCCACGGCGAAGACCGCGGCATCCACATCGCCTATGCGCTCACCACCAACGGCTCGCTGGTGCGGTCGGATATGGCGGAAATCCTTGCCCGCTATGACGTGCGCACGACGGTGAGCGTCGACGGGCTCGCCGACTCCAACGATGGCATTCGCGTCAGCAAGAAGAAGGGCGAGCCGACCTTTAACATGATCGACCGCGGCATTCGGCTGCTGGCGGAGCACGGCGCCGTGCACGCGCTCTCCGGCGTGGTGACCGACACCAACTTCGACCAGTTCGATTCCCGCATCATCGACTACGCGGCTTCGCTCGGCATTCGCGAAGTGCAGGTCCTTTTGGGAATGCAAGGCGATTTCATCCGCCGCATCGATCCTGACACCGCTGCGCAAAAGCTATTCGACATCCATCAGGACGGCGTCAAGAAAGGCGTGGCGGTCACGGGGTACTGGAATAACGCCGTCGTCGAGGTCTTCTCCAGCCGCCGCTTGCGCCGCGACCGCGAACGCATACACGGCGTCGTCGAGAGCTGCACGGCCACCGGGCACCAGATCAGTGTCGAACCCTCGGGTGACATCTTCCCGTGCCGGGCCATGTCGACCCACGTCGGCCACATCGACGACTTCGACGCCATGCTGAAGTCCGCGGCCTATGAACATGTCGTGATGCGGACCTACGGCAACGTTTCGGACTGCCGCGGCTGTCCGACGGAAGGATTTTGCCAAGGCGAATGCCTCGGCAATCTTGAGGAGAAGCGGGGCGATATCTACGCGGTCGATGAGGAATACTGCGCCATCTACCGCAAGATTTACGACAAGATTCTCGCCGCCGCTTGAATTGGTCGGCTCGGCGCAATCGCCGGCGGCTCAGCATGTGGAGGTGCATCATGACTATCGGCTATTGCCCGACCTGCGGGCATTATTTCACCGGCACTCCGGCGATCGGCACGCCGGCCATCGGCACGCCGGCGATTGGGACACCCGCAATCGGGACGCCCGCAATCGGAACGCCGGCTATCGGCACGCCCGCATTCGGGTGGCCTGGCTACGGGACACCTGCCATCGGCACGCCGGCCATTGGAACACCTGCCATCGGCACGCCGGCCATTGGAACACCTGCCATCGGCACGCCAGCGATCGGCACGCCTGCCATCGGTACTCCCTTCTTCGCGGTCCAGACCAAGACAGAGCCGGAAGACCTCGCGCCAGGCGACACTGTCGTGCCGGTTTTGGAATATCGCGTCGTGCCGTTCGTCGTGCCCGTGCTGATATACAAGAAGGTCGAGGCCGCACCGGAGCAGGGCGGGAAAGAGAAAGAAACCAAACAGCCTAAAAAATAGATGAAGCGCCGTGATCCATCGGCCGTGATCAGTCCATGTGGAATCGGCGCATGAGAGTGGTGTTGTTCATGCCTCACACGCTGAGCATGGACAGCACCACCCCGCCGATGAGCCTGCTCATGCTCGCGGCGGTAGTCGAGCGCGAGCACGACGTGCGCATCGTTTTCCCGATCGATTTCGATGCGATGATGGCGACCTTGCCCGCAAGCCTGGCGGATGCTGATGTCGTCGGCGTGTCGATCAACTCATTCAATTGGTATCGTGCCAGGCAAACCATCGGCGAAATCCGCCGGCATTTCCCCCAACTCCGCATCGTGATTGGCGGACCGCACCCCACGCACTGCGATCGTCATTGTCTTGAGACATCGGCCGCTGACGTGGCCGTCCGCGGCGAGGGCGAGGCGACTTTTCCAGACCTGCTCGGGGCATGGGCGGCCGGTCGCGATGCCGACGGCATCAAAGGGTTGACCTGGAAGGACCGCGACGGGGCAATTCATGTCAACCCCGAACGTGAGCTCATCTCGGCGGCCGAACTCGACGCCCTTCCGCTGCCCGCCTACCACCTGGTCCCGCCGCAGCGATACGGCTTCGTGCCGATGGAGACGTCGCGCGGCTGTCGTTACCGCTGCGTATTCTGCGGAATTCCGACGCCGCGCGGCATTCGCCAGTTCTCACTGGCGCGCGTCGAACGCAACCTGCGACAGCTTGCGGCTCTGCGCGATCGCTTCGTTCAAGATGGCATCTTTCTGTGCGATGATTCCTTCTCCGCGCATCGCGAGCGGGTGGTGGGTACGCTGGAGCTGCTGCGCACGATCATGCCGGACGCGATGATCGGTTGCGAGGCGCGCATCAGCGAATTGCAGCGCGACGATCTCTTCCTCCAATTCGCTGCAAACCGCGTGTTCCTCATTCAGGTCGGCGTCGAGTGCGGCTACCAGGCCGGCCTCAGGCGGATCAAGAAGGGATTGACGCTGGACATGATTCAGGACTTCGCGGTTGCGGCCACAAGGCTGCCGTTCCGCTACCAGATCTACTGGTCCTACATGATCGGCTTCCCCTGGGAGACCGCAAGTGAAGTCGTGCAAACGATCAACTTCGCTTTCGATACCGCGCGAGCAGCCGGCAGTCAGCAGCCGCAACTCAACGTCTTTTCGCCCTATCCGGGATCGGACATCGCAGCTCGGCCGGAGCGCTACGGACTCTCGCCGCCAACGCCGGCCTTGTACGACGACCCGGCATGGTTCAGCCAGTTCCTCGGCTATTCCCGCGTGGCGCCCGCAGATCGGCCGGCTCTGCAAACCTATTTGCTCGGCATCCATCGCAGTTTTCCGCGGCATCGGGCGCTGTCGGTCCTGCGCTTGCCGACTGGAGCAATCGTGGATCTCGGCGGGAAGAGCAGCGTGTCATGGGCTGCAACGTAACCCTCTGCTTTTGCCGCACCGATATCCCCATGGAGGTGCAATGTCCTTCAACGGGCATTCTGTTGTTGGCGTCGCTCCTTGAAACAGCCGGCGAGCATCGCGTGCGGGTCGTCCTCGCCGCGGAGTACCCATCCTTCCGCGCCGATCTCGAACGCCAGCTCGCGATGTCCGACGTGCTGGGAATCTCGGCCACCTCCTACAACTGGTATGTCGCGCGCGAGCTGATCGCCGCCGCGCGCGAAATCAAACCGCGGCTGACCATCGTACTCGGCGGTATCCATCCCTCCCACCTGCCGGATTATTGCCTGGCCTCGACCCAAGCCGATGTCGTCGTCCGTGGCGAGGCCGAGATCACGTTTCCGTCGCTGCTCGACACGCTCGCCCGCGGCGGCGACCTCGGTCGCATTCACGGTCTCACGTTCCGCACCGAGGACGGGCGTATCGTGTCGACGCCGGATCGGCCGGCTTTGTCGGTCGAGGAGATGGAGAAGCTGCCGCTGCCGGCCTACCACCTGATTCCTCCCGGAGTTTACGGCTATATCCCGGTCGAAGGATCGCGCGGCTGTGCCTTCGATTGCGCGTTCTGCGGGATCTACTATCGTCGTGGCCACCGGGCCTTCTCGCCCAGCCGGATGGAAGCGGTGGTGCGACGGCTTCGCACCATCGAGGATCGTTTCCACGCTCGCTCGGTCTTCTTCACCGACGACTCGTTTGGAACTCGGAAGTCAGCGACGCGCGGGCTGCTGGATGCGTTCGCGTCGACCGGATATTCCCTCGGGATGGAAAGCCGATATCACGATCTCGTTCATCCTAAGTTGATCGATGCGCTTGATCGTAACCGGTTCTATCTCATCCAGGTCGGCGTCGAGGCAGGCTATCAGCAAGGCGTCGATAAAGTTGATAAGAAACTCGATCTTGCTCGCATTTATCGTTTCGCCGAAGCGATCGCGCGGCGACCGATCCGTTCGGCGGTCTACTATTCCATGGCGTTGGGGTTGCCGTGGGAAAACGAGAGCCACCTGCTGACGACCGTGAACGTGGCGCACGAACTTGCCGCGCGCAGCGGAAGCCCGCCGCCGATGCTGAACAATTTCAATCCGTTACCGGGATCGCATTTCGTTGCACGTCCCGCCGATTATGGATTGCCGCCGCTCGGACCGGCGTTCTGGGACGACGGCAATTGGTTTCGACCCTTTCTCGGCTTTTGCAAGATCCCGGAAGCGAATCGCAATTACCTCGGTCGATACATCGGATGGCGCAGACTGCTGCACCCGCGGCTGCCGTCAGCACCCGTGCTGCGCTTTCCCGATGGACAAGTACTGAACAATGTCGTGTGGAATACTGAGAAAGTGCCGCTGAGCGCTTGAGATCACCGTAACGTCTACAGGTATTTGCCGGTACGGTCGCGACCGCAGTGAGTTTCTTTGCCAGTGCGCGCCGTCCGCGCAAAAAATAACCTCTCTGCGCGGGACTTGCCGCCCCGCGGCGTTGCAAACCGCTCCGGCACCATCGGGCCGATGGAGGTCGGTTGTGCGCCGACCTCACACGTGGATCAATTCCTGCGCGCGTGGCGTCGTGCTCTCGGTCGATTCATGAGCATGCGCATGCGCGGACGCCGGCATCTGCAGCACGGTTGCGCGCTGGCCCGGCGTCAGCCGCGTGATCAGCACGATCTGGCCGTCGGGAAATTCGAGCGCGTCGTGGTGAACGTTCGGATCGTCCATATTGATCTGGCGGAAGCGGGCCACTTTGTGCTCGACGCGCGCCTTGCCGAACAGACTGAAGGCGCGGTCGTACTGAACGTTGCTCTCGAAGGCGAGCTCGGTGCCGGGCATGAGACACACCGCGACGTCGGGTTCTCCGACTGCGGCGAAGCCGCGGGTGATCGATCTCGCGAAATCCGTCGCGATCAGCGTGTCTCCGACCTTGGCCGGCCGCGAAGCCACGAGGTGCAGACTGTAGTCGCACATGGGAAAGTTCTCCTCTCCAGCAATTCCGGACAGCCGTGGGGCTGATCCTCAGGCTGAACACGCGTGTTGATGAAATGTTCCTGTCGCGGAGCCGTCGCGATCGTCCCTTGCGGCATAGCGCGAACGAGCGCGCGCCCGCGCCGGACGTCGCGCTCAATGCCACGCGTAGGATTCGTCAGGTGATCGAAAAAGTTGGCGGCGGCCGCCAATCGTAAAGCCAGTCATAGTGCTGCAGCAGGCGTTTGCCGCCGATCATCCGCATCGCGGCATCACGCAACCCGGCCCGCGCGCCCGCGAGGTGATAGCGCGCGCCATTGCGGGCCGCCAAGCGCTGCACGCGCGCCGTGCGGGCGCGGCGCATGGCGCCATAGGTTTGCAGCGCGGCAGCCGCATCGTCGGGCTGCTGCGCGAGGCATCGTGCCGCAACGGCGCCATCCTCGATCGCCATGGCGGCGCCTTGCGCCAGAAACGGCAGCATCGGATGGGCGGCGTCGCCAAGAAGTGCCACCGGGCCCAGCGACCACCGCGCCAGCGGTGGGCGGTCGTAAAGGGCCCACTTCAGCCAAGCGTCGGGCAGGCCGACGAGCGACAGCGCCGGCGATGCCCAGCCCTCGCCGGTCAGGCGCGGGATGAGGTCGGCAGGATTCGCTGCCTTGCTCCAGCCTGGCGCGTTCCAGCTATCCGTCGTGATGGCGACGACATTGATGAGCCGGCCGGCTTTGACCGGATAATGCACCAGGTGGGCATCGCGCCCAAGCCAGAGATGGACCAGGGGCTCGCGGAATTCGGGCGCCACCGTATCCGCCGGAATCAAGCCTCGCCAAGCGGTTCGCCCGGCAAACCGCGGCGGCTCGCCGTCGCCGAGACGTTCGCGCAGAACCGACCACAGCCCGTCGGCCGCCAGAAGGGCGAGGCCGTGCTCCTTTGTCAGGCCGGCCTGTCTGTGCGCCCAGACGGTGACCTCGTTTGCATCCGCGGCGAAACCTTCCACGCGCGTGCCAAGCTTGACCGTAATGGCGGGATGCGCGGACACGGCGGCGACAAGCGCCGCCTGTAAATCGCCGCGATGAATCACCCAATACGGCGCGCCGTAGCGCTGTTCGGCGGCCTCGCCGAGCGGCATGCGCACGATTTCGCGTCCGGTCGTGGCACTCAGCACGCGCAGTGCCGTGGGCGCGACCGCCTGTCGGCGTAACCGGCTCTCCAGGCCGAGGTCGATCAGCGTGCGCGCGGCATTGGGCGAGAGCTGGATGCCGGCGCCGGTTTCCTCGAGCCGTTGGGCTTGCTCCAGCACGGTGACGCGAAAGCCATTGCGCGCGAGCGCCAGCGCGGCGGTCAGCCCGCCGATGCCGGCGCCAGCAACGATGACGGTGCGCTGGGACGTCAGGGTAGGCGCTCTCGCCCGCGGCTCAGGCGGGAACGTCGTGCAGGGCGCATTCGGCCGGCCGGGCGGCACCGGGCGCCAGCGTTGGGTCGTAGCGGTAGAGCGTCGAACAATAGGGGCAGATATATTCGCTATCTTCGCCCATGTCGCAGAACACGTGCGGGTGATCGAACGGCGGCTTGGCACCGACGCACATGAATTCCTTGGCGCCGATGTCGATGACCGGAACGCCGAGGTCGTTGTGGAAGTGGGGAACGATCGTATCCGTCATGGTCTCGTTGGGATGTGGTTCAGCGCGGCGGCACCATAGCGGCCCGCGGCGCTAATTCCTAGCAGTCCATTCCCGGGGAGGAATCGTTGCCGAAAGGCCGCAAATTTCCGCTCTCGGCAGCTGGCCGCCGCGAGATGCAAAGCACGAACGCGGGCGTTATGGTCGCGGCATGCCGCGCTTCACGCACGACGAGGTGGAAATCGCCTTTTTCGACGAAGGCGAGGGCGAGCCGATCGTGCTCGTACACGGCTTTGCCTCCACCAAGGAGGTGAACTGGGTGTTTCCCGGCTGGGTGACAACGCTCACGCGCGCCGGGCGCCGCGTGATCGCGCTCGACAATCGCGGCCATGGCGAGTCGAGCAAGCTTTACGATCCGGCTGCATACCACAGTTCGATCATGGCCGAGGACGTGCGCGCTCTGCTCGATCATCTGGGGCTCGGCCGCGCCGATGTCATGGGTTATTCGATGGGCGCGCGGATCACGGCTTTCCTGGCGCTGGCGCATCCCGAGCGCGTGCGTTCGGCCGTGCTCGGCGGCCTTGGCATCCGTCTCGTCGACGGCGTGGGGCTGCCGGAGACAGTCGCGCAGGCGCTCGAAGCTCCAACGCTTGCCGATGTGTCCGATCCCACCGGCTATATGTTCCGGGCGTTCGCCGAGCAGACGCGCTCGGACCTGCGCGCACTTGCCGCCTGCATGCGCGGCTCGCGGCAGACGCTGAGCCGCAGCGAGGTCGGCCGCATTGCGGTGCCTGTTCTGGTCGCCGTCGGCAGCAAGGACCCGGTGGCCGGTTCGCCGGAACAGCTCGCGGCGCTCATCCCCGGCGCGCAGTCTCTCACCATCCCGGGCCGCGACCACATGCTCGCGGTTGGCGACCGGGCGTTCAAGGCCGGTGTGCTCGGATTCCTGGCGCAGCGGCCGCAAGTATAAAATCGGTCATTGGCCCAGCTTCCTTCGGCCAATGGCAGACTTAGCGCCCCGTTTGCGCTCGTCGGCACAGCCCCTGGTTTCTGCCCAGCGCCGCCCCAATTATGATAGGATCGGGTTGTTCCCGGGAGGACTGCCATGGCGCAGTATCAGGTGAAGCCGGCGCTCGATACCGTGGACCCGGTCTGGGCACGCATCCGCCGCGAGGCGGAAGAGGTGGTGCGGCGCGAGCCGGAGTTGGCCACCTTCATCTATTCGAGCATTCTGCATCACGACGCCCTTGAAGCGGCCATCATCTACCGGCTGGCCGAGCGGCTCGACCACCCCGCGCTGTCGGGCGAACTGATCCGGCAAGCCTATGCGGATGCGCTCAAGGATACGCCGTCGCTCGGAGACGCCTTCCGGGCCGACCTCGTGGCGACGGTCGACCGCGATCCGGCGACCCATCGCGTGCTCGAGCCCGTTCTCTATTACAAGGGCTTTCATGCCATCCAGACGCATCGGCTCTCGCACTGGCTGTGGACCAAGGGCCGCCGCGATTTCGCGCTGTACCTGCAGAGCCGGGCGTCCGCGGTGTTCCAATGCGACATCCACCCGGCCGCGCGAATCGGGCGCGGTATTTTCCTCGATCACGCCACCGGACTCGTGGTCGGCGAAACCGCGGTGATCGAAGACGATGTGTCGATGTTGCACGGCGTGACGCTGGGCGGTACCGGCAAGGAAAACGAGGATCGCCATCCGAAAATCCGCTACGGGGTGATGATCGGCGCCGGCGCCAAAATCCTCGGCAACATCGAGATCGGGCATTGCGCACGCATCGCGGCGGGCTCGGTGGTGATCAAGCCGGTGCCGAACAACGTCACGGTCGCAGGCGTTCCCGCCAAGGTGATCGGTGTTGCCGGCTGCCCGGAGCCGGCTCGCACCATGGATCAAATGTTTCAGGACGAGGCTTGACGGCCAAGGAGCTGTTCGGCTCGTGATTGTCGTGGCCCGCCGGCGCATGCTAGGCGGCAGCAGCAGGAGACGCGCGGTGGACGTGCAAGAAGTCAAGAAGCTCGACGCTTACCTCAAGAAGCTGTTCGGCAATCCACGTATCCGCGTGGTGCCGCGGCCGAAAAAGGACGATTCGGCCGAGGTCTATGTCGGAGAGGAATTCATCGGCGTGCTCTTTGTCGACGACGAGGATGAGGAGCGCTCCTATAATTTCCAGATGGCGATCCTGGGCACCGATCTGGAATAGCAGAAGACAGACGGACGATAGAGGACGGATGCGAGATTTCCGTTCCGGTATTCATCTGTCCTTCCGCCGTCCGTCTTCCGCCTGCGGGTGAAGCTGGGCCATCAGCCGATCAAAACCGGTGGCTACGCTTCGCCAATCCTGCAGCCATTCCCGCGGAAACCGCAGCGTGATCTCGGCGGCGCCGAGCGAGCGCTCGTTGATGCATGTGCCGGGCAAAATGCGCACCACCCGGGTGCAGCGCGCGAAGAATTGCTCGGGCCGCTCTGCGAGGTAGACGAGGTCTTCGCTCTCGTAGGGCGTGCCGGCGCGGAAGGGGACGATCGCTAGCCCCTCCGGACCCGCCGTCGCCTGCGTCTCGATGTAACGCGGATAGACGGTGCGGAGCCGCTCGGCCGGAGCGAGCACGGCGCCAAGGTCGGCGATGGTGACGAACAGGCGGTCGTTGGCGCTCGGCAACGCGGGCGGCGCATCGTCGTCGCGCATGACCAGCGGCTTGGCCGCGGATGTGGCGTCCGATGCGCCGTCCGATGGCGGCGGCGCGAGCGAGGGCCACAGGAAGGCAAGATCGATCCGCTCGTGCGCGCCGGGCTGGCGTTGCATCGCCACGCGGATCGCCGCCTGTGGCACGTTGAAGAGCACGCCCGCGACCGTGACCGGAACGGCCGGCGCATCGAGCGGAATCGCCGCCTTCGGCCAAGTCGGCCACAGCACATACGAGACGAAGGTTCCGACGGCGGCAAGCAGCAGAACAAGACCCGCAAGCGGCAACAGCCCAAAGCTGCGCGACTTGCGGCGGACTTTGCCCCGGGGAACCGCGTGCGCTGTCATGCCGTAGCAGCTCGCTGCGAATCAGGAGCCAGTATGGCACGGCGGCGAGGGGGCAGGCCGTTAACCCTTTTTTAAGCAACTCGTGGCGGCGCGGCGCGCGCTTTGCGAGGTTTCCCGCAAATCGGAGGCGTCGGAATGCCAGAAACCATGCTGACGGCGATTTCGCCAGTCACCGTCGAGGTCCTTTTTGCAATCGCCATCGGCTTTTCCGTGGCCGGACTGTGCGCCTGCGGCTATCGGCTCTTCGGGATGCATTTCCCGAGTTTCCGCTTGCTCGAGGCGGGGCCCATGGCGGCGCGCTTCGCCGCGGTTCCATTGCTGATCTTCTCCGCCCCTTTCCTGATCATGCGCAACACGCTGCACGGCCGCCGCGTCGAGCGCCGCCGCGTCGAATTCGTCGTCATAGCGACGGTGATCGCCGGATTGTGGAGTCTGATGTCGGGAACGGCCGTGGTGATGGCGCTTCAAGCGCTGCTCAACGTCTGATACGGATTGTGCCGTCATTCCGGGGCGCGGACGAAGTTCGCGAGCCCGGCATCCATAGTCGCCCACCGTGGTTATGGATTCCGGGCTCGCCGCTTTGCGGCGCCCCGGAATGACGAACTGGCAGAGTGACATCGCTCATGATCTACGAACTCGACGGACAGAAGCCGGACTTGCCGGAGGAGGATCGCTATTGGGTCGCGCCAAGCGCGGCGGTCATCGGCAAGGTGCGGCTGAAAGCCGATTGCAGCGTCTGGTTCGGCGCGGTGCTGCGCGGCGACAATGAGTGGATCGAGCTCGGCGAGCGCTCACAGATTCAGGACAATGCCACGCTGCACACCGATCTCGGTTTTCCGATCACCATCGGGCCCGGTTGCGTGATCGGCCATAACGTCATCCTGCACGGTTGCACCATCGGCGCCCACACGCTGATCGGCATGGGCGCGATCGTGCTCAACGGCGCGCGCATCGGCGCCAACAGCATCGTCGGCGCCGGCGCGCTCATCACCGAGGGCAAGTCGTTTCCGGAAAAATCGCTGATCGTGGGGACGCCGGCGCGCGCCATCCGCACGCTCGACGACACGGCGGCGGTCGGAATTGCGGACGGTGCCGAGTTCTACGTCGGGAACTTCAAGCGCTATGCCAAAGGCCTGAAACCGATCGGATGACGGGTCGGCTGGCGTTTATTCACTTCGCCTCGGCGGTTTCCGGTTCGCCGGGCGTTCCCGGTTGGCCGGCAATGCGGACCTTGTCGCCGGTCGCAATGCCATCCGGCGGGTTTGTAACCACGCGGTCGTCGGCAGCGATCCCCGAGCCGATTTCGACTTCATTGCCCAAGTCCCGGGAAATCGTGACCTGTTTGAGAATGATGCGGCCGTCGCTGCCGACGGTGGCGACGTGCAAGCCGCTCTGATTGAAAATCAGCGCGCTCGCCGGAACGTTGATCGCAATCTCGGGATGCGCCAGATCGAAGCTGACATTGGTGAAGTCGCCGGTCATCAGCTCGCCGCGCGAGTTGTCGACGACGAGCTGCATCCGCGTCGTGCCGGACGCGATGTCGACGGCCTGTGCCGAAGCCTCGACCGTCACCGGAAACGTCCTTTCCGGATATTCAGGTACCGAGATATGCGCCTTGGTGCCGACCGGGATGTTCGGCACGTAGCTTTGCGGCACATTGACGTAGACGCGCAGTTTGCTGGTTTCCGAGACCACGAACAGCGGCGGCCCGCCGCCGGCGCCGGCGTTGATCAGCGCTCCGATGTCGGTGGTACGCGCGGTGACCAGGCCGTCGAACGGCGCGACCAGGCGCTTATATTGTTCGAGTACGCGCAGCCGGTCGAGATTGGCCTGTGCCGCCCGGACCAGCCCTTGTTTGTTGGAAGCGTCGGCCGCTCTCTGGTCGAGGTCCTGTTGCGAGATGGCGTAGGTCTTGATCAATGATTGGCCGCGCGTGAGCGTCATGTCCGCCAGCACGGAATTGGCCTTGGCGCTGGCCAAGTTTGCTTCGGCCTGCATGATCTGCTGGTCGAGATCGGGCGCGTCGATTTCAGCCAAGAGCTGGCCCATCTTGACCGGCGTGCCGATGTCGGCCTTCCAATCCTTCACATAGCCGGTGACGCGCGCATAAATCTGCGCCTGCGTGTAGGCCTCCAGCCTTCCCGGAAGTGAGAAGGTCGTGGTTTTGCCGCGCGTGTCCGGCGGCGCCACAGCAACCACCGGCACCGCTTGGGCCTCGGTCCATTCCTGCAATTTCGCGTCGGCGATCTTGCGCGTGGTGATACCCACGACGACGATGACCACGCCGATGATCGCCGCGGAAATGCCGGCGATATAAAGCCCGCGGCGCGACAGCGTAGGGGTGGGCGGGGTGGAATCAGGCGGCATGCGGTTCTCCGATCGCGGCGCCCACCGAGCCGCGACGTTGGTGAATGATGCTGAAGACCACCGGCACGAATATCAGGGTTGCGACGGTCGCAAAACAAAGGCCGCCGACCACCGCGCGGCCGAGCGGCGCGTTCTGTTCGCCGCCTTCGCCGAAGCCAAGCGCCATCGGCAACATGCCGATGATCATGGCCAGAGCCGTCATCAGCACCGGGCGCAGGCGGACAAATCCGGCTTCGATCGCGGCGGCGACCGCGTCGCCGTGCTGCTGCAACCGTTCCGTGGCGAAGCTGACGACCAGAACGCTGTTTGCCGTGGCGACCCCCATGCACATGATGGCGCCGGTCAGCGCCGGCACCGACAGTGTCGGCCCCGTGGCGAACAGCATCCAGATGATGCCGGCGAGCGCCGCCGGCAGCGCCGTGATGATCACGAACGGATCGGCCCAGGACTGGAAGTTGACCACGATCAATAGATAAATGAGCACGACCGCGGCGAGCAGTCCGAAGATGAGCCCGGAGAACGAGTTGTTCATGGTCTTGACCTGCCCGAGCATGACCACGCGCGCCGTCTTCGGCGCGTCCTTGGCGGCGTCGTCTATGACCTTCTGGACATCGGCAGCGACGGCGCCGAGATCGCGACCTTGGGTCGTGCCGTAGATTTGGATCATAGGCTGAATATCGTATTCCGAATAGACGGCAGGCAATGTCACCCGTTTGATATCGGCGATGGCGCCCAGCGTCTGCGGCGGCGCTCCCGGCGCGGTGATCGGCAGATTGCGCAACGCGTTCAAGGAATCGACTTGATATTGCGGCGTCTGCATGACGATCGAGTAGTTCACGCCATTTTCGGGATTGAGCCAGAACGTCGGCTGCACCTGGCTCGAGCCGGCGAGGTTGACCACCATGCTGTTGGTGACGTCGCGTTCGGTGATGCCGACATATTGCGCGCGCGTCCGGTCGACGTCGACATTGAAGGTGGGAGCGTCCAGCGACTGCTGGATGCGCGCGTCGACCAGACCGGGAACGTGGCGCAGCCGCCGCAACAGATCCTGCGCGTAGGTGAAATTCTCATCGAGATGGGGCCCGCGAATCTGCACCTCGATCGGCGCCGGCGCGCCGAAATTGAGAATTTGGCTGATGATATCGGCCGGCAGAAATGAAAACGTCGTGCCCGGGAACCGGGCCGGCAGTTCCTCGCGCAAGGTGCGGACGTATTCGGCCGTCGGTCGGTGATCCTCACTCAGGCCGATCTGAATCTCGCCGTCCTGCGAGCCGATGGTGCCGGTGTTGTTGTAGGTCATGTTGATGCCGCTGACCGGAAGGCCGATGTTGTCGACCAGCGTCTTGAGCTCTTCCGGCGGAATGATCCGGCGCACCACCTTCTCGATTTCGGCAAATTGGCGGGCATTTTCCTCGACCCGCGTGCCGATGTGGGTCCGTACGTGCATCAGGATCCGCCCGCCGTCGACGAACGGAAAAAAGTCGCGCCCGAGATATGGCGTCAACGCGAACGTGCCGACCACGAAGGCCAGGAAGCAGCTCACAAAAATCGCCCGATGGCGCAGCGCCATCGTCAAAAGCTCGCGATAGGCGAGGCGGGCGCGCTCGAAACGCAATTCAAAGGCGCGCTGCAGGCGCACCAAGGGATTTCGCGACCGCGGCAGCGGGCCGTCCAGGCCGTGCAAGTCGGTATGCGGCTCATGCTTGCGCAGCATGTACTTCGCCATCGTCGGCACCAGCGTGCGCGACAGGATGAACGACCAGACCATTGCCGACATCACTGCTTCGGCCAGCGGCACGAACAGGAAGTGCGGCACGCCGGTCAAAAAGAACATCGGCACGAAGACGATGCAAATGCACAACAGCGAAACGAAGGCGGGCGTCACGATCTGCTCGGCGCCGTCGAGGATGGCTTGCTCGACCTCCTTGCCTTGCTCGAGATGCCAGTTGATGTTCTCGATCGTCACCGTCGCTTCGTCGACGAGAATACCGACGGCCAGCGCCAGCCCGCCCAACGTCATGATGTTGAGGGTTTCGCCCAGCGCCCACAGCGTCGCAATCGAGCCGAGTACCGACAGCGGAATGGAGGTGGCGATGATCAGCGTCGAGCGGAAGCTGCCGAGGAACAGCAAAATCATCAGGCTGGTGAGCGCGGCGGCAATGACGCCCTCGCGGACGACGCCGCCGATCGCGGCATTGATGAATATCGACTGATCGCCGATCGGCGTGAGCGTGAGATTGCCGGGCAGCGTTCGCTTCATCTCCTGCACTTTTTTCTTGACGCCCTCGATGATCGAGAGCGTCGAGACCGCGCCGTTCTTCAACACGACCATGAGCACGGAACGGTTGCCGTCGACGTGCACGATATTGGTCTGCGGGGGGCTGCCGTCGCGGACATGGGCGACGTCATGGATGTAGACCATCGCGCCGTTGACGGTTTTGATCGGCAGGTCGCCCAGCGCGCTGATCACGGACGGCGCGTTGTTGAGCTGGATCGCGTATTCAAAGGTACCGATCTTCTCGGTGCCGACCGGGGTAATCAGGTTCTGCGCGGCGAGCGCGTTGGCGACGTCCTGGCCGGATAGGCCGCGCGCCCGCATCGCCTCCGGATCGACATCGATTTGCACCTGGCGAAACTTGCCGCCGAACGGCCAGGGCATGGCCGCGCCGGGCACGGTGACGATGGGGACGCGGACAAAGTTGAGGCCGAGGTCGAACAGCGTCTGCTCGGGCAGGCCTTTGCCCGACAGCGCGAGCTGGATGATCGGGACGGTCGAGGCGTTGTAGTTCAGGATCAGCGGCGGCACGGCGCCGGGCGGCATGTTGCGGAGCAAGGTCTGCGAGATGGCGGTGACCTGGGAGTTGGCGGTGCGGATATCGGCGCCTTGCTGGAAAAATATCTTGACGATGCCGACGCCGGTATACGAGTTCGCCTCGATATGCTCGATGTCGTTGACCGTCGTGGTCAGCGCGCGCTCGAACTGGGTGACCATGCGCCCGGCCATCTGTTCCGGTGGCAATCCGGTATAGCCCCAGATCACCGCGATCACCGGGATTCTGATTTCCGGGAAGATGTCGACGGGCGTCCGCCAGGCCGCGAGCGGCCCGATGATGAGGAGAAGGAGGGCGAGGACGACGAACGTGTAGGGGCGCCGCAGTGCGATGCGGACAAGGGCAGTCATTCGGTACCGGCTCCCCAGTTAGTCAGCACGGCCGCCCGCCGTGGATTACACAAAGATCGCCCCGCAGGGGGAATTTCCCTCTGTGCGGCGCAACATAGCGGCATAGTCTGCGCACACAACTCACAAACACGTTTAGCCGGCCGGTGACGCGTTTGCCCTGAAGCTATGCGCTAACCGCAAACACCTATGCGAAAATTGGCAGAAGTGGAACTGGATTTCAGCTTTGCGCCGTCCCGAAAAAAAGTGCGGCCGGCTCCTGGGGAAGAGCCGGCCGCGCGAACCCGGTCTGGGGACGGGGAGGGGTGGGGACGTGACCGGGGTCGCAACTCCTTATGATCAGCGCGAGGTGGCCGTCGCCGGCGCATTGCGCGGCTCGCCGAGCGCAATCCACACATTCGGGTCGGCTTGCGACTGCCGCTTGACGAAGCGGTAGCCGGTGTCCGACCAGAGCAGAATTTGGTCGTTCTGGTTGTCGAGGATGTATTCGCCTTTGTCGGTCTTGACGGTGAGCACGGCGTGACCGTCGCCGCGTTTGTCGCGCACCACGGTGATGAGCAACGCCTCGCGCGGCCAGCCTGCTTGCATCAGCATGCGGCGCTTGAGCAGCACGTAATCTTCGCAATCGCCGTAGCCGTCGTCGGGATAATTCCAGCGCTCGACCACGCCCCAATGATCCATATCGGTCATCGGCTTGATGTGCGTGTTGACCCAAAGGTTGACGCGCTCGAGGGTTTTCCAGGCCGGCGCGGAGAGCATCACGTCACGCGGTTGCGACGGCTTGGTCTTGCATTCCGGATCGTACTCGACGCAGAACTCGATCCAGCCGATAGGTGCGCGGGTCGATTCGCCGAGCGAGATGAACAGGGGACGTTCGTCGGCCATGCTTGCCGTCGGCATCGCCTGCACAGCAAGGGCAATGAGGCCGGCGGCCGCGCCGCGCCTGAGGAATGCCTTGACAACCGAACGCATGACCCCTCTCCCGACTTGTTGGGGCCACGTTTGTCACAAAGCTTTTGCGCTGCGCCTAAGTTGAGTGCTTCAATTTGAAGTAAAGACCGATAAACAGTCGAGAAAATGTGAGGATATTCTCGGGAAGCTCAAGTAAAGTTTTAGTTGTTCAATTTCAATTCAAATTGCGCGCATCGGGCCGGCAATGCGATGCGCGGCATTAGTCATCGCACGCAATGCGTCTTGTTCCGTGATGTTGGACGCGGCCGTTGGACGTCGGCGCCCTACGGTAGCTTAACGCGAGGCTTCGCGGCGTCAGAAAGTTATTCGGTTGGCATTTAGCCCGCGGTGACACTGCCGGCGGAATCGTAGATGGCATCGTGGCCGACGCCCGGAGCCGACCGGCTCGGTCAATCGCCGGTGACGTTCTCTTCGAGCGAGTCGGGGTGCTGCAGCCGGGTGAACTCGATGGCAAAGCCGTCGTCGATGTGGCGCACCACACGGCCCTGCACCTTGCCGAGCGTCACGAGGGTTCCGATCGGCGGCCGCTCGTCGGACATGATGCCGGCGCCGGATTGCGAGACGTCGATGATCCGGCAACTCACGTTGAGGCCGTTCGGCAGGATCAGACGCCCGATGGGATTGCGCGGCACGAAACGACCGTGGCGGCGGTCTTCCGGTGAATCGAGGAGGTGGCGATTGGCGAGCCAGGTCAGTTGTGCGGCGAGCTTGTCGCGCTTGCGCGTCGTCGCCGAGATCGTCATGGCGAAGCCGTTTTGAAAGACGCGCGCGACCTGGCCTTCGAGCCGGCCCAGATGATCGACATAAGCGATGACGCGATCACCAGGCTGGCCGTCGACCGGCGCAATCAGCGCCATGCCTCCCGGCGACATGTTGACGACCTGGCAGGGGAACTCGCGGCGATCCGGCAGCATATAGCGGCCGAGCAGGTCGACGCGGACACGCTGAAAGCGGCGGCGCTCTTCGCTGAGCGGCCGCAATCTCGGTTTTGCTTCGGCTAGTGCTATGCCCATTTGCCTGCCGCCATGCGCGCAAGCAGCCTAGGGCGGCGATGCTAATGGCCCGTTAACCGCCGTTAACACTCACGCGGCGCCGGGCCCGTTCTCCCCATTTGGCGGTGCGGACCGCCCGCCTTCGTAAACGAGCAGGCCGCGGCGGCTGCGAGGCGCCATAAAACGCGGCAGCAGACGCTTCTCGAGCGCAGCCCCCACGTGCCGGCGGCTCCCGAGAGTGAGAGCGCCGATCGGGTTTAGGCCCAGCCATTGCGGGACTTTGAGCGGCGCCAGCACGCCAATGGCGCGTGCGAACTTTGGCCGCCGGGTGCCGACCGGCAGCAACAAAAGCTCGATGTCGATCACTTCGCCGGTCCTGTTCTGCGCCGTCAGCCCGGCAACCGTGCCGATGCATTCGTCGGCAAGGCTCGCAAGCAGGTCGGCGATGGTGGGGCGGCTTGCCGTCGTCCAGAGGTCGAGGAAGGATTCCCCCTTGAGCTCCCGGCCAAACAGCGCGCAGACCCGCGTGCCGGCGAGGCGAACCGGATGACCGGCACTGCGGTCGAGCGCAAGGATAAAGGCGTCGCTGAGCGCCCCGCGAATGGCGCCGGGCTCAATGTCGGCGCGCTCGGGCGCCGGGCGTGTCCCGCGCTTTTCCTGCCAATAGGCATAAAGCTCCCGGCTTGCGGCGTGTTTCATGAATGACCCGCTCCCGTACTCGCCCACTATTCACCCTGTCCCCGATTGGGACAGGGATCACGGGGTTTGGCCGTGCAGTGAAGCTTGGAGCAGGGCTTGTGCCGACCGCAGCTTTGGCGGCGGCGTGTTGGCAGCGACGCTCAATTAATCCTAACGAAACGTTGATATTGGCACCGCAGGCGCGGCCGCATAGGGTGGCGTTCATCGACGTCACGCGCTGCCGACACACCTCGGCTGCATTACAAAACGGGAGGCGAGGGGATGTGACCGGCGCCGGGCGGCCCTGCTGAAGCGGGTGCCCCATGCGATCGCGAGATCGCCGGCGCCGCGTGCGGAACCAAGCTGCAAAAGGGAGGGCCAAAGCCCTCCCTTTTGTTTTTCCCTTTTGTTTTTTCTTGCGCTTGCGCTCGCCAATCACGGCTTGCCGTCGCGGCTGTCGCGGCCTATCTCGGCGGGGACGCTAGTGTCCCGATTCCGAAGTTCGCATCATTATGCGGCACCCTCGTTTGCGAACTTCGGAATCGAAGGACACTAGCAACGTATTGATCTAGTGTGGCTTTGGTTCAGAAGTCCGCATGACG